>Ga0302114_10000206_pt1 | contig 43673 bp, 34 predicted proteins | sample AG5_Surface_MG_FD_203107 | JGI IMG/M metagenome (GOLD analysis project Ga0302114, IMG submission 203107) | Marine microbial communities from Western Arctic Ocean, Canada - AG5_Surface | ecosystem: Environmental > Aquatic > Marine > Oceanic | place: Canada: Western Arctic Ocean | collected...
CGGCTGCATCTCGCAGGGCCTCGCCACCCAGGAGGGCCCCATTGCCAACTGGCAGGCGCACGTCGCGGACCCCGTCCACGCCAACGTCCTCACCAACGCCGCCTCCGGCTTCGGCTTCTACTAAATTGTGCGCCCCCGCGCTCAGTTTAGTCTGCTGAATGTGATAGGTTGTTCTGATTTGTAATGGCCAACACAGAAAGATGAAGTTAACTCAATCGTCTCGCGCCCCCGTTCCGCTTTATTTAAAAACTCGCCGAGGAAAATATTTTTGCCACACGAATGGATGCTCGACTCGGTGTGGATGAATGAATAATTGTAGTATCAAAGAAATCATAAAATGAGTACACGCCAGCGCGGGTCCTAACCCATCCTCCGTCAACCCCTTGGTGATCAATCGCGAAACGGCGCTGTCCTTTCAGCGCGCGAAAACCGGTCGGCTATTATTTCGACCAAATCCGCGAAATTAATTTTCCCATCGTTCCGTCACCCCCGTCGAGGCCCCTCAGCGAGACCGCTGTTCGACGGAGAGGAAGCGAACGTTCTCCCACACCGCCCACCCGTCGCCGCTCGCCTTGACCTTCCACTTGGTATCCCCGACCCGCCCTTGGTTCGGGCTCCAGTCCGCGGGCCCGAGTTTCACGCATAGCGACGGCTGGGACATGTCGATGTCACTGCACGCTCCGCGCTCTACGCCGATCGCGGGGTGGCCCACGTGCGCGGCGTAGCACCCGTCCTCAGCCTTCTCGATCTGCACCGCCGCGTTGCACTTCAAGCCCACGCGGCGTCGGATGTCGATGAGCCGCTGGATGTCCTCCTGGAGCCCGTGATCTTTCCAGTGGTCGTAAAACACGGTTGGCGTGCCGGGGTGCGTCAGGATGTAGGCGTACCCTTCCGCGAGCCTCTCCGTGGGGAAAGGCCAGTGCTGCAGGGTGGAACCGGTGTCGTGGTTTTCGAGGAAGGTGACGGCGTGGGTGGGCCAGCTGCCGCAGAAACCCGCGGGGTTACCCTGCGAGTCGATGAGGCGCCAGTACTCCCGGTTTCGCACAGCCTCTTGCAGAATACCCTTGGTGGTGAAGTCAAACGCGGCGGTGTTCCCGCCGGTGCTGTTGCACCAGTCGTAGGTGGACTGCCTGTGTGAGTCCTGGTTGTACTCGAGGCTCGAGTGGTTGTAGTTGCACGACACCCAGTGCTCGCCGACGGAGACGTACGGCTGGGTATCGCCGACGTACTCGCCGGTGAAGTGCCCGGCGTACCCTTTCACGAAATCAAACCTCCACCCGCCAAACCCGATGTCGTTCTTCATCCAGTGCAACCAATTCTTGATGTCACCGCGGACCCAATCCTGGGTGTGATCGATGTTGGGCGCGGGGCCGTAGTCCTCGCCGGTGCCGCCGTTACCCTGGCCGCCGTATTCCGGGTTATCCGTGGTGATCGCCCGCTGGTCCCAAGCCATGCGCCCGGTGAAGATGTTCCAACGCCCGTCGCCGCTCTGACCCTCCGCGCACCTGTGGTTGATGACGATGTCCGCCACGGGGCAAACGCCGACGTCCTTCAGCGCCTGGATGCACCCCCGCAGCTCCCCTTCGCTGCCGTAGAACGAGTTGAGGTTGTACAAGTCGCTGGGGAGGTAGCCCTGATCGGAGACCGACTTTGTCGGGGGCGGCAGCCAAACCGCGGTGAACCCCGCGTCGCGAATGCTCCTCGCCTCGCCGGAGATGATGTTATGCCACCCGTTCGCGTTGCACGATTCCCAGTTGAACCCCTGGAGCATGATCTCGGCGCCTTCGCCCATCGGCGTCACGGGCGGCGGCACCGCAACCGACGGCGGCGGCGGGATCATCGAGACGTCGATGTCTTCTTCGTCCATCGAGGGAAACTCCACGAAGGATTGCGGCGGCGCGTGGCCGTAGTCCCGTTCCGCCGCGGGTTCCGGCGCGGGCGGGTTCTCGTACGGCCGCGGGGACTCGTACGGCAGCGGGGACTCGTACGGCCGCGGGATCGGCGCCTCGTACGGCCGCGGGATGGGAGCCTCGTAAGGCCTCGGTTCGTACACCACAGCCTGCGAGGAGTACATCTCTGGTTCGGGCGTCGGCGCAATGCCCATAGCCTTGTTGCGCATGGCGTCGCGTTCGGCGAGCATGGCTTTCATGGAGGACATGGTCCGCTCGAGCGTCGCCTGCGCGTCGAGCCGCGGGCCCTGGAGCCGGTCAATCTCGGACGCGTCGGTGGTGCCCGCGCGTTCTCGTTCGAGCTGGACAAATTCAGCCGCGGCGGCGGCCATCTCGGCGGCGGCGACGCGCATCTGCGCGGAGAGCACCGCGGCGGGATCCTCGGGTGGAGGTAACGGCGCGTAGGAACCTCCGTACGGCTCCGGGTGCGGGTAGCCATCCTCGCGGGGCTTGTAGTCGTTGCCGTCGCCGCCCCAGGAGAACGAGTTCGTCTGTTGCGGCGCCGTCTCTTGAGGGGGCTCCCAGGAAGGGGCGTTCCAGGCGTCGTCGGTCTGTGAGCGCTCGAACGCGGACGCGAACCGTTCCTCAACCTCGCTCGGTGGCGACGGGGCGGTCGCCTCCTGGTACATGTTCTGCGCCTGGTCGAGCATGTGCCTCGGCTGGTTCTCGGGGTCGATGTTATCGGCGTCGACGACGTACCCGCGGCTGGGCTTGGAAGCGGACTCGTAGTGGGCCGTGTGTGGAGTGTGCTTGGGCTCCTCCGTGTTGTACGTGTAGTCCGTGCTGTACCCGGGCTCCGGCTCCGGCGTGGGCTCCGGTTCGATCGAGAGGGACGAGTTCCAGCTGGAATCCTCCGGGACCGTCTCCTCGGGTTGCCGATACGCGTTGTCCCAGAAGCTCGACCCCTGCACGGGCTCCGGCTCCGGCTCGGCGACGGGCGCGGCTTCGTACGAGTTGTACGAGTCATCGAACCGTGTCCTATCAGCCTCCGGGTCGTAATTCGGGTCGTAGAGCGATGCGCCGTATTGGTGCCCATCGTTCCAGCCGCCGTACCCGTTGGCGCTCGAGCCCAAATCGTAGCCCTGATCGGCGGATTGCGCCTGGGTTTTGAAGTCCTGGCCATCACCGTAGGACTCGTGGCCGTCGTTGCTGTAGTCGTGGCCGTTGGAGGTGCCGTTGTACGCGTCGTGGCCGTTGTGGCCGTTGCGGTTGTCACCGCCGAGTGGGGCGTTGACTGAAGACGGGTCCATGCCGAGCGCGGCTTCCATGTGGTTGACGAGGTCGAGGTGGTGGTTGGAGTTGACCGGCTGGCCGTCGCGTGTGGTGACGTAGAAGATGTCGTCGACGGTGACGGGTTCGCCCTCGGGCCTGATGAAGGCGGACTTGATGTCGAGGCCGAAGGAGGAGATGGCGGTGGTCAACGCCGCGAGCTGCGTGAGGTGGTCGGTGAAGCCCTGGCAGCGGATGAGTGTGGTGTCTTGGTCCCACGGATTCTCCACCGAGATCTTGGGCGCGTCGACCGCGGAGGCGTTCCATCCGCGGGTGGTCTGCGCGGTGGCGTCGTAAACAGCGCGGGGAACGATCCCGGCGTCGTCGAGCGGCCGTTGGAGCTGCCTGCGCGCGCGCGCCTTGGAGGACTTTCGGAGTTGGCCCGACCGTGGCAAACCGCGCCTGGCTGGTTCAAACGCCGCCGCTGCGGGCCTCCTCGTGCCGGTCGTCGTCGCCGCCTGTTGGGTGAAAGGAAGGGTGAACCGCGGGAACGTCAGTTGATGTGCGTTCACGCGAGTACGGATGGTGCTGCGGGGCTGCGACGACGATCCCGCGCGTCGAACCCGCGCCCATCGCGCGTCTCGGAAGGATAAAGAAAAGTACAAACGAGCAGGGTCACGACTGGGTTTTGAAGATGCGCGCGCGGGTTCGGGCGGGCACGCACCGCGCGGCATCCCGCGGACGCTAGCGCGCCTTGCCCCTGCATGCCTAAACCTTCCGTGCGCGCGCTTCAAATCAAAACGACGTTCGCCGTCGTTCGCTGAAGCCGCGCAGCCGTGGCGCTTTTGGCCAATGAGGTCTCCGACCCGCTCCACCCGCGACTTCGCTCCCGCCTTGTTTCCGCCGGTTTGCGGCTCAAACGACGTTTGGCAGGCGCGACCCTATCCAGTGCAATGCCGGTAAACCTTCATCCTTGAGTCACATCTCCCAGTCAACTCGCGATTTACCAATTTTCGGCGCAAGACCGAAATGCACCGCGAATCGAGAATCGCCAGTGGTATCGACGCGCGGATTTCGCACACGGGGTTCGATTAACTCGTCGTTCTGGAATGTGTGAACTTTCAGGCATACTCGAACAACGAGTCTGGGCGATATTTTCATCTCAGCCGCGAGATTCCAGTTTTTCACATGCTGACTCAGTGTGCCAGTGCCGATGGAACGAGTTTACGGTTGTGTGTGAGATTTGTCCCCGATACCGTATTTTTGAGCCGCGGCGTATGGTCCTTTAGGGAGGTTTCGTCGGATTTCAGATTGAATGATCAATGACGTTTTTATTCAGTGCTACTGCTCGCACTATTTCTCCCGGTTTGGAATTATTAATTCGACGGTTCACTCGAGCCCGATCCGCCTCCCGAACCACACTGCAGTCTGGGTTCTTATTTTGTCTCTGATGAGCTTTTTGACACCCGCTTGTCGACTCGAATATTTCTCATCAACGGTAAATACCCATACACGAACGTTCGGATTTTGAGACCAGGGTTCGTAACCCAAGGTTTCGACTCCCGTTGCGTCGTCTCCTCGATAAAGAGCCGGAAAAGCCGAAGGGGAAGCCGCGCGCGTGCCGACGCGACACATCGACGCTCGGCAGCGATCCTCGCGCCGTTGCACATCTCTCGAGACCGCAACACAGGTGAGTCAACGCTCGTGCTCGCGTGTGCCCGTCGCATCGCTCGCGTCGCGCCCGGCACGTGCGTCGCCGGCGACGTTCCGAGTCGGCGAACTCGGCGCTCTGAGGCGTCGCGCGTCAGTTCTTTTGAAATGTCACCGAGAGACGGGCCGGGATCGCGGCGTTCGCGTGGCCGATCCGACGTTTACATCGCGTGAATCGTGAGCCCGGGCGTTCGAACCGTGTCGTGTGATCCCACCCGACGCGGGTTTGCGGCTGGAGGTCGATCACACGCGCCACACGCGCGCGTCTCCGTCGGTCGCACCGCTTCGCTTTTCACGCTTCGGCCAAAAAACAGCCAGCGTGTCTCTCTTCTCCGTCGTCCCGCGTCGCCCTCGCGCCCTCACTTCCCGCTGACGTGACTTCCCGTTGCACCCATCGCAGACCTTCAACATGGCTGACGAAGGCGAGGTTTCCGCCCTCGTGTGCGATAACGGCTCCGGCATGGTCAAGGTGCGCGAACGTCCCCAGATCTGGGCACACCCCTCGAGTTTTCCGTTGTCGATCGAAGGTGGACACGCGCGGTCCGGCGCGCAGATCCGTCCCACTCGAACGCACCGAACGCGTGTTTGAACGCGCGGCGGCGTCCAAGACGGACCGTGAGATCCACGGCGCGATCACCCCGCGCCGGAACTCGACGGGACACGCCCCGGCGGACCGCACGGACGACCCGGTCCACGGCTGCCGCGGGTCCCACGCCTCGGCGTCGTCTATTTTTCCCTCCTCGGATGCGTAGATGACGCTGACCATGTCCCTCTTCCCACGCCCACTTTGTCACCAATTCACAGGCTGGCTTCGCCGGTGACGACGCCCCCCGCGCCGTCTTCCCCTCCATCGTGGGCCGTCCCCGCCACCAGGGCGTCATGGTCGGCATGGGCCAGAAGGATGCGTACGTCGGAGACGAAGCGCAGAGCAAACGCGGTATCCTGACCCTCCGCTACCCCATCGAGCACGGCATCGTGACCAACTGGGACGACATGGAGAAGATCTGGCACCACACCTTCTACAACGAGCTCCGCGTCGCCCCCGAGGAGCACCCGGTTCTCCTCACCGAGGCGCCGCTCAACCCCAAGGCGAACCGCGAGAAGATGTGCCAGATCATGTTCGAGACTTTCAACGTCCCGGCGATGTACGTCGCCATCCAGGCGGTGCTCTCCCTCTACGCGTCCGGCCGTACCACCGGTATCGTGCTCGACTGCGGCGACGGCGTGTCCCACACCGTCCCCATCTATGAAGGATACGCGCTTCCCCACGCCATCCTCCGCCTCGACCTCGCCGGCCGCGATCTCACCGACTACCTCATGAAGATCCTCACCGAACGCGGGTACTCCTTTACCACCTCCGCCGAACGCGAGATCGTGCGGGACATCAAGGAGAAGCTCGCGTACGTCGCGCTCGACTTCGAGAACGAGATGCAGGTCGCCAACGGCTCCTCCTCGCTCGAGAAGTCGTACGAACTCCCCGACGGGCAGGTGATCACCATCGCGGATGAACGCTTCAGGTGCCCCGAGGTGCTCTTCAACCCGTCCATCGTGGGCATGGAGGCGGTGGGTATCCACGAGACCACCTACAACTCCATCATGAAGTGCGACGTGGACATCCGCAAAGACCTGTACTCCAACATCGTCCTCTCCGGAGGTACCACCATGTTCCCGGGCGTCGCCGATCGCATGTCCAAAGAGATCACCGCCTTGGCGCCCTCGTCCATGAAGATCAAGGTTGTCGCGCCCCCCGAGCGCAAGTACTCCGTGTGGATCGGAGGTTCCATCCTCGCGTCGCTCTCCACCTTCCAGCAGATGTGGATCGCCAAGTCCGAGTACGACGAGTCCGGTCCCTCCATCGTCCACCGCAAGTGCTTCTAAAAACTTTTTAAAAGCACTCAAGGTTTCGAGCGAGTCGCTCGTGGGTGCACGAGCGGAAGGGGGTGTGATGGGATTCGGGAGCCGGCGCGCGACTTCGGGTCACAGGTTTTTTCGGGCGCGGTTAGGGCGGGTTATGATAGCAGTGGCGTGAGGAGCGATGGTACTTCTGTTTTTTAATGCGCCGAAAATACTTTTCAACACACCGAGCCCAACACACGCGCGAGAAGATGGGAAGAGAATTCTTTACTCGTACTACAGTATCAGTCGTCTCACCGGCGCACCGCCGTGCCCTGAAGCACCCGTGCGACCACTCACTTTTTCATCCCTCGCCACATCACCCCCGCACCAAACTCTTTTAGTCGACTCTCATCACATGCCCTCGGAGAGCTCGACGACTTCGTCCATGGTGATCTTTTGCTCGTCGCCCACGAAATCGTTATCCTCGGTGAGGAAGAGCATGCAGTGGCACTCCTTGCGCTCCCTCATGGGAACACACGGGCAGTTCCAGAACCCGCTCGCGACCTCAGCCTCCTTGTCGTCGTAGTGCCTGCACGGGCACAGCGGCGCGCCCAGCGTGTCCTTGTGCTCGGCCAAGCCCTGGATCACCACCGCGGTGACGGACTTGTCCATGCAGAAGTAGGTGCCGCTGCCCTTGGCGTACTGCTCGCTGAACTTGCGCATCACCTCGAGGTTCTTCTCGGAGGCTGTTTATTAGATGAGGGAAGGGGGTGGGAGAGGGCGTCAGTATCATCGAAGGATGGCGATCGATCGGGAAAATTGGACACCGGCGACTCGTTGCTGACTCGTCGTTCACGGTCTGTTTCTGCAACCTGCCAGGTCACCCGCGGTGTTGCCGTTCGGGTCACGCGTCGCGGGACGGGAGGCGTCGGAGGATGACGCGCGCGATGGGTGATGCGGCGCGATCTGGATCGAGTGTGCGCGGCGATTGACGTACCCTCTGCGGAGACTCGGAGGGTGGCGCCGCGCGCGGGGGCGACGGCCACGCGCGGGGCGGAGGTGGTCACGCGAGTCTGCGCGACGTGACCCCTGGCGGCCAGATGGCGCGCGCCCAGGACGGGGGCGGAGGCGGAGACGGTCCACGCCGACATGTTCTACCGAGGCTGGAGGTTGGAGGTCCTGTTTAAATCTCCCGACGCGGCCGACGACGATCGTTCGGTCGCTTTCGTGCGCGTGTAAGTGACGCACGTGGAGGGCCAATCTCCTGCAACAACAGAAGCTCGCTTCGCTGGGCACAGCCACGCAGTCTGAAATAGATTCGGCAATGTGGATAGGGGTGGATTTGTCATGGGACACTGTGACTCATGGTTTGGAAGAGCAAAATTGAACGATTTACGGTTACGGGAAATAGACAATTAGTCAATTAGAGTGGGATTCGTATAAGTAAACAGTTCAATATTTGTCGACTTTAGTGTACTTTTTCCGTATACTCGAAGTTTGAAATACGAGTCGTGGCTCTCCTTCGCGCCGTGTTCACTCTTCGAGCGCGCGCCGCCCGTCGACCTTCCCCCGCCAACCCCCCCCACAGATCATCATGTCCCCCGCCACCACCACCCGCTCCACCCGCTCCACCGCCGCCGAGCCCGTTCGCGTCGTCCTCGTCGTCAACGAGGCCGTCGACCTCGACGAGGAGGTGCGTTCCCCCCGCGAACTTACCCCTCCGCGCGCGCGTTTCCCGCTCCCCCTCGCGCAACCTGACCGCATCCGCGCCCCGTATCCACCCCACCGACGAAGGTCAAGGCCACCGCGGACGCCCCCGCGGACGACGCCCCCGCCGTCGATGCCCCCGCCCCCGTCGACGCCCCCGCCCCCGTCGACGCCCCCGCCCCCGTCGACCCCGCCCCCGCCGCCGAGGGGGACGAGTCGAACGTTCACGTCGCGAAGAAGGGCGACGAGAACACGCCCCCGACCAACACCGACACCGCCACCGCGCCCGTCGACGCGCCCGCCACCGACGCCGCGCCCGTCGACGTCCCCGCCGCCGTCACCACCGCGCCCACCGAGCTCAACTCCACCGACCTCCCCACTGCGCCCTCCGCCGAGGAGACGAAGGGGGAGGCCACCGAGGCGGTGGACGTCCCCTCCGTGTCCATCGCGGCGGACGTGGACACGGCCACCGCGGCGGACGTGATCGCGGGCGCCGCCAAGGAGGAGGCCGCGGAGGAGACGCTCAAGCGCAAGGAGGCCGAGGCGGGTGACGCAGAAGGAGGGGAGAACCGCGCCAAGTCCGCCAAGGTGGCGCCGGACGCCGCCGCCGACGCCGCCGCCGAGGCCACCGCCGCGTGAGGACGTCACAGCTGTGCGTGACGACGACGACGACGATGACGAGGATGACGATATGAACACGGATACGATACGGATACACGATACGGAGAGGAGGGAGCGATAGACGACGATAGTTACAGTAGACGACCCCTGTTTGAAAAACTGACTTCACCTGCTTTTGCTGAAAAGTTAAATGCCCGTTTTGGACGATGGGGCGCATTGGAGGAGGGCGCGGCCCTGTTTTGGGGCGAGATGCCGCCGCTCATGCTGGTCAACAGCGCCAAGCGCGTGGTCCCCGACGCACACGACGGTGAGGTATCGTCCGTCTGCGTCGACGGCGACCACTGCGTGACCGCGGGTTGGGACGGTCAGCTGCGTTTCTGGGCCAAGCACGACGCGTTCGTCGCGCGATCCTTCACGCTCGCGCAGCGCGCGCAGGCGCACGAGGGTGCGGTGAAGACCGTGGGTGTGATCGCGGATAAGTGGGTCATGAGCGCGGGCATGGACGGGCGATGCAGGGTGTGGACCAGGAGCGGCGAGGCCGCCATGGATCCCTCCCAGATCCCACCCGAGGGCGACGCGAAGGACGACGCCCCACCGCCGCCCGCGCCCCCGGTTCCCATCGACGACCTCGGCGACGACAAAACGGAGGAGGTCAGCACCGAGATGGAGGAGCTACGACTGGCGCGAACGGAGCGTAAGCGCGTGCTGGCGGAGTACGACGGCCCGTGGAAGTGCGTCGGGACCTTCGCGGGCGGCGCCGGCGGGTGCGTCAACGCCGTGTGCGCCATGCACCCGGACGATACAAACACGAGCGCTAAACCCCCAGGCGTGATCCTCGCCGTCGGCTCGTACCTCGGGTCCATGACCCACATGGTCCGCGTGTTGGACCCGGCACGAAACTGGGCGGAGTTTCAGGTGCTGAGTCACCCCGAGGGCGTGACGTGTTTGTTGCGCAAGGCTCGGTGCGAGGATGGCAAAGATCGGCTGCTGACCGGGTGCATGGACGGGCGGATACGGGTCTTTTGCCGGGATCCGGAGGCACCGGACCCGAGGCCGCCGCCGCCGGAACCCGTGGAAGGCGAAACGGCACCGGAGGGTGAACCGGAAGGTGAACCGGCACCCACGGAGGAGGAACCCGAGCGCGAGCCGTGGTTCCCGCCGTACGTACTGGAATCAACCATCGATGCGCATCAATGCGTCGTGGACATGAAGTGGCTCGGCGAGCATCCCTCGTTCCCCCCGCCGCAGCCCCCGGCGCCGGACCCGGTACCCCCCGCGGAGGGCGAGGAACCGGGGGACCCGCCGGAACCCCCCGCGTTCTGGCCCGGGTGCGATTCCAGCGCGTGGTTCGTGTCCATCGGGACGGATGGCGCTGTTAAGATGTTTGAACGGCGGAGAGAGCCGTCCAAGCCGACACCGTTGGACCTAAAGTACGAGAAGAACCCGGTGGCGCTGCCGGAGCCGCCCAAAGGTGAGGCTAAGGCGTACACGTGGTGCCAGACCCCAGGGCCGGACGGGGAGTTGACCGCCGCGCCGATGGCGCCGAGGATCCGGGCGGAAGTCGGCGCCAAAGTTGAATCGTTCGCGAGGACGAGGACGACGAGCCTCGGATGTTGGCGCGAGCTCGTGAGCGTGGGTTTGGGCGACGGGCGGATATGCACGTGGGGACACAGAGTTCACGACGAGACGGGCGTCGCGGGGTGGGTGTTGGAGCGGACGACGCCGGCGGCGGGCGACCGGTGCGGCGCGGTGACGGGCATGTACGAAGTCGGGCATAACCTGTTAGTCACAAACGCAGACGGAGAGATGCGGGTGTACGCTTGATAGGTGTACGCTTGATACGACGGTCACATCATTCATTCATAGGATTCATAGGGCGTCTATCTTGGCCTCGTGTTTCGTCCCACCCGCCGACGCTTGCGCCCTGCCCTCGTCCGCGACCTCCTCCTTCTTCGGAACCAACGCCGCGGCGGCGAGTTTTTCATCGGCGCCCATCTTCTCAATCTCCCGTCGCGCCCGCCGGAGCTCCTCATCCTCCAGCTTCTCCCGCAGCTTGCAATCCTCCACTTTCCGCCTGATCGTGTCCATCGTCAATGACTCCCCGGACTCGCCCTCGTCCTCGAAATCGTCCTCGTACCCGCCGTCTTGAGCGGTAGTATCACTATTCGTCGAGTCGAACCGACTCGCGTTTTTGAACAGATCGGCTCGGGCCATCCTTCGCATGAGAACGAGCGACAGCTTCATGTGCTTGTTGACCACCCACGACTCACCCGGCGCCCTCGTCGGTTGCCAAGACCGTTCCTTCGGTCTCTTGGATCGACACTCGATCGCGTAGTCGATGACCGCGCGTTGCATCGGAGCGTCCATCGCGGCGAAATCGTCGAACCATTTTTCGCAGTAATAGAGACCGGGACAGTCGGGGTGTTCCTTGAGCCTGTGCCCGTCGGCGCCGAAGTAGGTGTACAGCCCGGTGGCGGCGCACCGCGCGACGGTCAAGGTCTTGGGCACGCCCGTGCGTAGGCACTTGCCCTCGGTATCGGTGGTGTGCGCCAGGTTCGGCGGTTTCGCGTCGTAGATCTTCAGCCGCTCGGCCCACAAAACCAGGCCATCGACCGGCCGTCCTTTGCCCGTCTTCACCAGCTGTGAGTCGCGTCCCGGGCGGTACTGGTCCACGAGCCTGCGCTGGAGGGACGCGTTCTGCCACGTCACCTCCATGTTCTCCGCGTAGACGCCCCGTGGGAACCGCTGTGGGGGCCAAGAGCGCTTGGGCTTTTCCTTGGTCTGCGTCTTCTTCAGCCTGACGGAGGATGTGTTGGTGGCGTCCCGCATGGATGCGGACCCGGTGCCGTCGTCCCACGCGGGCTTGGGCTTCGGCGCGCGCGGGCCGTACGTTCGCTTGGACTTGGGCCGCAAGCTGAGCTCGCCGTCCGGGGCGTGGAACCGCGACGCGGGCTCTCGATTCAAGTCGTCGAGCCTGCGCTGAATGTGCTTGTTGACCCGCTCGACCTCGATGGCGCGGAAGGAGCGCTGCCGGGCCTTGACGGTGTTCTTGACGTCGGGGTTGCGGAACCGATAGTGGTGGTGCTCCTCGTAGGGCGTGGTATCCAGCCTCGTCGTCATGTCTACACGAGTGGACACGAGGGCGCGAGGGCCGTGTGTTCCGAGAAGGGGAATCTAGTGTGAATGCGTTTTTCCGTGACGAAAGTTTTGACTCGTGCAAGCTAGAGTCGGAGTAATTAACTCAAGAATGACGGTCTGATTTTGGGCCCATTTCCGCAAAATATCAGGTTACCGCGCTCATCGACAAACCCTCACAGCCGATTTATGGCGACGGCCACGCTGTCCTTGTGTCCAGAGAGAGAGAGGCGCCACCGTTGACGATGGCGTGCAGGAGAGCGACGCAGCTTGCGATGAGGCGCGCGATGGCGCAAGGTCGGTCCGAGGCGACGTCCATGACGGCGCGCGGCCTCGCGACCCGCGCCGAGACGAGCCGATCATCGGTGACGTCCGGCGATTGGGGATCGTCGTTCGGGCGAAGGACGGAGGCGGGCGCCGCGGGATCGGTGTACGTGCGCGGCTCGTTCCGCCGCGGTTTCGCCGCGGACGCCGAGGCTTCAGAGGATGCCAAGAAGGCGGAGGATGCCCACGAGCCCTCCCCCCGCATGGTCCGCCTCGCCGACGACATCTGCGGGCTCACCCTGCTCGAGGTGCACGACCTCACGACCATCCTCAAGAAGCGCCTCGGCCTCGACGCGATGCCGATGATGGGCATGCCGATGGGCGGCGCCGCGATGGGCGGTGCACCCGCCGCGGGAGGCGCCGCGGCCGCCCCCGAGGAGGCCGCCGCCGAGAAGACCGAGTTCGACGTCAAGCTCGCATCCTTCGACTCCGCGAGCAAGATCAAGGTCATCAAGGAGGTGAGGGCGATCACCGAGCTCGGGCTGAAGGAGGCCAAGGACTTGGTGGAGGGCGCGCCCGCGGTGCTCAAGAAGGGGCTGAAGAAGGAGGAGGCGGAGGCGATCAAGGAGAAACTCGCCAAGGTGGGCGGCGTGGTCACCCTCGAGTAAGGCGGATGACGGAAAAGGACGAATTGCATAAGTGACTTTTAATCTGATTGGACGATTGCAGCCGGCGCGTATGATAAATCACCGTGTATCACGATCCTAACCCTAAACCTCGATCACCCGAGTAACTCGTCGATGGACACCGTCGGGACCGCGGGCGATCCATGCGCCACGTCCTCGACACCGTCTCCCGCGCGCGAGTCCTCGAACGAGGGTTCGATCCTTCGTATCCGCGCTTCCTCCGCCCGACGCTTCTCGGGGTCCCGACTCGGCAGACCCAACGCGTGTTTACGTACACCTCCGTACGCGTAGGAGAACATCGACCGCTTCTTTGTACCGCTCGGAGGGTACCCTGGTGTTCGCGTCGCACCGATCGGGGCCGGAGTCCCTGGCGTAAGGGTTCCCGGGCTCGATTCGATAGTTCCGCGCCAGTCCTCGTCGCGAAGCATCGCTTCCGCCGTCGCCCTGTCGCTCGCGTCCAGCATGGGTGCCACCTCCAGCATCCGCCGCAGCGCGGGCGCGAGGGTCTCGAACAGCCGCGACGGTTGGCGTCCCGAAGACGAATCGTCGTTCTCATCCGAGGATAACACCGCGCGAATCGCGGCGAAGAGCGCGGCGCCGACGTCGCCCACCCGACCGTCCAATCCTTCCGGTCCCGCCGCCGCCGCCGCGGTGGCTTCCCTGGACGCGACCCGCGCGAGCGTCGCCGCGGACATCGCGCAGTGTTCAGTCCGCGGCGTGCGCAGACCCGCGCGCCCCATCCCCTCGGACGTCGCCACGATCGCGTCGAGGTCCCTGGAGTCGACGAACGTTTCCAGCGTTCGATGCGCCGCGTCCACGACGGCTTCATCGTTCGGGTGCGACTCGCACGCCACGCACAGCGCCCGCGCGGCTTCACAACGCACCGACCCGTCGAGGTCCTCGATCAGCGCGGTGAGCACCGGGATGGCGCGGGTGAGAACGTGCGGCGGGTCCAGCCCGGCGGATGAAGCGCCGATGAGCGCCGCCGCTCTCCGCCGGACCGCGGCGTCGCCGTCCACCGCGAGTGTCCCCAAGACGCCCACCGTCCTGGACGCGAGGTGCCGCCCGTCGAAGAGCGCGGCGAACTCGAACGCGTACGACACCGCCTCGGATGTCGATTCGTACGTATCGTCGGTGTCAACGTCGGTTTCAACTTCGGCGCCAAGTTTGAAATCTGCGCAAAGCTTTCGTACCGCTTCTTCGTAAGCGCCCTCCCCACCGCACGGCGCGACGGCGGCGAGCGCGATCGCCAGTCCCGCGGACTCATTCGATGTCCTATCGGATGAGGTACCCGCCGCGGAGGAGGCATGCTCGATGAGTTTAGGGAGGATGGTGTGCGTGACGAGCGACGGACCGGCGATGGCGCAGTGCGCTCGAACCGCTCGAGCCACGGCGGCGACGCAGCCCTCCTCCGACCGAGCCGTCCTTCCCGCGCATTCCGCGATCCACTCGAACGCCGCGTCACCGCCTTCGCCAGCTGTGTCGGCACCCCCCTCGGCAACCCCCGCGAACACCTCGAGCGTCCTCGACAACGTCCCGACCCTCCACCTGGCGTCCTCTCCCCCACGCGCGATCTCGACGAGCGCGGCTCCCAGCGCGGCGGCAAACTTTGGAACGGTGCCGGTCAAGACGGATCCGCGCGCGTTCGACTCGCGCCAACGCGCGAGTGACACGCCGAGGAGTTCAACCGCCGCGTTGGATACCTCATCGCTCGAGTCCATCGCCAGGGACATGAGTAAATCGTCGGCGACGGAACCGGCCGGGCCCGCGTCGGCGTCGACCTCGCCTTTTTCTTTTCGTTTCGCGTCGGCGTCGAGCGCGGAGACGACGGCGCCGACGACGGCGACGCGAACCGTCGCGCTCACATCCGCCGCGGCGATTCGTGCCAGATCCGTTAGCACCGTCCCACCGATCGCCCGCGTGCACTCAGATCGCGCGATGGACGCGAGGCACTCCACCCCCAACAGCCGCCGCTCCTCGTGCTTGTGCCCGGCGCAGTTCTTCGCGATGGACGGCATCAGCTCCACACCCGTCCTCGTACCGCCCATCGCCACCCCGATCGACCCGCACGTCTCCGCGATCGCGTGCCTCTGCGGCCCGCTCGGGCGCTTCACGCACGCGAACATCTGCGCCAGCGCCGCGGCTCGTTCGATCGGGAGACGCGCGCGAATCGCGCACCGCGAGTACAGCGGCAGCAGCTCGGTCCTGTGCTGGATCAGCGTGTGCGGCGAAATCCGCGGGAGGGACTGGAGCAACGCGTTGATCGTGACCTCCTCCTCGTGCGCCGCGTCCAGTGCCGCCAACCCGTTCGTGCTGTGGGTCAGGGAGGATGACGGATCGTGTCCGACAGTGTCCGACAGTTCGGCGTTTGAATCGGTCGAGTTTTCGCTTCGCAATCTTTCGGCGGCGCGCTCCACGTGCCGGACCGTCGCCGCCGCCTCCTCCGCCCGTGACCTCCACCGCTCGCACTCCAACCCGGCTTCCTCGCGCGCCTTACGCTCCACCGCGAGCGCCTCGTTCAATCGTTCAATCTCCGACATTTTCTCCGACAAAGTCGTCTCGACGCCTTTCAAATTTGCGTCGCATTCCTCGATTAGTAGAAGCGACTCGTCCCGCTCGTCGCGAAGGTCTCTGAACGCCGTCGGGTCCAGTGTCTCCGCGGCTTTGGCGCGTCGCAGCACCAGGCGCAGGGCTTCCCCGCGCGCCGGTTCACCTCCCAGGGGAGACCAATCGTCGAGGCACTGCCCCGCGGTCGCCTCTTGCCGCAGAGCCAGCGCGGCGGCTCGGTACCCTCGGCGCATGAGATACTGATGCGTCACCAGGTTGAGGCATCGTCGTTCGCCGGCGTCGATGTCCGGCAGCGGGGCGGACGGGTCCGCGGGTACCGGATGCACGTTCACGAGGTCGGCGCACTCGATGCGGTTGAGGAAGCCGTCGCGTGCGCCCGCCGCGGGGGTGGACAGCGCCGACGCGTCGACCACGTCCATGCGCTCGAAGATGACGGACGGTGACGAGTCGGTGGGCGGACCTGAACGCGCGGGTGTGGACGGGACGTGTGCGCGTTCCTCGCGCAGACGCGCGAGATCCTCCTCGGCGCACCTTCGCTCGTACTCGGCGACTTTGATGCGGGATTCCTGCGTCCTCACCGTCGCCCGCAGCGTCGGGACTGATGGAGGGCGAGTGGTCGGGGTTGAATGTTAGATTTGTCGTGAACGAGGGAGGATGGGAGGGAGGTCGTGGGGGGCTGTCACAGGGTTTAGGGTTCAGGGTTCACGTGGGCGCACCGTCGACGACATCGGCGTGTGCGCGGACCTCCGATAGCGGGAACCTCTTCTGATCGCCGAAGAAAGCCTCGAGCTTCGCGCGCGCGTCGTCGACGCGAGCGTCCCGGTCGCCTACGTCGGCATCATCGACCCCGCCATCTTTCGTCGACGCCGCGGGGGGCGACGCGAGGTCCTGGTAGAGCTCGAACGCGGACAGGAGATGGCGACGATCCAAGAGGTACGCCGCCACCGCGTCGGCGTCCAGTGTCGCCGCCGGCGACGCCATCGTCGCCGCGACGGTCACGAATGGCCGGGAAGAAATCAACTCGAGTCCATTTTGTCATAATCTTGACGTGTGCCCACTGCTGAAAGGAGCGATGGAATCGGCGCGTTCTGGGGGGCCGTACGGGTCCCTCGACGCGGCTCGCACACGGATGGATAACGCCACGTGTCTCCGGCGATGGATGAAAGTCTAGAATGCTACTACAACAGCTGCTAAATACCCGCGGGTCTTCACCCGCTCCACGCCGACTCACCGACGATGCGTCTCACTTGTCCTTGACCGTGGAGATGTAGCACACGTTGTTGCCGCGGATGAACGCGTCGCCGTACTTGTTCTTCAGCTGACCGTTCACGTACTCCTGTGTACGGGGATCACGGGACGGATGTGAGGGATTGGTCAGCGATACGTCGGGGATGGTGCTCGAGGTTGGGCGGGGAGTGGGTACGTGTTGCGATGGTTTTTATTTAGGGTTAGGATGCCGGTGCGCAATCGAGGCGCGGGTGCCACCGCTCGACCCGACTGACGCGTCGTTCAATCGCATCGGAAGCATCCTAACGCCCTCGTGTACTAGGTGAACGTGAGATGCACTCACCTCCGTCTGCTCCATGGCGATGTTCATGTACCCGTCGAGGCACGCGAGGATGCCCCTGTAGTCCACCCCGCTGTTCAGCTTGACCACCACGGGCTTGCCGCGGATGGACTTGAGGAAGTCCGCGGGGGTCTTGGCGGCGCCGGTATCTGGCGCGGCGTCGTCGGACATGTGTCTCGGTCGCGTTTCGGTGGCCGATGCGCGCCTTGAGGTGTGACGAGCGGTAGGATCAGGCTGGAAATATAAGCAGGCCTGATGAAAACGACACACGCGGGTAAGTCCAAAAAGTGCAGTCCAAAAGTCGCGAGGCGCGAGCGGGGGCACTCGCTACCGCACAGCCCCATCGCGCGCGTATCGACCCGGTTTACCCGCGATCCCATGCAGACGAACGTATCTACGCCTCACGCGACGGCCGTGACCTCGCCCGGCGGAACCCAACCCGCGAGAACCCTCCGGCGATTCCCCCGGCAACCCGCACGAACCGTCAAAAGCGCGTGCCCCGTAACGACGACGTCGACGAGGAGGGGGGGCGCGGTCTGCCGCGCTTCCTCATCTCCGGGCCCCATGCGCTCGCTGTTCAACATCGAGGATATCGCGAAGCCCTTCATCTCCGTGAAGGACACCCTCAATGAGGGCATCGCCTCCTTCTACGACGAATCCTCCGGGTGCGCAGCCCCGAGACCGCCCAATGCATCGTTCCCTTTTTCCGCGGCAGTTTTTCCATCCCTCGCGTCGAATCTGACCTCTGACCTAACCACCATTCGGCACCCACAGGCTCTGGGAAGACGTGTGGGGCGAGCACATGCACCACGGGTACTACCCCGGCGGTGCGCCCCGCACCGACCACGTCCAGGCTCAGATCGACATGATCGAAAAGTCACTCGAATGGGCCGGCTTGGACGAAGCGTCGAATCCGGAGCGGGTCCTCGACGTCGGCTGCGGCATCGGCGGGTCGTCCAGGCACATGGCCAGGCGCTGGCGTGACTGCAGCACGAAGGGCATCACGCTCTCCCCGGTCCAGGCCACGCGCGCGAACGAGCTCGCCGAGGAACAAGGTTTGGGAGGTCGATCCGCGTTTCAAGTCGCCGACGCTTTGAACCAGCCGTTCGACTCTGACTCCTTCGACCTGGTGTGGTCCATGGAGAGCGGCGAGCACATGCCGGACAAGGGCAAGTTCGTCAACGAGCTCGCGCGGGTGTGCGCCCCGGGGGGTAAGATCCTCATCGCCACCTGGTGCCACCGCATCTTGCGCGAAGGCGAAAAGACGCTACCCGAGGATGAGCTCCAACTGCTGGACAGGATCTGCGAGGGGTACTACTTACCTCGCTGGTGCTCCGTGGCGGAGTACGCGCGGCTGTGCGCGGACGAAGGGTTGGTGGACGTGAGGACCGCGGACTGGAGCGAGCAGGTGTCGCCGTTCTGGCGCGCGGTCATCGCCACCGCGCTGACGTGGCGGGGATTCATGGGACTACTCAAGGCGGGACCCGCCACCGTCCGCGGCGGGCTGGTCATGCCGCTGATGCACCAGGGCCTGAGGCGCGGGACTATTCGGTTCAACCTGATCACCGCGACGAAGCCGAAGTGAGTGATGGGGGAGTGGAAGTGTGGGAGTGTGTGAGACGCGCGCCCGTTGTTTGCCGTACTTGTACCCTACAGTTGCATCTGCCTGCTTTGAATTTGCAAAACTAGTTTTAACTTTGAGAGTCCTTGTCGAGCCGTGTGAACCCGTCGCCTCTCGCACCCTTCGGCTCGGTGAAGTGCCAGAACGCCACCCCGGCGCACATCACAAACACGCTCACCTGCCACGCGATCGTCAGCGCGCCCGAGTCCACCGCCGGGTGGGGCAGCGCGAGCAACGTCGCGAGCATCCCGCAGCACCAGGTGACCAGACCCAACCGACGGTGGACCGCCTTCACGAGCGGCCGTATCGACTCCGGGAGCATGTCCAGCGCCCCGAGCTTCTTGAACGCCAGCGCTCCGATGGCGGGCGACAGGATCGTCAGGCATATCGTGAGGAGGCCGAGTTTGCCGTGCGTCGTGGTGAAGTGCGGCTTGTCGTGCGTCGCCTTGTTGCGGTAGATTGCGACGAACCCGCCGATGGCGAGCGCGAGCGCGAGCGTCTGCGTCGCCGCGTGCGCCCACAGCGCCTTCACCCTCTCCGCCCCGGGCGCGAGGGCGCGGAGCTTGAGCCCGGCGCCCACGCCCAGGGTCATGAACAGCCCGAAGCCCAGGGACATGAACGTCGGATGATAGGTGAACAGCACGCTCGAGTCGAAGAGGGCGATGGGCGCGGTGAAGCCGAAGAAGGCGCACGCGCCGACGACGACGAGGTCGACCGAGGATCTCGGCCACAGCGCGTCAAGCGCCGTGTCGGGCTCGTCGCCCATGAGCAGTCGAGAGTTGGGCGGTCGGGCTATCGTGAACCGGCGAGACGCGCGCGATGAGACGTTGTGCCGAGCTGACGTGTCGGTCGTTCCAATGAATGAAATGTTAGTCCGAAGGTGACACACCGATGGCGCGCGCGGTCCTGGTCCCATCCGCCCCCACGCTCGCCCCGGCGTCGAGACGACGACGCCATGCGCGTCCGCGGCGAGCGTCCCACGCGACTCGCGTGAATGCCGCGTCATACGAAAAGACGTGGAGCAACCCGAGTGGCACCGTGATGGACGTCATAGAGGAGAGGAAGGACTCGAGCGTCTTCGCGTGCGCTCGCCCTTTCGTGTGGAACGACATCGACGTCGGCGGAAGGATGGGGATTGTGAAGATGCGGGACGGATCGCTGTGGATACACTCCCCGATCGAACTGGACGACGCGACGCGGCGGGCGGTGGACGCGCTCGGCCCGGTCAAGTTCGTCGTGTCACCCAACTACGAGCACGTCAAGTACGCGTCGCAATGGAAGGAGGCTTACCCGGGCGCGACGCTGTACGGATGCCCGGGGTTGAAGGCTAAAACCGCCGGGGTCATCCCGTACGACGTGGATCTCGGAGACGTCCCGGGGACGTGCCCGGAGGAGTGGAACGGCGAGTTCCAGTGCGAACACTTCGACTGCGAGACGACACCTCTCATCGGAACGCCGTTTTTCAACGAAGTCGTTTTCCATCACGAACCCACGGCGACGTTGTTCATCACCGACCTGGTATGGACGTACCCGGCTAACTCCGTCGGTGGTATCGACGTCCCGTTCGGTACCAAGGTGTGGAAAGCGCTGATGGACAAGCTCTATTTACCGGTGTATCTGAACCTCATGGTGACGAAGAAGGCGAGATTCGCGAAGAGCGTAGGAAAAGTGGCGGGCGAATGGCGGTGGTCGACGCTGGTTCCGTGTCACGGCACCGTCGAGCGCGGGGAGCGGGCGAGGCGAATAGTACGCGACCACCTCGAACGGTCTTGACGAGCAGCTCCGCGTGCGTGATGACCGTGTGATGTTGATGCGATACTCTCTTTAGTTCTCTCTTCTCTGTTTAGTTCTAAATTCTAAAGTCGGCGTCGAGGGACGACTCGTTCTCTAGGTCGTCGTCGAAGCCGTCCTCGTCATCCTCGTCATCGTCCACAATGAAGGCATCGTCGTCCTCGTCATCACCGAGCCCGTCGTCGTCCCCGTCATCGCCGAGCCCGTCGTCCTCCTCGTCGATGTCAACGTCCGAGATTGATCCCCCGCTCAGGTCGATGACAGCGCCCGCGTGGCCGTCGGCGCCGGCGCCCGCGTCGCTAGTGCCACCCACCCTCCTACGCTTCTGCTCCGCACCGTACACCGCATCCAACGAAACCTTCCGCGGCCTACCCCGTCCCCTCCCTCCCCGTCCTCCCCGTCCTCCCCGGCCTCCCCGCCCAGGTGTCCGCGCGAACGACCCGGTCCCCGCCCTCTTCTCCATGCGCCGCGCCAATTGATCCTGCCGTTTGTAGTCATCTGACGCCCGCGCGGTGAGTATCGACGCGTCCGTCGTCGCGTCACCGGGTAACATCGCGCGGACCAGCGGGATCATCGCGCGCGCCTTCTCCGGCAGCACCGTATCCGACCCTGTTTGCCCGTACGGAACGGACTCGGACGCCAGACGACAGAGCGATTGATGCGTGTGTCGTCCGTCGCGCAGGTCGATTTTGTTGGCGAGCGGGTTGACTTGAGGGTAATTGCCCGCACCAAACCTCGTCTCCGCCGCTTCCTCCCCGTCCGTCTCCATCCCCGGGTCCAGACCCTCGATGAGCACCTCGTCGTACGAGCTCAACACGCCTCGTGGTTTGGACGCGCCGAGGGTCACGCCGGTGAAGGAAGGGACCCGTCCGGGCTCGAAGATGGCGCCCTCGAACGTGCCCGGTGTGACTGTCCCGTCCTGAATGTTGGTCACCGGGAGCTTGGCGCCCCACTCGTCGCCGGAGACGGGGATCGGCGCGCGGACCTTGTCCACGCGCGCGGCGGCGCGTCGCGCGGAGGCGAAACGTTCGGCGTTTGGGTTTGGCACCCGTCCCCTGGGTGCGTAAAACTTTGCGTACTTTTCGACGTCGGAGTCGGCGACGGCCTCGGATTTGATCTCGGATTTGACCTCCTCCGCGGTGGATGGAGCGTCGCCGGGGGGCTCGGTTTTGGTCCAGACGATGGCGCTGGATGTGACGTCCATCATCTTGGTCCAACCGTTCGCGCCCGCATCGGCCCCGGCAGTCGTCGCCCCGTCGCCCCCGTTGGATCTGACATCGCGACTCGACCCTCCGGCGCCCGGGGAGTCTACGTCGCCGGTGAGGTCGATCATCTCGGCCTTCGACGCGGGCGCCTCATCCTTCACTTCAGTCTTGGGCGCCAGAAACGTCTGCGCCGCCCATTTGGAGATGCTAAACATGCCGCCGTCGGCCTCTCGTGTGTGCTCTCAGTGCACTTTTCAAAAACAGTTGACTCGACGAGGCGAGTGATCCGCTGGCGGGTGAAAAAAGTTGCGGGCACCTGGGTGGGATCACAGTCTCGAGTGCGCAGCCCCACGGCATCCCATCAGGTCGCCATGGAGGCTCCCCTCGAGAAGCAGGGCTCCATGCGTGTCTATAACAGTCACCTGATGGACAGCCTGCTCAAGGATGAAGACGAGGTGAGCCCCGGACCCCGCCGTGCGCCCCGTTCCCCCATCACCCCGAGAATTGCCGGAATTGGATTATGGATTGACCGCTAACCCTCCCCCGACCCATCCCATCCATCGAACCAGGCGTTCGACGCTCGCTTCAACGACGTCCAAAGGTCCCCGATGGCACTCGACGGGAGCGACGACGACGACGACGAGGACGACTCCGAGGATGAGGATCCCGCGTTCGGCTCCATCCGCCGCGCGAAGATCCCGGTGGCCGATTCGCCCAACCACGAGCCGGCGGTGCTCACCCCGACCAAGGCGCCAACCCCGAAGGCCCGCGACGGATTCGGCGGTATCCGCGGCCAGTCCTCCGAGGACGAGGACGAAGATGACGACGACGACGACGACGACGACGACTCGGACTCGGAGAGAGCCGCTGGACAGGAATCGCAGTCGGACTCGGACGGCGAGATCGATCCCGACGGCAAGCCCTTGACGAGGCACGAGCTCCGCGAGATGATCAGGAAGGAGAACGACAAGCGGCAGTACTTCGTGTCCGAGGAGTACAAGCGCGAGGTGTACAGGCGGAAGATCGAGAAGGAGCACAGGGCGCACGAACGGTTCGAGACGATGCTCGGCAGCGTCATGGAAGGCATCGACGGCGGCGGCCTCGTCGCGGATACCAACGAGAAGGTGTACCGCCGGGAGATGGCGCGAGATAAGAAGACGAAGGAGATCCACGCCGAGTGGGAGAGAGAGATATTCGCCAAGATATCGGAGCAGATCAAGGCGCAGGTGGACAAGATCGACGCGCGGGACCTAAACACCCGGCTGGTCAACGCCGATGAAACGTACCGGAGCGTCGTGAACCGCAAGATGAATTACCACCCAAAGGCGGGTATCTTCCTGGATACCATCTTAGGGCACGATTACGACCCGTTCGAGCACCAGCCGGAGTGGTTCAAGTACAGCGTGGACGCGCTCCGGGACCCGATGAAGCGGGACCTGCACAAGAGCATCAAGGAGGATTTAGCGGCTGGGTTGATCTCGTTGGAAAAGGCGCGAATTTTGGCCAAGCTGGAGGCCAAGCTCCGGGACACCGCGGCGCCGGCGAGCGCCATCTGGAGCAACTCGGACTACACCATGTACGGGCGGTACACGGACGCGAACGGCGAGGAGCTCCCGCCCGACGCGCCCATCCCGGGTTTCTTCAGGCAAGGCCAGCACCTGTTCAACAGGCACGACGTCGAGTTGAACAAGCAGGACCACTTCGACTACCCGCGCGGGAACGAACACGCCGAGGCGGAGTGGCGGCGCACCGCGGCGCACCGCAGGGCGCACGTCGGGGACCACAACGCGGGCGGGCTCAAGGACATGGGCAAGCTGCTGGGCTTGGCGGGCAACGTGGAGCACGGCCCGGGCGCGGAGACTGGCACCGACAGATGGCTTGTCAAGTCCAAGAAGAAACAATGGGACAAGCCGACGGCGCCGGGCCACTCGCCCTCGCGGAAGGACCTGTTCGACGTCATGCAGAACAAAGGGTACCGAGGCGCGTACGACAAAAACGCGGGCGGGCCAGCGGGCGACGCGTGGCTCGCATCGCGCGGCCGCCACTGCTTCCAGGAGCTGCCCATCCAGAAGAGCGACCGGAAGAGTCTGTACAGCGTGATGCAACACGACGCGAAGGGGTCGCTGGACGCGGGGCAGCGGGTCGGTGACAAGTGGCTGGACCGTAAGCTCAAAAACCCGGTGCGGCACAGGCGGTACAGCGGTCACCCGGACGGCGACATATACGGCTTGTTGACGCACACCAACACGGGACCCCACGCGCTGGGAGAGATTTGCTGATGCACTCATCGTTGCGATACATTCTCATCGGCAAATTAATGTAACATTACATTTCCTACTTCTTCGCGTTCGCCGCCGCCTCCTTCGCCTCCAGTTTCTTGAGCCTCCTCCGCTCCGCGGTGCACGCGGGGCAGTACCAGTTCCCCTTGAACTTCGCCTCCGTGCTCAGACCCACGCACGAGTAGTGGAACCACTCCACGTCGCACTGCTCGTTGTCGCATCCAATCATGGCGCCAAACGAAACCTGTAAGAGTTAAACACGACGTCAGTGCAATTGCCCATACGGAAATACGAAAATGAACTTACCCGCTGGCACACGCAGTACCTCGGCTCGTTCGACTCAGCCGCCGGTACCCCGCCGTTCGTGACACCGCCACCCCCGCCACCCGCATCGCCGTCTGGCTTGACCCCTGCGCCGCCGCCGGTGCCCGGCGTGGATGGCTTGATCCCCGCCGCCGCCGCCGCCGCCGCCTCCCGCTCCAGCAGCGCCTGGTCGAAGGTTCGTAAATCGCGATCGAGCTTGGTGATGTGCGCGTCGATGAGGTCGTACGCAGCCTGCGCCAGGGCGACCTTCTCGTCCGCTACGTTGAGCGCGTCGGTGCACGCGTCCCGGACCTCGCGCTCGTTCGCGGACGGGACGGAGGCGCCGCTGGAGGAGGCATCGCCCGACGCCCTCGTTCTTTTGCTGGAGGGATCGCCCTCGCCCGACCGCGTCGCCTCGAGCCGCGTCTCCACCTTCCTCTTGACGCCGTCGACGATGGCGGTGGACTTGGCGTCCAGGTCGCGGATGCGGTGCAGGTGCGAGACCAGCGGCGCGGTGACGCCTGAACGGAACGAGAGAAGGGGCGAGGGAGGAGGACGGTCAGCGAGCGAGACAGTCGTCGAGTGTGGAGGGTGCGTCCGCGATGGAGGTGGGGCGGTGGGTGCGGGTCGACGAGGATCTCGGGGCATACCGGTGGTATCGTTCAGCGCGGTGGATACCACGCCGAACGCTTGTTGCGCCGCTCTCGGCATCGTCGTCCTTCGTAGGCTACGTGCGCGAGCTGTGTTGGTTCAAAATCCACAAACAGTTGAAGAAGCAGGTGAGAATGACGCGATTTCGAGGTGAGTCTCGAATCCCTACGGTCTTTTAGTGATTTGTAAATACGCAATAGTCGAATGTTAACCACCAACTATATTTTCTGCTACGTGCAATCAGTTACAGAAACTCCCAGGTCCATCAACTCCCAAGGTCCATTTTCCGCGTTTATCGACGTCACCGGCCAAAAAGCGACGAGTTCCACGCGTCCGCGCTATTGTTCGGTGTCGACAGAAGCCATGGCCTCCGTCGCTTTCAACATGTCCGCTCGTGCCGCCGTCGGCGGTGCGCAGCTCAAGCTCTCCGCGCAGCGCAAGCGTGGTGCGTATCCCCGCATCGTCCCCCGAGGCCCCGTCTCCGGTGCACCCTCCGCGGGAATTTCGCCGAGGGTTTAGGGCTTCGGCTTCTCGCGTGGCCGGGTTTTCGCGCGACCGCGCCGGTTAGCGACCGCGACGCGACGATGCGACCGCCCGTTCGACGCGTCCGTCGCTCCCATCGATCCCATGCCGTACGCCGAGCGCGTGCGGTGGACGAATCGATGCGAGCGTCGCGTCGGCATCGCGCGTCCCGTCGGCAATCTCGCCGGCGACCCGGCCAAAATCTCGCCTTTATCCACTTCGCCCGCTTTTATCCAATCTCCCAACACCACCACACGCTGACCGTGTCCTTCCTTTGCGTCCTCCCAATTCAACAGTCGCTCGCGCCCCGATGACCGTGGAGGCTCTCTCCGCCGAGGTGTCCAAGGTTAACTTCGACGGCGCCTCCGCGGGCACCGCCACGCTCGACGTCAAGGTGGCCAAGCCGGACGTCGCCAAGGGCCTGGTGCACAAGTACGTGGTGATGGTGCGCCAGAACGCGCGTCGGGGAACCGCGTCCACGCTCACCAAGAGCGAGGTTCGCGGCGGTGGCCGCAAGCCCTTCAAGCAGAAGGGCACCGGCAACGCGCGCGCGGGCTCCACCCGTACCCCGCTCAAGCCCGGCGGCGGCGTCATCTTCGGCCCCAAGCCCAAGGATTGGTCCATCAAGATGAACAAGAAGGAGAGGCGACTCGCGATGGCCACCGCTATCCAGTCCGCGGCTGCCGCGTCCTCCATGATCGTCGTGGACTCCCTCGCGGCTGCCGCGCCGAAGACCAAGGCGATGGCGAGCGCGCTCAAGTCTTGGGGCGTCGCGGAGGGCGAGAAGGCGTACATCATCACCAAGGATGCGCCGGAAAACGTCACCCTCTCCACCAGGAACATGGCCAAGGTTGTGCAGACTGACATCAAGCACCTCAACGTGTACGACGTCCTCAACGCCGACAAGGTGGTGATCGAGGAGAGCGCGCTCGCGTACATCAACGACTTCTACGGCGAGTCGGGAGCGGCTTGGGCGTAAGCTATGGGGGTTTAGAGTACATGGAGAGCGAGTCTATGATAGATAGACTATGAGTCTCCGAGGTTGGCGAACGAAGCGCGTGTCCGTGGGGCGGGATTTCCACCGGGTGAAGGCCCGACGGACCACATTATTTGGTCTAGCAGATTGTAAAAAGCGAGAGCATTGACGAAACGACGAGTCACCTTTACGAGCATCACCGCCGCATCTCCAAACTCTCAGCACAGCTGTGAAAGCCTTTGAAAACATAGATCGTGCATGCACAGTGAGGCGCCGCTGCGAGGCGACGAGTGAGGAATCGCGAGGCGAGAAGCGATTCGGCGCGTCTGCGGCGGCGGCGTGAGGGCGTGAGCGCGAGAGAGAGGCGCGACTCGGAGCCATGGTGGCGACAGAGCAGGAGCAGGTGCTGGCGCGGGCGAAGCTTGCCGCAGCTAAGCGGGCGCGTGAAGAGGCCGAGTTGGGGGGCGCCGAGAGCGTGTCGGAGCGCGTTGGGGAGGTCTTCGCCGGCTACCAGTGCAACACCCTGGACGTACGTCTGCCACGACAGATTCCACCCGTCCCATGATCCACGCGCCACGCGCCGCGCCCGCGTTCACGGACGAAGGGTGCCCATCTTTTCAAACTAATATTTTCAAGATCTGCGAACCCGTCACCGCCTGACCCCTCATCCCCCCGCGTCCCTAACCAACATCGCAGCGAGGTATCGAGCACCCGGGAGATATCGCAGAGGCCGCGTCTCTCTCTTCCATCGCCCTCCCGCCGCTCGCCTACCCCCTGTACGATTCCCTCAGCGACGATATAGTGGTAAATGGCAAGCTCTCGAAGCTCCAGCTGGAGGGCGTGGCGTACGCGTGTCAGAAGCACTGCGAACTGCTCCCGGACGGCACTCGCGCGGGGTTCATGATCGGCGACGGCGCCGGCGTGGGTAAAGGGAGGCAGATATCGGGCATCATCCTCGACAACTACTCGCGCGGGCGGAAACGGCACCTCTGGATCTCGTCGTCGTCCGACCTCCATCGCGACGCGGAGCGCGACCTCCGGGACCTCGGGTGCTACCTCAAGGTCATCAACGGGTGCCAGGAGCTGGACCGCGAGGGTAAGAGGGCGTTCGGGTTACCTAAAGATTTCAGAGAAGGAGTTTTGTTCCTCACGTACGCCACGTTGGTGTCCAAGAACCAGCGGGGTAGTCGGCTGGAACAGATTCTGGAGTGGTTCGGGGGCGAAGCCGCGGATGGGTGCGTCTTACTGGACGAGTGCCACAAGGCTAAGAACTTCGACGCCGGCGCGGAGACCGGGAGTAAGGTGGCGGCGTGCGTCATCGAGCTGCAGCGACGGTGCCCGGACGCGCGGGTCGTGTACTGCTCCGCCACGGGCATCAGCGAGATTGGCAACATGGCTTACATGCAAAGGCTCGGGTTCTGGGGCGAGGGTACGCCTTTCGGGAGCTCGGACGCGTTCATCAAGGCGATGAAGAACCGCGGCGTGGGTTTCCTGGAGATGCTCGCGATGGAGATGAAGGCGAGCGGGAAGTACGTCAGCCGCGGCCTGAGCTTTCGACAGGCTGAGTTTGCATCCGTGGAGGCGACGCTGGACGAGAAGCAGACGCACGTTTACAACAAAGCAGCCGCGTTCATGTCGTCGCTCAGGGCGTGCCTCGCCCAGGCGCTGTCCGAGACCCGGAGCTCGTCTAACCGCGGTCAGGCGTGGAAAGCGTACTGGAGCGTCCATCAGCGGTTCTTCAAGCTGCTCTGCGTGTCCATGAAGGTTCCGTCGGTGGTGCGCCAGTGCAGAGCGGCTCTCCGGGAGGGAAAGTGCGCGGTGATCGGTTTACAGACCACGGGGGAGGCGGCGGAGGCTGGGCTGGAGATGTCACCGGGGATGCGCGTGGACGCGTTCGTGTCGACGACGCGGGAGATGCTGCTCGGGTTCATCCGGACGCACTTCCCGGTGTACATCGAGGACGTCGCCGCGGCGTCGGAGGCCAACGGAGGGATCGCAAACGGAGGGATCTTACCGCTCGCCCAGGGGGGCAACACGCAAGGTGACGGGGTCGTCGGCGCCAACCCCGGGAGCCAACCCCTCGCCGCCCTACGTGAACACCCCGACTGCGTGGAGGCCAGGCGGATCCTACTGGAGCAGGCGAATGCGTTGGACCTACCGCCGAACTTCCTCGACGCGCTCATCGACGAGCTCGGCGGACCGAAGCGGGTCGCGGAGATGACCGGCCGCCGCGGCCGCGTCGTCCGCGTCTCCGGTAAACACGAGAGTGAACACTTCCTCCCGTCCGATGAGGTCACCGGCGAACGCGCGAGCGGTGACACGCTGGTGTTCGAGCATCGCGGTGACACGTCCGGGCGGTCGGGTGGACCTCGGGGGGGAAGCGTCGCCGCGGACGGCGAGGTGGACGGCGTGAACCTACGGGAGAAGACGGCGTTTCAAAAAGGCCAAAAACTGGTCGCCATCATCTCCGACGCCGCGTCCACGGGCATCTCCCTCCACGCCCGTAAGGACGAACCGAACCAGCGTCGCAGGGTCCACGTCACCATCGAACTGCCGTGGAGCGCGGACAAGGCGATCCAGCAACTGGGACGGACCCACAGGAGCAACCAGACGTCCGGGCCGATGTACGTGATGTGTTCCACCAACCTGGGCGGTGAACGACGCTTCGCCGCCGCCGTCGCGAGAAGGCTCCAGTCCCTCGGCGCGCTGACCCGCGGCGATCGAAGGGCCGCGACGGGCGTGGACCTGAGTGAAGGCAACCTGGACTCGCCCCTCGGGCGGCGCGCGCTGAAGAAGATGTACGACGCGCTGGTGTTGGACGGCACGCCCACGCCGCCGGGGGTCACCTTGGCGGGGATTTTGAACCACCTGCCGAGTGGGAGGGAGGCGACGGACCACGGCGACGGGGTCACCACCATGTCCAGGACCGCGGAGGAATACCTTCACATGGAAACCGTCTCACCCGGGTCCGGGGTGGTGGCGCTGCACTCGGAGCTCAGGGCGCTGGTGTGCTCGCTGGGGGTGCAGGTGGGACTGCTGGCGGAGGGTCTATCCGAGGAGAACGTCGAGTCGCTGATTGAAACCGGTGGGGGAACCAAGGACCAAGGCGACGTGCGCCGTTTCCTCAACCGCATCCTCGGGCTATCCGTCCGCGGACAGAACTTACTGTTCGGGTACTTCACCGAGGTGTTGGAGGCGGAGGTCAAGGCTGCTAAGGCTGAGGGTAAGTACTCCGAGGGCGTGAGTGACTTGGGCGGGAGTAACATCCGCATCGCGCACACCAAAACCGTTCTCAAGGATCCGATGGGCAGCGGCGCGGAGTTGCGTCACTCGCGGGTGTTGATCGACCGCGGCGTGTCCTTCACAAAGGGCCAGGAGATTTTGCGGGCGCAGAGACGGCTTTCGAAAGATGGGTTTTACCGCATGAGGCGCGAGATGTACGGGCGCACGCAGGTGATCCTCGCGCTCGCAAAGCCCGGGGCTCGAAACACCTTTGGCATTTACAGGCCCAACACCGGCGCGTCGTTCTTCGAGATGGACGTCGAGGAGCTCGATTCCAAGTACCGCAAGTACGATGAAAATGACGAGGAGTCCGCGCGTGTTCCGTGGGACGTGACGTACGAGTTGACGGAGAACGGGTGCATGCACGGGCACTCATGCGCGGTGACCCGCGACGGCCGCGAGTGCACCGCCGGCAGCCGGAGCGTCCGATGCTGCATCCTATCCGGCGCGGTGGTTCCCGCGTGGGGCGCGTTGGAGCACACGCTAGAGCGTCACGAGCACCGGTTCAACAAGAGCGACCGGGGTATGCGCGCCGTCAAGGTGGTCGCCGAGGACGGAACCAAGGTTGTGGGCATTCGGTACCCCGAAGATTTGCTCGAGGAGGTTCGCGAGCGCATCGTGCAGGAGTGGTTTCGGAACCAGGAACGCGCCGACGAGAAGGCGCGGGTGGAACGGGAGAAGAACCCTGACGGTGCCACCGCCGGCGGCGGCGGGTTACTGTCCCCTGGTGCGGCGAGGGTACGCGTGGAGCTACCCACCGACGTCGACGCCAGGTGCGCGGCGAGAGCGACACGGGAGCCGAAGACGATGATGCACTTTTTCCAAAAGAAGGACGACGACGGCGTTCCGGACGGCAATCTGGACGGCGCGAAGCCAGTGGGTGAGACGCGCAAACGACCCGCGCCCGCGCCCGTGGCCAGGGGCGGCAAGGGGAAGCCGAAAGGGTCGTCGGGGCAGCAGCCCACGCTCGCGTTCGCCGCCGTCCCCGTCGACCTCACCGGCGAAAAAAAGTTCAGCGCGGGTCCCTCGGCGGCGGCGGACCGGCAGAAGTGTCCGATATGCGACCTGGCGTTCCCCGGCACGTGGCTCAACGGGGATATCAACGCGCACATAGACGAGTGCATCTCGAGCACGGTGCTTTGACGGGGACGTCGATTCTTTAACGATTCTTGAACGACGAGCGAAACGTGATTTGAAAAGAAATTAAAACTAAACGGAGACCGCTTTAGTGCGAGTGGCCGTGGCCGTGAGAGTGCTCCTTCTTCTTCTCCTCCCCGTGACCGTGGCCGTGGCCGTGGTCCTCGTGGCATTCGGTCTTGCCTCCGTCGTGGGAGTGTCCGTGGCCGTGAGAATGCTCCTTCTTCTTCTCCCCGTGACCGTGCCCGTGCCCCTCCTCCTTCGAGTGATCGGCGGTGCATTCGGTTTTACCGCCGTCGTGCGAGTGTCCGTGGCCGTGCGAGTGATCCTTCTTCTCCCCGTGGCCGTGACCATGTGACTCGTCCTTGGAGTGGTCCGTGGTGCACGCCACGCCGTTGTGCGTGTGCGCGTGCGGAGCCGCGTCGTCGGCTTCAACCGGCGGCTTCTCGTGCATCACGACTCGTGCATCCGCAGCCTGCGCGGCGGTGACGTTGGGCCTGAGTGTGTATGTCGCCGCGACGGCGCCGTCGAGCTCCAGGGTGATCGCGATGGATGCGACGCCACCGCGGATGTCCACGCAGTTCATGTTCCCTGGGGTGTTTGCGATCTTGATCGCGGCGCCGGAGAAGGATGTGGCCATCACGTTGACGTGCGTGGTTCCCGCCGGGACGTCGACGGCGTAGTCGGTGACGGCGGACGAGAAGGCCGGGGAGAGGGCCACGGTCGCCTTCTTGAAGCCCTCGGACTTGGTGTGGTCCACCTCGCCGCCCTCGGTGAGGGGGATCTGGGCGTCAACCTGTGCGGGGAAGAATTGGAAGATCGAGGCGGGAACGGATGTCAGCGCGCGATCGAGACTGCGGGACGCGCGTATCCGGAGCTCGAGCCGGGAAACGGAGATGGAGACGCACGTTCAGGAAGTTGAGGACGGCAGCCATGGTGTCGCCGGGGTTGATATCACTTCGAGGGAGAGTGTCGCCGGGGATGTGACACGACGGGGGCGGCACGGGGTGCGTTTTTTGAGACGTGTGTCGGCTTTTTTGGCCGCACGTTGGGAAAACCTAACCCAAATGGCAGAAACCTAACCCAAATGGCAATTCCAATAGGGGAGCGCACATGTTTTCAGTTACACTTTCTTTTTCTTTTTGCTGATGACTTGTAATTCGTATTTTTCCTCACTCTGCAATGGCCTCTATACACACAACTTGGCTCGAGATTTTTTCTTGTCGCTCCGACCTGCCGACGATCCAGCACCTTGGAGGAGGATATGATACGATCGCCCACCACATCTCAACTGCGCGTCTCGACACTCGTATCGCAACGCACGAAAGTATCGTCATGCCTCGCAACGTCAACCCCGATGCCTGCATGGGGCCCGTCCTCGGTACGGGCATCGCCGGCCGCAAGCCCGAGACCATCATGGAGGTGCGTCCGAGACCCCGATTCTCACGTCCCGGAAGCGTCACCGACGCTGGCAACGAGAATTGCCCTCCCGATGCGTCAGCGGCAGATCGCGGCTCATCCGGGGGTGATCTAGGGCCCGCGCGGTTCCGCGTTTCCTCTCAAATCGCCCTACGGATGATCCTCGCGCACAGAAGAGTCGTTCGGATCCCGTGGATGCCACCCCGTGGCCACCACCGCCGTGGCGCCCGCGATCTCGCTCGACGTTTTGTTACCCTCGGCAATCGGAGAAGAATTCAGCTCGCCTGACCGTCGTCCCTCCCCCTCCCGCCCCGCAGGTCTTCAAGAAGTGCCGCGACCACAAGCTCTGCGACTCCAAGGCCCTGATCGGTGCGTACACGGCCGTACCAAAGCCCACGATGTATTTTCTCTCGAATCCTCCCACGCCGTGCCCCCCAAACCGCGCCGAACCCCGTCACCTCCCGCCGGTTGCCGAGCTGACGCAGAGGCGGGAATCTTCCGTGATCGCCACCCGATCTGACCCAAACGCCCCTTTCCCTTGACCCACGCAGCGTGCGACGACACCGTGTGGACCTGGAAGGAGTACTACAACGACACCATCAAGGCTGCCAAGTCCTTCATGCACCTCGGCCTCGGCCGCTTCGAGTCCGTCTCCATCCTCGGCTTCAACTCCCCCGAATGGCTCCTCTCCAACATGGGCGCCATCGCCGCCGGAGGGTTCGCCGCGGGCATCTACACCACCAACGAGCCCGACGCGTGCAAGTACATCCTCAAGCACTCCAAGGCTCGCATCGTGGTCGTCGACGGCCAGAAGCAGCTCGACAAGATCCTCAAGATCCGCGGCGACCTCAAGGACCTCACCGCCATCGTCGTCTGGGGCGACAAGGTTTCGCCCAACGTCAACGACGGCGTCGGCGACGGCCAGGCCAAGGTGTACGGCTGGGACGATTTCATCGCCCTCGGTGCCTCCGTCTCCGACGCCGAGGTCGAGGCGCGCATGGCTGACCAGAAGCCCGGCCACTGCTCCACCCTCATCTACACCTCCGGCACCACCGGCGACCCCAAGGCGGTTATGATCTCGCACGATAACGTCACCTGGGTCACCCGCGCTAACATCGCGCACCACCCCGACTTCGTCAACGGTCCCCTCCGCGTGGTCTCCTACCTCCCGCTCTCCCACATCGCCGCGCAGATGGTGGACATCCACTCCCCGATGGCCTACCTCGCGGACCACAGCCTCCCCGCCGAGGTTCACTTCGCCAGGCCCGACGCGCTCAAGGGGACCATCAAGGACTCCCTCATCAAGGCCAAGCCCACCGTGTTCTTCGCCGTGCCCCGCGTCTGGGAGAAGTTCGCCGAGAAGCTTCAGGCTGTGGGTAAGGAGACCACCGGGGTCAAGAAGATGATCTCCACCTGGGCCAAGGGCCAAGGCAAGATGATCCACGCGGCGTCCCAGTACAAGTCCAAGAAGTCGCACCCGATGATGGGCTTCCTCGCCAAGAAGATCCTCACCAAGGTCAAGGCGGCGATCGGCCTCGACTGCGCGCGCCTGTGCATCTCCGGCGCCGCGCCCATCTCCAAGCAGACCCTCGACTACTTCGGCACGCTCACCATCAACATCGTCGAGGTGTACGGCATGTCCGAGAACACCGGCCCGCAGACGTGCGGCAAGAACAAGAAGTTCATCGCCGGCACCTGCGGCCCCGTCATCCCCGGCGCCGAGATCAAGATCGACTTGGACAAGGGCGACAAGCCCGGTAACGGCGAGGTGTGCTTCCGCGGCCGCCACGTCATGATGGGCTACATGCACAACCAGGCCAAGACGGACGAGACCATCGACGAGGACGGCTGGCTCAGGTCCGGCGACGTCGGCAAGGTGGACGCGGACACCGACATGCTCGCCATCACCGGCCGCATCAAGGAGCTCATCATCACCGCGGGCGGCGAGAACATCGCGCCCGTGCCCGTCGAGGACAAGCTCAAGGAGCTCCTCCCCGGCATCTCCAACGCGATGATGATTGGCGACAAGCGCAAGTACAACACCGTGATCCTCACCCTTCGCCAGGTGCCCGACCCCAACGAGGACGGCGCCTTCACCGAGAAGCTCTTCGGTAACTCGCTCGAGGTGTCAGGCGCCAAGACCGTCGCCGAGGCCAAGGCTGACCCGAAGTGGAAGGAGACCATCGAGGCTGCCATCGCCGCCTACAACAAGACGGCCACCTCCAACGCTCAGAAGATTCAAAAGTACACCATCCTCGACACCGACTTCTCCGTGCCCGGCGGCGAGCTCACGGCGACGCAGAAGCTCAAGCGCAACGTGGTGGTGGAGAAATACGCGAAGGATATCGAGGCCATGTACTAAACTGGCCCGTACCCGAACCTCACGCGCGCACGTATGTACATAGCCATCATGCAACACCCTTTAATGTGGATCTGAAAAACTGCATCACTAAATCCGCTAGCTAGCTCACAGCGCAACACGCCGGGTCCCCGTCCTTCGAAGCGTCCCTCTTCCCGCGCCGTTTACCCCCACCCCCGACCCTCGGGGTCACGTCCACAGGCCCCAGCACCCCGCCGTCGTCCCCACCGAACGTCCCCAACGACGCCGCCAACCGTTGCGCCGCGTCGTCCACGTCCGCAAGCGAATCCCTCGGGTCGCGACGCATCGCGCACCGCCTCGCGTCCTCCCCGGGCCCGAGCGTCGCGACGTACGGCATCGACGGCACCAATACGTCGTCGTCGACGTCCAGTACCAACACCAGCCACGCGCCCCGGGGCATCCCGCGCACGAGGTACTCGCGAACGTCTTCGCGGGTGATCTTCGGCGATGCACATCCGGAGACGTGCATGAGCGCGGAGTCTCCGCTCCGGGTGTCCCGCGCGAGCCATCGCATCGCGTCGACGAGAGCCTCACGCGTCGCGTCGTCGTCGGCGATCACTCTGGTGCCGTCGTTTGGGTCGAACCTGGTGTTCGGGTCGAGCCCGGTCGTGAGGGCGTCGCGCGCCCATCGCGCGTCGGTTCCGTCGCCGACGAAGAGCGCGCGCCTCGTCCCGTGCTCGGCGCACACGGGATGCGTGACCGCGACGCGTCCGTCCAGTGGGAGATCCCGGGTGGATGAGAGCGTGACGGTCGTATCGCGCGCGCCGGATGTGTCGAGAGCCGCGCGCGCGGAGACGAGCGCGTCCCGCCACGACGGCGTTCCCGCGTCCTCCCAGCCGTCGCGAGTCGATGTGGCCGCCGAGCCCCCGACGTCGTCTTCGTGACCCAAGAGCGCCCCGACGAGCGCACGCGTCGTGGATGGTCTTCCCTCTTTATCGTCGCCGGGTCGATCCGGGCCCAACCCGCGCCTCGTCGTGGTCAGCACCACGACGGTCGCCATCGTTCGCGCGATGATATTTGGGAATTATTATCGGGACGTTTCAGTTAACTTTGCTCGGCGCAGGGTGAGGGGAACGCGTTTGTCGAGACCGAACGCGGATGTTAAGCAGCGGTTTATTGGCGTGTATTATACGGGCAAGTGAGGTCTATTTTGAAGGCGGCAATCACACGGATGGGACCTCACACGGATCCCTTCTTCACGTAGCGCGGGGGCAGCCCGGGCATGAGGGGCGGGAGCACCTCCATGTCCTCCATACCGTTCCCGGGCCCGGACGCGTCGGACCCGTCGCTCACGAGCTCCACCTCCACCGCACCTTCGCCCACCTCGGTGATACCGCAGGTCACCCCGGGGCCGAAGAACCCCTGGATCTTCTCCCGCCTGTCCGTCCACTCGCTGAGCTCCATCTTCGGCGAGTCAAACTTGAGCACCAGCGCGTAGCGGTCGACGATGACCTGCTCGGAGAGGCCGGTGAGCGTGGGCGCCTGGTTCTTGCGCAGCCCGCCGGGGCGGTTGTACCTGAAGATGATCGCGAGCCCCTCCTCGAGGTGCTGCTCGTCACCGTACCTGTACCGCGTGACGTCGTTGCGGACCTGGGTGAGGATGCCGGTGGTTTGCGCTTCTCTCAGCGCGGCGGCGTCTTCGTAGGTGACGCACTCGAGCGGCTCGAGCTTGGCGTACTGGAGCGCGAAGCCGATGAGGGAGATGATAAAGCCGTAGATGAGGAGGAGGGCGGAGATGGAGCCGGTGGGGATGACGTTGAAGTAGCCGAGCATGCCGGACATGAGCAGCGGGAGGCCGACGCCGAGGCCGATGGACCCGAAGGAGGTGGTGGAGAGGTCGAAGCCCTCGGCTTTGGCGATGGTCCGCGTGCATGCGCTGCGGGGCAGCTTGGGGACGACGGTGGAGGCGGCAGGGCCGGTCTTGTCGGAGGGACCGGCGGTGGCGAGCGCCGCGGCGTCGTCGATGGCGTCGCCGCGGACCACGAGCGCGCCGCGCGTGTGCCTGGGAGATCCGAGGACCGCCGGCGCGCGGACGGCGACGCCGCGGAGGGTCGCGCGGGCGGCGGACGCGCGGCGGGGCGCGGACGCGGCGCCGCGCGCGGGAAGCGCGAGCGCGACGGGGGTGAAGGAAACGACGGCGGACATGGTCTAACTGGACGAGTCGCGCGGGTGCAATCTGGCACCGGCGCCATCGGCGGGAGGAACCAAAGCCACACGATGGCTACGTGGCTGCCTCGGTGACAGCCAGAGTACGATTAACTCAAAAACGGCGGTCAAATTACGTCCCGTATAAACCGCGACAGTTGTCAAAAAAGGCGAAAGCTTGTGGATGAGGCGGACCTCGAAGCGGCGGTGTGATTGTTCCGATTGCGATCGGCTGGCACTACCGACCGCGCGTCACACGTCACACTCACACTCAACCAGCTAAGATGGTGCTCGCCGCCCTCGTGAACATGGTCGCCCCCGCCGCGCGCATCGCGCCCTCCCGCGTCGCCTCCCAGCGCGTCGCGCAGGCCCTCCGCGTCCCCGCGTTCCGCCCCCGCGTCGCGTTCCACGCCGCGCGCACCGTGTCCGCCAAGTACGCCTCCGAGAAGAAGGGCGACTACCCCTCCATGGACTTCCGCATCTTCTTCAGCGAGGACGGTAAGGCCATCTCCCCGTGGCACAACGTCCCCCTCCACAACGCCGACGGCACCGTCAACTTCATCTGCGAGATCCCCAAGGAGACCAAGGCCAAGATGGAAGTCGCCACCGACGAGGAGCTCACGCCGATCAAGCAGGACACCAAGAAGGGCAAGCTCCGCGACTACCCGTACAACATCAACTGGAACTACGGCATGATCCCCCAGACCTGGGAGGACCCGAACCACGAGCACCCAACGATGAAGGTCATGGGCGACAACGACCCGGTTGACGTGGTGGAGATTGGCGCCGCCGCGCTGCCGATGGGCTCCATCTCCCCCGTCAAGCCCGTCGGCGTCTACGCGATGATCGACGACGGTGAGCTGGACTGGAAGGTGATCGCCATCTCCGCGGCTGATCCCAAGGCGGGAGACATCAACGACGTCGAGGACGTCGAGAAGCACTTCCCGGGCGAGCTCGAGAAGATCAGGGTGTGGTTCAGGGACTACAAAACCCCCGACGGCAAGCCCCAGAACAAGTTCGGCCTCGACGACAAGTGCATGAACAAGGAGTACACCATGGGAGTCATCGAGGAGACCTCCAAGTTCTACCAGGACCTCATGTCCGGCAAGACCGAGAACACCAAGGGACTCTCCCTCAAGTAAACGCGATCGCCGTCGACTAACGCTTATTTTAATTTATTCTCCTATGAGTCTCACGCGAGCTCAGTACTTTCGCTTCTTCGCCGGCCGCTTGAACATCCCGCCGTCGCCTGCCTTCCCTTTACTCCAGTTGTTGTTCTTACCCCCGTTCCCACCGCCGGAGTTGTCGAACTCCTTGTACTTTTTCTTGAATCGCGTGTCCATGTTCTGGCCGCAGTTGTGGCCGCTGAAACCGGCGTACCGCTTGGGTTTGGCCCCGTCGTCGCCGTTCTCCTTGGCGCGCTCCACCGCCGCCGCCCTTCGCGGATCCCACTCGTCCAGCACGTGCATGGGCAGGTCGTTCGGGTTCCTGGCCACCGTGTACCCGTCCACCGCCGCGCGCGGTAACTTTCTGTGCCACCGGAGCGCCTCGGGTTGAAGCGAATCGCCCATGCCGCAGTACCAAAAAGAAAGGAAAGGAGACGTTCGCTCGCCCAGACGTCCCACGTGGCTCTTCTTTCTCCGCGCCTTTCCGCTCTCGGCATCACCAGCCTGCTGAGCCTTACGGGCGGCTATGAGCGGTTTCGGGGTCCAGTAGTAGTACCGCTTGACGGGCGCGACGTAGAACGGGAGCGTCTGCCGGCGGGCGGATCCGTTTCTCGTGGCGATCTTCTTGTGCTTGACCCGCCCCTCGCCCCCGTCGTGAACCTTGAACTCCGGGTTCTCCCCGGACTCGGACCCGGACTCGTGTTCGGGCTCGTCGCTTTCCGTGTCCCCGTTCTCCTCGGTTCCCCCATGGGTCGTCTCCTCGTTCGACGCCTCTTTCAACGCCTTCCCCTTCGCGCCACCAGTCAACAACGCGCTCATGTAGTACGGCTTGTTGACGCAATAGCTCGGTAGTAGGAGGAAATAAGGCCGGCCGTGCTGGTACAAGTTCCTCGCCGCGAACGTGATGCACCGCTCAACGTGGTCGGCGCTGTACGGCGGGTTAGTCACGAGCACGTCGTGCTGTGGAACCTCCCCGCGCTCGAGCACTGAGTAGAAATCTTTATTTTCGTTGACCACGTTTGGGAACCCGAGCGCCGCGAACGACCGCTTCGTTCCCCCCGCGCAAAAGTAAGGGTCGTATATCACCAGCGTCTTCGGTGTCTTACCGCAAGCCTGCGCGGCTTTGTTGAGGAAGTTGACGATGTGCGCGTGCGCCTCCGGGGAGGTTTCGCAGTGGTCGTCGGCGTCGACTTCAAATTCGTGGCTCACCGCATCCGGCGGTTTTTCCATGCGGGCGCTGAGGGACATGCCGTCCCCGGGTGCCGACCCGTCCCCGTCCCCGGGTGCCGACCCGTGCTCCTCCCCGGGTGCCGACCCGTCGTCCCCGTCGCGTCCTTTCCTCTCCGGCGTCGGCGGGTTGAGCTGCGCCTCCATCTCCTCTTTCGTGAGTCGCGTCACCGCCTGGGTCTGCGCGTCCCACGTGCCCACGCGGAGGTGCGTTCCGTCGGGGGCGCGACGTTTGGACGAGTACACCGCGCCGGACTTGCGGTCGAGCAGGATCAGCTTACCGTCAATCACGACGCCCTCCACGTTGAGCACGCCGTGGTGGACGCGAGGTGCCTTTGCGGTTTTTGGCGCCGGTACCGGGATGCCTTCGTCGGAGTCGGAGCCGTCGTCATCGCCCGAGCCGACGCCGTCGTCCCTGTCCTGCGGGAACCGCTCGCGCTCTTGCCTGCGTCGCTCGAGCCGCGCGCGTTTCGCCGCCGTCTTCTTGGCTCGGCGCTGCGCAGCCTTGCCGCCTCCACCGGGAGAGGCGGCGGCGGGCGAAGAATTCCCGTTCGCATTTGCGACCCCCTTCGCCTTGCCCGCGGAGGTACCGGCGACGGCCTGCTCCGGCTCCGAGTCGGAGTCGTTGAACCTATCGAGATCGTCGTCGCTCATCGCGCGCGTCTCTCGGTGTTCACCCCCTGGCGCCCCCTCTACGCGCCTCGTCGAGTGGAGAGGGCCGTCTCGGAAAATATCACAACTGTGCGCGACGGCCGCCGGAGCGCCACGCGACGGAGTCATCTTTTACCCTCCCTCGTCACCGCGCCACAACTCGCGTCGCGGAGGCTGCGCGCGAACTCGTGAAAGGCACAGAATGTCGGCGATCACATTCACCGCGAACGTTGCGAAGGTTCGGGTCGCGCCCGCGATCCGGAGCCGCGTCCGCGCTCGCGCCGGCGCGCGCGTGGCGATCAGGGCGTCGGCCGGGGAGGAGGGCACCCGCGTGGCGAGCTTCGACGCGGGCGTCAAGAGGGTCGGCGCGGTCGTCGGGTCCGTCGCGGCGGCGACCGCGGCCGAGCCCGCGTTCGCGGCGGCGCACGAGGTCGCGGAGGTGAGCGCCACGTCCCAAACATTCACCCACGTCGCGCTCCAACCGGGCCGTCCAACCATCCGTGTCCCCTTATCCACTACCACCAATCTTTCACCAATCGACTGACCTTCGTTCCGTCCAACCACCAGGTGGCCGCCAACGGCGTGCTCGAGAACCTCAGGCTGTTCATCGCCATCGCGTCCGTCGCGCTGATCCTGTTCCAGGGTCCCAAGGGCGACGGCGTGGTCAACTCTCTCAACGAGAGGCGGGTGTTCGGCTCGGCGGCGGAGACCAAGAGCGCGGTGGACTACGTCACAGCGGGTCTCATCGGGTCCTTCATCGTGCTCTCCGCCGTCCTCGCCGCGACGCAGTGAGCTGGGAGTGAGGTTGACACTTAAATAGTCGCGTAAATAGTGTTGTAGGCGATGTTACACGAGAGAGAGTTTGACGTTTGTTCGTATTCGTAGTTGAAAGTTGAGGCATTGGCGCCGCGCGTCAGCTGGACCTTCCCACCACCAGGTTGTGCTTGCAACCAAAAAGGCATCTCACATACAGGATGATCATCTATCGGATGTCGCCGACCATGAAGCCTTGTATGTGAAGCGCAACGAAGCACAACCTGGTGGTGGTCCGTGGATTCAAGCACATGTTCGAAGGAATCTAGCTGACAGCGGCGTCAAAGTTCACGGCGCCGGGCGTCAGCTGGACCTTCCCACCACCAGGTTGTGCTTATGTTTCAAGTGCAGGGGGCTAACATCACATGTGGATTCATTTCACATGTGACGCGCGACAAAGCACAACCTGGTGGTAGGACATAGAAAGCTGGGTTCAGCTGGCGCTCGGCGTCGAAGTCCTCACCCGACGGAGTCTCACTCCGGGTACTCGCATCCCTCCTGCGTCACCGGCTTCAGCACCGAAGTGTCGAACCCGAGCTCACGCGCGGTCGTGCGCATGAGATCGACCACCTCCGCGCTCGCGATCGGCTCGCGCGTGAACAGCCACAGCCCCGAGTCGTTAGTTCCGGACCCGGTGGAGCACAGTCCTGAAAAAAACAAAGTTCGCATGGGCAAACAGTGAGACAACACAAAAAACACTCACCGTTTTCTTGGTCCGTGAGACGGGTCGGGGCGCCGCCGCTGACGATCGCCCAGTCGTATCCGAGCTCAGGATCGGGTGTATCGGGCGACACGGCGACGATCCAGTACGGTCCGTACGTGAACCGTGGCAAGAACGTGGGTCCGACGAGCAGCTTGGAGTTGGATACGTCCTTATCCTCCACGAGAGCCCGGAGTCTCATACCCTGCGCGTTGGTCGGGTCGCCGTCGACGCCGCCGTTTCTGGCGGTGTTGAACACCTCCACCTCGTCGCCCGCGTCGTTGAGGGTGTACTCCGCTCTGACGCAGTAGAACGCGTCGAGGGGTTGGTATCGCACCACCTGCTGCTGCTGCACGTACCAAGCGTGTGTGGTGTAAGCGGACAGGTCCAAGTCTGGGACTGTCTCCACAGTCTTGCACGCGGGGTCGGTCCTCCTCAATGACCCCGCATCGACGCCGTTCGCGAAGACCGCGACGACGACGACGACGACGAGCAGGATGACCGGGAGGGCGCGCATGGTGTTGTGTCGTGTCCTAACAGCAGTCGTGGTTCTCTCGAACAAACGTGTCTTCTTGTCTCTTCTTTGCCTCGGGACGAGTCTCGGACATTCTAATACGGCAGTTTTCGACGGTCTGTGACTCCTGAGAACTGCTGAAATCCGGGATCTCCGCCTGACGCATTTTCATTGGCTCTGGAGATTTTGAGCCAATATCCTACTTGGATTGGTCTCCTGACGCTCACACACCCGTCGCACCGGACCACGCCGTCGTCGACCCAGCCACGCTCGACACGATGTCCGCACTCGGAGTGTTCGCGTCCGCGCCGACCGTGGCGCACGGCGCCAAGGCCCGCATCGCGGGCCGTGGGGTGCTCTCCAACAACGCGAAAACCGGCATTCGCGGGAAGGTTCGCATGGCACCGCGAGCGCGGGCGGTCGGCACCGCCGTGGAGCTCCCGCCCGCGATCGCCAACCCCGACAGCGGCTCGCGCGCGAAGGAGTTCACCACACGCAAGGGCGCGGTGCCCTACAAGGACGAGGCCGTGGACTGCGACATCCTCGTCAACGACGGCGCGAGGGAGGCCATCAAGGCGAACGGCGCCGAGAGATTCGTCCACCTCATCGAGCCCGACAACCCGAAGCTCGTCAAGCTCCTGAAGACCATGGAGGACGGCTGGGACCGCATCGGCGTCCGCGCCAAGAACGCGGGGCACCACTCCCTCTGGCCCGAGGCCTTCGAGGCCGGCAGGGCGCTCCTCGAGGAAGCCTTCCCCGAGGAGTGCGATCCCGCGTACGGCGGCGAAGTGCTCAGCGGAGTCGCGTTCGTCGGCGACGACATGAAGGACCGCGCGATCGACTTCATGCAGCGCAGGCCCAAGACGGACTTCACCATGAGCAAGTACAACCCACTCGGTAGGCTGCACAGGGACCCGGACGCCATCGACTACAAGCAGCCCGGCTGGATGGAGGCGGCTATGCCGAACAGCGGCGGTCCCGGCGAGGAGGACGGGTACTCGTACAGGTATTACAACGTGTGGCTCGCGAGGACGCCCATCGACCCGTCCGGGCAGGTGTGGGAGAACCCGCTCTGTTTACTGCTGCCCAAGAACCGCGGTGCGCAGGAGTGGGACTACGAGGTTCGCTTACCGGAAGATAACGAGGGCGCCGTTGAGGAGACGCTGGGGGAAAAGGCGGGTCGAATCGCGAAGAATCCGCTGAGCGCGGCGCCGATCATCATGAAGGCGTTCTCGTTCAAGAAGGGCAAGAAGGAGGACCAGTTCGAGTTTCAGGATGAGAACTACATGAAGCGCGGGTCCCCGGAGCTGACACCGAGCGACGAGCACGTGTGGGTCACGCACCCGTTTGTGTGCTTCGACTCGTTCGACATGTGGCACGGAGCGGCTAAGTGGGAGTCGGATATCAAGTCCGAGCTGTGCAACGGGGCCAAGGACGTGATGCGCGCGAGGCAGGACGCGAGCAAGGGACGGGTTTCCATGGAGCTCAGGTTCCGGGCGAGATGTAAGCCCGCGGGGGTGAAGGGTGGGAGGGAGGGTGTTCCGTTCTCGCCCCTCTCGTCGGCGTACAGGGGCGGAGCGTTCAAGCCAGACACCGTCCGTCCCTCGGGCGGTTCCTACGACCTCGAGAAGGGAACCAC
>Ga0302114_10000207_pt1 | contig 43514 bp, 27 predicted proteins | sample AG5_Surface_MG_FD_203107 | JGI IMG/M metagenome (GOLD analysis project Ga0302114, IMG submission 203107) | Marine microbial communities from Western Arctic Ocean, Canada - AG5_Surface | ecosystem: Environmental > Aquatic > Marine > Oceanic | place: Canada: Western Arctic Ocean | collected...
CCTCCAAGGCCATGTCCATCATGAACTCCTTCATCAACGACATCTTCGAGAAGATCGCCACCGAGGCTTCCAAGCTCGCCCGCTACAACAAGAAGCCCACCGTCACCTCCAGGGAGATCCAGACCGCTGTGCGCCTCATCCTCCCCGGTGAGCTCGCCAAGCACGCCGTCTCCGAGGGCACCAAGGCCGTGACCAAGTTCACCTCCAACTAAAGGTCGTGACCTCTTCGGCTCTGAGCCACTACATCAAACACATCTAACGTCGAGCCGCTACACGCGCCGACGCTCAAACAATGGTGATAAATTAATCACCACCTCTCTTACAAAGACAACACTTCACGGGCATCGCCCCGACCACGGGCACCAGCCCAGTTCAGTTCAAATTTCAAAACGATCCCCCTTCGCCGAAGGGGGATCCTCGCCATCGCGCCCGACTACCACCATCCACACTCGACATCGTCTTCAAACCCGCCATGCACGACCGAATCTCGCCCCGACCATGGTAAGCCCTGAGTGCTCCCAATGTACATCGCAAGAAACCCATCACCCTCAAGTGAGGCAAACGACTTCCTCCGGCCAGGATCTGTCTTCGGGTTCGACCAACACGACACTCTAAAAGCGCGCGACTCGGTAGAGTATTATGTCCTTTACATGGCCTACGTAGCAGCCGCGTCTCTAATGTATACAGTACGTGTGTTGAATCTCACCCGAGAGCCGAGTACATCCTGTCGATGTCCGCCTGGAACGCGATCCTGGCCTGGGGCCGCTTCAGCTTGAACGTCGGGGTGAACAGCCCGTTCTCGACGCTGAACAGCTCGGGGTGGAGGTGCACAGCCTTGACCTGCTCGAACCCCTTGAGCCCCGCTCCCTCACCCACCGCGAGCATGCTCTGGTGAACCATCTTCACGACGGCGGGATCCGCGCACAGTTTCTTGAAGTCACCGCCCGCCGGGTGCCCACTCTTCGCGGCCCAGGGCAGGAGAACCTCCTCGTCCGGCACGACGACGGCGACGAGCGACGGCATGAGCGAGTCCCCGTAGACGAAGCTCTGCGCGACAAACTTGCTTCGCGCGTAGACGTTCTCGATCTTCTCGGGCGCGACGTACTCGCCCTGCGCCAGCTTGAAGATGTTCTTCTTGCGGTCGATGATCTTGAGCCTGCCGCCGGGGAGCCACAGGCCGATGTCGCCCGTGTGCAGCCACCCCTCGTGGTCGATAACCTCGTCCGTCTTGTCCTGCGCCTTGTAGTAGCCCTTGAACACGCTCGGGCCGCGCACGCAAACCTCGCCGCGGGGGTAAGGCCTGTCCGAGGTGGTGTAGTTCATCTCGGTCACGTTCTCGAGCTTGATCTCGCAGCACGGTACGGGCGATCCGACGTGCCCGCAGCTGAAGTCGTCCTCGTGGGTCTTGCTGATGACGCACGCTGACTCCGTCATGCCGTATCCCTCGAAGACGGTGCCGCCGAAGCACACCCGCAGAAACTCCATCACCTGCGCGGAGATGGGCGCGCTGCCCGTGGACATGTACCGGACGCGACCGCCGAGTTTATCCCTGAGTTTGGAGAAGACGATCTTCTCCCAGATGGCGGGCGGGGCCCTGCCCTCCTCCAACGCCTTCTTCTTCGCGGCGTACGCGATGGCGAACATCTTCTGCTTCACGAACCCGCCCTCCCTGATGCCCGCGTGAACCTTGTCGTAGATGCGGTTCCACAGCCTGGGCACCGAGCAAAACACCGTGGGCTTCAACTCCGCGATGTCGTCCAGCAAACCGAGCACGTCGCCGCGGAAGAAACCCGCCTTGGCCCCCGCGAAGAGGCACACCAGCATGGTGACGCGCTCGTAGATGTGCGCGAGGGGCAGGTAGGACACGTGGCAGTCGCCGGGCTCGAGGTCGAGGTCGTCGGCGTAGGCAGCCGCGTTGGAGATGAGGTTGCGATGGGTCAGCATCACGCCCTTGGGGTCGCCCGTGGTGCCGCTCGTGTAGCATATGGTCGCCATCGCCTCCTCCCGCGGTGGTACGGGCGCGACGGGTCGCCGCCGCCCCTCCGCCTCCAGCTGTTCGATCGTGACAACCTTGCACGCGTGTCCCGCGCCCGCCGGCGTCGGCGGCAGTGGCTTACCCCCGTGCGCGTACACGACCAGGAGTTTCACCGTGGGGCACTCCGCGAGGCACCCGAGCATGGTGGGCAGGCACGCGTGGGACACGCACACCGCCGCGAGCTCTGCGTGGTTGCAGATGAACCTAACCGCGTCGGGCCCGAGGGTGTCGTAGAGCGGCACGGAGACCAGCGCGGTTCGCGTCATCGCCGAGTCCAGCACGCACCACTCCGCGGTGTTCACCGAGTACATGCCCACGTGGTCGCCGGGCTTTAAGCCGAACGAGGCGTACCCAGACGAGCACGCGGCGCGTCGGTCGTACAGCTGACCGTAGGTCATCCATCGGTACGCGCCCGGAGTTCCGTCGGGCGCGACGTCGCGGGTGCCCAGGCACTCCTCGTCGGAGTGCCTGCTGCACGTGCTCTCCCACAGGTCGTGCAGGGTCTTGACGCCGTCGAACGGGGGCGCGTACCCGGTCATCAGGCGAGTGTACTGCCCGGCATTCCTAGGAGTTTGGGGTGGGATGAGTTTGGGGTGGGATACGTCGGACGTCAGTTGTCTATGTCGAACGTCAGTCGTCGCGCCGGTTCGGGGGTTGCGTGTAATTGGGCGGAAGGGGGTGGCGCGCTCACCTGTAGACCTGGAAGTCGCCGTCGCTCAGACGTTCGGGCAAAGGGACGGCGTACGTGGCGGTCGCCACGGCCATCGTCGGGTTCAGCGCGATTTGTTGCGAGGCCTGGGTGGGGTTTGAGGTTCCGGGGGCGTCTCGTCAGATCGACGTAGGTTACTGGGATAACAAACAACATCCGACAGCGCGCTGTACAGAGGTTCGGGCGTGCGACGGACGGATTTTTCGGGCGCGTACCTCGTCGTCCGCGGGTGCGACATGGTCGCGGAGCACCTCGATCCTACGCGAAGCGGCGCCGCTCATGTCGTATATCCGGTTCGACGAGCGGAAGTGACGCCGGGCGAAGGGACGTGCGTAACAACACGAGTGAGTCAGCACCGACAGCACTACGTGTGTAAAATAACTCAAGGAATAGACCCACATTGGTCGGTTGGACATTCGACCGCAAAAGCAAAAATTCGGTCGGACATCCCGCAAAAACAAGGCGAAACTCCAAACCCTCTTTGCCGAACCTCGCTCCGTCGACTCACCCTCTTTTAGGGGCGCGTCGCACGTGTAGTCGACAAGCCAAAATGAAGTACTCCACCTCCGTGAGCAGCAGCCGGCGCAAGTCCAGGAAGGCGCACTTCACCGCGCCTTCTTCGGCTCGCCGCAAGATCATGTCTTCTCCTCTCTCCACTGACCTGAAGTCTAAGCACTCGGTGAGTGTCCATCCGGAGCCCTGATGTCGGGGCGGAAACGCGGTCGTGCGCCTCGCGCGTGCCTCGTTCCCGCGCCCGGTTGAACCGTCGGGCCCGATGCAAACGCGAGACGACACTGAAGTCGATCGGAGGCGCGTGCGGCCGCATCGAAGCGGCCGTTCCGTCGACGACGTCGGGTGTCGGCAGGATGAGCATCGGGTTATTTTTTCTCGGGAAGCGGGGCTTGGCGGGCTTCGGCTGCCGCGCGTTAGTCGACTGCCGGGCGCTCGCGACCCGTCACGAGCGGTGACGTGCCATCACACGTGTGTGTTGACTTCGTTTACGTCGTCACAACACGCTCCGATGCCGTCGACGCTCGCCGGTCGCGCGTCAAGGCGCCTTGGCCGCCGATCCCGGTTATTAGGGTTTGCCAGTCTATTTTTCCAGTGGGGCTTGTTTTTACCATCCACACGCGCTGACCTCGCCCCTCTCTCTTCGTACCATCAGGTTCGCGCGGTTCCTATCCGCAAGGACGACGAGGTGACTGTCGTGAGGGGTAACTACAAGGGTCGCGAGGGCAAGGTCGTCCAGGTGTACCGCAAGAAGTGGGTCATCCACATCGAGCGCATCACCCGCGAGAAGGTGAACGGCGCCACAGTCAACGTTGGCATCGACCCCTCCAAGGTCGTCATCACCAAGCTCAAGATCGACAAGGACCGCAAGGCCCTCCTTGAGCGCAAGTCTGGGGGTCCCGAGGCGGGCAAGGGCAAGTTCACCGAGGATGAGGTCAAGGCCATGCAGGACGTCGATTAATCCTCCCGGCTCCGCGCCACGAGCCCGGGCTCTCACGGTGGTGAGGGACTGTTGTTCACTTGTCGTCGAGGGCGTTCTATTCGTATTGTTAGCATGAGTACCTTGGAATCCTAAGATGGCGTTCTTTAAACACGTGTCGTGTGCTTTCATCGCTAACATCTACCTACTGCCTATTGTGCCTTTCTCCGCTTTTCCTTGCCCTTGACACCCTTACTCTTCAGGTACTCCTCGGCCGCCTTGATCTTAGCCTTCTTACTGGCCTTCTCCTGCGCCCTGTACTCCTTGATGAGCCGCTTCCGCTCCGACTTGGGCAGCGAGTCCAGGATCCCACCCGGCCGTCCAGCCTCCAGCTGTTGCAGCGCGTCCTCGCCGGCGTCTCCGAGCATCATCTGCTGATTAACACCGTCGGGGTCGCACCCGCCCCTCGTGGGGGACCGCCCGATCGTCATCGGGGTCTTGAGCGCAAACTTGCGATCCTTCATCAGCCCGTCCCTCGCGCGCATCAGCGTCAGCGGGTCCTCGAGCTTCACGCGAAACTCATCCGCCGGGTTGTGGTCGCGCTTTGGGCACTCCTTGTCCGTGGATACGTGTCCGAAACCGCCGCACCGCATGCACTGCACAGCCTTGACCTGCTTGCCGAAGGGCTGCACGCGCGCCAGTCCCACGCCGGCCATCTTAGGGGCACCCTTGAGCTCCGGCATCTCGGCCTCGGTCATGACCTTGTTGCCGTGAATGTCCTTCTTGAACTGGTGCCGCTGCGGCTTCTCGGGTTCTTTGGGGGGCAGGCCCGCCGCTTCCCTCGCAGCCTCCTCCTCGCGCTCCTTGAGTTCATCCATCTCCCGTCGCTTCCGTTCATCCGCCTCCTGCTTCTCGCGCTCCTGCATCTCCTTGAACCCAGGCGGCTGCTGGTACATGAAGGCGAGCTGCTGCCTGTTCCGCAGGTTGTCCCTGTCCGCCTGGCTGAGCAGCTCGGTGTTCTTGAAAAACTCAGCCCGCTCCTCGAACTCCTTCTTCGCCTCCTCGTTCCGTGTCTTCCTCGTCTCCTCCTCCTGCTCAGCCTTGAACAGCCGCTCCTGGTTGCGATACGACAGCGGATGCCAAAACTTTTGGTTCAGAAAGCCGTGGCTCCACGCGGTGCCGCCCTTGGGCTTCAGCCCCAGCTTCTCCGCCTGTGCATCCTTGCGGATACCGTCCATGACGCCCCTCGCCGGCGCTATGCCGGCCTTGGCCCTCTCGAACCTCTCCTTCGCCCCGCTCATGGCGCTCCCACCGTAGATGAGCGCGCCCTCCTCTGCGTTCCACTCTGACCTCGGAAGGAGAATTTACAAGTAGCACTACCTCGAGGTGGCCACTTTCTTGCGCGCAGATGGAAGGTCGGGGCAGGGGAGGCCGTGGTAGGGGCCGTGGCCGCTTTGGTGGTCGGGGCCGGGGTGGTGGAGGCCGGGCGCCACCACCACAGCAAGATGATGAACCCGAGATGATACCTCCGAGCTGGCCGGTGTACTTTCCGCGACTCAGGTTCGCGGAAGATGACCGGCGGGCCGAGCTCGTCGCGGTGATGGCGAGGTTCTTCAGCAGCGAGATCGGGTTCGAGCTCATCAAGGGCGTGCGGACCCATTACCACTGGAACGTCAAGGTGGAGCTCGATTTCACCCAGCTGAAGGCGAGGGCAGACATTCCCGACCTGTTCGCGGCGCTCGAACTGGCCCCGCCCGAGGCCATGCTGTGCCTCCGCGCGGCCATCCACGAGGTGGTGTTCAACTCGCCGGTGGGAAGGAGGGAGCTGCCGCGTCTGCAGATACCCCCGGCCGCTGTCAATCTCGTCAAGCCGCCGGTGGTGGACGTCCACCTGGTCAACCACCCGGAGGCTCGGGCGACGTTCAAGAACCTCCGCTCCAGGCTGGCGGGCAAGATCGTCACGCTGCGGGGCCAGGTCGTCCGGTGCTCCGTGTCATCCCCACGCGTAAAGACGCTCGAGTTTAACTGCGACAGGTGCGACACGCCGCAGACGTTTTACTTCACCCACGGCATCTACGACGAGCCCGAGAGCTGCGCCGCGCCGGGGTGCCGCGCGAAGAAGTTCACCCCGGACAGGGACTCGGTCAAGTGCGTCGAATGGCAGCGCATACGGCTCCAGGAGCTCGTAGAGGACGCGGAGGAGGAGGAGGAAGACTTTGACCTCGGCGCCGGGCCCCCTCGGTTCGCCAACGTGGACGTGGAGGGGAGCTTGGTGAACCGGTGCTCGCCGGGTGACGGGGTGACGATAGTCGGCATCGTGGAGATGCACAACGTGGAGGCCAAGGGGAGCGCGCTGGAGCGGGAGAGGGCGGCGAATCATTTCGAGCTGGTGGTGCACGCGTTGTCGGTGACGAAACGAAGGGCGGGCGACGACGCGAACAGGCAGCCCCTCTCGGCGGAGGCGGAGGAGGCGTTCAGGCGCGGTCTGCCCAACCTCGCGGCGGAGGATGATCACTTCGGCAGGGTAAAGGAAGGGTGGCTCGGTGTGGATGACTTCCTGAAGGAGATTGAGGAGGAACCCGCGATGTCTCCCGCGGATCTGGAGTTCATCGTCAGGTTCACCGAGGAGTGCGACGGCGAGCAGTTCAAACAGCTGGTGCACTCGCTCTGCCCCGTCATCTACGGCCACGAGCTCGTCAAGGCTGGCATCGTGCTCGCCTTGTTCGGGGGTGTGAGCAAGAAGTTCGACGACGAGGGGTGCATTCCCACCAGGGGCAGCGTCAACTGCCTGGTGGTGGGCGACCCGGGCATGGGCAAGAGCCAGATGCTCAAGGCGGCGTCGAAGGTATCGAACAAGGGTATGTACTGCAGCGGTGGGACGGTGTCCACCGCGGGTCTCACCGCCGCGGTCATCAAGGATCCAACCACCGGCCAGTACACGTACGAGGCTGGCGCGCTCGTGGTCTCCGACGGCGGCGTGTGCTGCGTCGACGAGTTCGACAAGATGCCGGGCGAGCACGACGCGTTCCTGCAATGCATGGAGCAGCAGGAGGTGAGCATCGCCAAGGCTGGGATCCTCTGCACCCTGCCCGCGCGCGCGGCCGTCATCGCGGCGGCTAACCCCAACGGGGGCGTGTACAACAGGTCGCTGAACATCACCGATAACCTCAAGATGTCCCCGGCGCTCCTCTCAAGGTTCGACCTCATCTTCATCCTGGTGGACGACGCCGACGCCAAGCTGGACGAGCACAGGTCGAGGCACGTGCTGGCGCCGCACGGCATGAACGCGGGCGCGCAGATCAAGGAGGCGCAGCAGCAACTCCTGGCATACCACGCGCACGAGGACCAGGAGATGGAGGCGGCGCGGGAACGGGAGGAGGAGGACGAGTACGCGGGCGCCTACACGCAGCCGGAGCCGCGGGACGGCGAACAGGCCGCCGACAACCAACTTGCCGTTCGCAGGGGCCCGACGCTCAAGCAACGACTCCGGCTGGATCTCGCGGGTGCGGACGAGGACTTCGCGCCGCTGCCCGTGGGTTTGATGCGGAAGTACATCACCTACGCGAAGGCGTACTGCTTTCCCATGCTCTCGACGGAGGCTGGCAAGATTCTTCAGGAGTATTACATGGAGATTCGGGCTCGGTACGCGGCGGGCGCGGATAGCGTACCGATAACGCCGCGCCAGATGGAGGCTCTTATCCGTCTCGCCGAGGCCCGCGCCAAGGTTGACCTGCGCGAGACGGTCACGGCGGAGGACGCGCACGACGCGGTGGAGATCATGAAGGAGGGCATGAGGGACGTGCTCAAGCCGGGGGGTACCCTCCGCGGCGGGGGCGGCAAGCTCAAAAAGTCCGGCAAGGCGAAGGTGTTTGTGGACGCGATGAAGCGAAAGGCTCAGGATAAGGACAGCGCCTACTTCACCACCGGCGAACTGTACGCGCTGGCGGATGACCTGCAGCTGCAGATTCCAGACGTGGACGCGTTCATCGATAGCCTGAACATGGCGGGAGAGATCCTGAAGAGCGGACGACTGTGGAAGGCTGCGTGATTTAGACTAGAACCAACTTAACGCAAACGATGTAGCTAGGCGATAAGACCCTCCTGCATCTCCAGACTCGTCATGGCGTCGTGGTTGAGAAGTACGTCGCGAATACCGTCATTTTCCAGCCGAGCCGCCCACCTCCACATCCTCTTGAACGCGCGGACGTTGTACGCCGCCTCGCGCGTCGGATCCTCCGCCTCGGGGAAGGTGTCAAAGTAAGCGTACCCCGCGTACCCACCCGCGGACCCATACGACGCCCGGAGCCAGTACACGAGCTCGAGCGCCCCCGCCGCGTGAACCGACCCGAACGCGAGCCCGTCCTCCGCCGCGAGCTTCGAGTGCACGTCCCCGAGGTGGAAGCCGAACAGGACACCCGCGTCGGCGACCATCGCGGCGCTCTGCGCGGGGTTCTCCCCGGCCGCCACCAGGTGACCCGCGTCCAGGGTGAGCCCGAACCGTCCCGGTCGATCGACGTCGCTCACCAGCGTCAGCGCCGCCGCCGTGCTGGGAACCAGCGCGAACCGACTGGACGGGTCCGTCGGTTTGAACTCGTACGACAGTTTGACGCCCTCGCACTCGTCGCGGTCCAACGCCGCGCGGATCGCGTCCACCCCGCGCCGCCACGTCGTCGTGTAGTTGATCTGCATGTGGTAGTCGTACCCGTCGAACTGGGGCCAGACGATGACGCCGGCGGACGCGTCCAGCGACCGAGCCCACCCGCACGCGGCCGCGACGACGTCCACGGCCGCGGCACGGACGGACGGGTCGGGGTTGGTGAACGCACCCGCGCGAAACGTAGACGCGGGGAACCGCACGGCCACCGCACCGGCGGCGAGACCCGCCGCCTTCAGCGCGCCCGTCACAGCCTTGGGCTTCAGACCTCCGAGGTGCTGCGGGTAGTTGAAGTCCACGAGGTCGATGCCCTCGGCCGTGCCCAGCCTGCGAACCATGCCGAGAACGTCCAGCTTACCCCCTTTCCACAGGTCCGGGCGCTCCTTCATCGAGTTGAGCCTCGAGCCGAATCGAAGCGGGCACTCCTCGTTCACGTCTCGCGCGTCCTCCATGCTCGCGCACGGAGTCGACTTTGGATCACCGGGCGCGGGTGGTCGCCGGTCCTCGGGGAGGAGAGCCTCGGCGGCGTCGCGCGTGGGAAGCGACGGCACCGCACCCGCCACGCTCACCGCGTACGCCCCCGCCGCGGACGCCAGCGCCATACCGCGCTCGGTCCCTTCGATTCCCTCGGCGATGGCGACGCCCAGCGCGGCTCTGAACGCGTCACCCGCCGCGGTGCCGTCGACGACCCGCCCGCCCGGGACAGCCACCGGCGGGTACCGCGCCAAGACGCCCTCCTCACCGATCGCCACGGCACCGCGCTCCCCGAGGGTGACGATGACGCGCCTGGCGCCCCGTGCGACGAGCGCGCGGCCCGCGGCGGCGACCTCGTCCTCCGTCCGGGTGGGCAAGTCCGTGAGCCTCGCCAGCTCGGACTCGTTCGGGCACAGGTAGTCCGCCGCCTCGAGCAGCGCGGTGGGCACCGGCGCGTCCACGCCGCCGGTGTCCAGGACGATGGGAACCCCCGCGATCTTCGCCGCAGCCGCTGCCGCGAGGTTGACCCTGTCGGGGACCTCCCGCTGCAGCAGCATCACCGCGGCGCCCCTCGCCGCTCGTACCATCGTCGACACGAGCTCGTCGTCGTTCTCGGGCCACGCGGAGTTCGCGCCGCCGACGACCACGGACGATGCCTCTCCACCGGGGGAGAGCATGACGAAACCCGTCCCCGAAGGTAGGTCCGGGTGGCGTCCGCCGAGGGACAAATCGACCCCGTTGGCGACGAGCTCCTGCTCCAGCATCGACGCGTGAGCGTCTCCGCCGAACTGGCAGACGAACTTCACCGGTCTCGATCCCGCGACGAGACGCGCGGCGGCGACGGCTTGGTTCGCGCCTTTTCCTCCCACGGCGACGCTCACTCGCGGGTCTATCGCCGTGACCGTTTCCTCCAATAAAGGAGGAAGAAGGACCCTCACTGTCAAATCTATGTTCACGGAGCCCACGACCACGATGTGCGGGGGCGGGGCGTCGCACGATGCCTGTCCCGCGGCGAACGATACATCCGGCGACGCGAGAAGAAGCAAGACTGCGATCGCGGAGTACACGGTGCGGGCGAACGCCCGCGATGTCGCCATGCTTCTCGGACGCGTCAAATGAATGAGTGGGTGAGCAGGGTGAGCACGGTGGAAGCGAGTCTGTAAATCTTGCCAAAACTTTCTTTTTCTCAGTCTCTCGCATGCGGTTATGATAGAGCGGTGGAGGTCAAAACAATCATTGACTTTCAATGCGGTTTCAGTCCAGTCTCCAAGCCTTCTACCCCCTTCTTCTCGGGTTAGTCACTGCCTTTTGCGGCGGTCACCTTGGCCACGGCATTCGCCCACCGCCGCCGTACAAAGCGGCTCCGCCCGGCTACATCGGCGTCGGCATAATCGAATGTCGCTCGCAACGACGTGAACAGCATGCGGTCCGTGCTGCACAACAAGGCGTCCGAGTTATACGCGTCCGGCGCGTTCTTGAACGGCTGGATCAGCACCTCCACCATCGACTCAGCGATCCAGTAGATGGACGCCGCCATGAACGAAAATATCAAGACACAGAAGACGTTCATGCACAGCACGTCCTTCCTGTCATCCGCGAGCTCGCCCGTGTCCGCGTTCACCACGAACTTTGGATCCAGCTGCAGCGCCACGTGCAGGGCCTGTAGCAGCACCAGGTAGCTGACGATCACATGACACACCGCGTACCACACGTTGGGCATGTTCCGCACGAACAGGTCCATGTGCCGCGCGGTGATACCCCGCAAGCCGCAAAAGAGAGAGTTGTCGATGGCCAACTCGCGTACCTGCTTCGCGCGGATCATCCGCTCGACAACCACCTGGATCCACGTGATGAGCATGTCTCTCGACTTGTTTGGGACGTTCGCCAGCAGCCGGACCTCCTCGGGGGTTAACAGACGCTGCGGAAGGAACCCGGCGTCGCTCTGCGGCACGTGCGGGTTCACGCTCGCGTACGTCTTTGAATGCACGACGTTGAGGTAGCGGTACAGCTTGAAGATGTTCGATCGGGTCTTTGGGCAGGTCGAATCGATCACCGAGCCACCGACCGCGACGCCGATGTCGTGGAGCCGCGCTTGCACCGTGTGGCTGTTTACGAGGAAGTCCCTCCATCGGCTCACGATGTACCCGAGCAGGCCGAGCAGTAGGAACGCGGGGAAGAATCGAAACCCGCCGAGGACGTGTGAAAGCGCAGCCTCGAGTTGCATCACGAGCTTGGACGCCGTCCTGGATGGCGCATCGTACTCGAGATGCACGTACCACACGAAGCAGGAGAAGGAGGCCATGAGGAAGGAGAGGCCGACGGCGTTGAGGATCGCGGCGTACACGGGAACGCTCTGCACCAAAATGGCGAGCAGGGTTGATGGCCTTAGGACATAGATCGCTCGTTCGGTGGTGTACACGGGCGGGACCTTGAGCTCCGGGTCCGCGTTGCCCCGTGTGAAGTTACTCTCGTACCTGATGTGGGACGTAAACACGGACTTGCTGAGGGAGGCGCGGAAGTTGGTTACCACGGCGCGTTCAGCCCTCGCAGAGTGCGAGATGTCCGAAACATGCAAACCATCGCCTTTCCTGTAAGTCGGATCGAGGGATGAAGGAAGAGGAAGGTGAGCGATGAGCGATTGACGGGTGATGATGAGTCACGAGTCATGGGTGATGCGTGACGTACCTGGCGGTCTGCACGACCTCCGCGAGGTGGCCCGTCAGCTGGTGACTAAGCGCCTTTCGGATGCTGGTTTCCTTCTTCAAGTTCCGCGTGCTGGAGGGATGAAGGACGAGGAAGGTGAGCGATGAGCGATTGACGGGTGATGAGTCATGAGTTATGGGTGATACATGACGTACCTCTTCTCCTGCACGACCTCCGAGAGGTGGCTATTCAGCCGGCGTTTAACTCCCTGTCGCAGGCGGCTGGGGGCCTTCTTCAATTTCCGCTGGCTGCTCACCGCATATAGCGACTCCTTGGGATCCGTCAGCCGCTTCCACACGAAGTGCGGGACCTTACGTAAGATGATACATAGACCGACGGTGAACAGGAAGGCGAAGAGCCCGAGCGCGAGCGCCAGGTCGCCCGATTCGTCGCCAGTCATCGGATAGTGTTCGACGGATAACGACGGAAACGAACTTTTTGACACGTGTATGAGACAAAACGTCAGGTTGTACACGACGATGAATTGTTGTTGGCGACACTTCAACACTTAAGCCGTTCCGAGTGATGTTGAGTACAATACGAAATAATAATACGGTCGACGCGTCCCCGCCGCGTCTCTACCTAGCCTCGAGCGCCTTGAGCACCACCCCTTCCCACCCGTCAACCCCCGGGTCCTCCGGGAAGAGCACCCCCGGGAGCCCGATCGTATCGCAAGCCTTCGCGGACGTGCCCCCGATGCACGCGTACGCCGGGTGGTCCTCAGCCGTGGGATCCAAACCCGTGAGCGCCATCCACGCCTTGACCGCGGAAGGCGACCCGAACGTCACCACGTCCGCGGCGAGGGCCTGTTGGAGCAAATCGGGGCCCACCGCTGTGACCTTCTCGGTGCTGTACGTGTTCAGCCGGGTCACGTTCGCGCCCCGCGCCGCCAGGCCGTCCTGCAGGGTGCTCGCAGCCTTGGCGGACGCGGGGTAGAGCACCCGGGTAGAGTCACCGTGCACGGGAAGCTCGAGCACCATGGTGTCCGCGTTGGCCTTGGACGGCGTGAACGTCGCGGCGGTGAGCGCGCCCGTGGCGTAGTGCGTGGCGAGGATCTTCGCCGTGCCCTTGCCGACTGTGGCGATCGGGAGGTCGGGCCGGCCAGCCTCCTGCCACGCCTCGAGGAACACCTTCGCCGCCTCTGGTGATGTGATGCACACCCACGTCCACCCCTCCGGGTCGTTCAGCGCCGCGGGGAGCGCATCTCGGTCGGGTCCGACGACGGACTCGATGAGGGGCATCTCCAGGCAGTCGATCCCCCTCGCGGCCAGCCTAGCGCACATGTCCCCGTTCTTTCCCTCCTCGCGCGTCAGCACCACGCGTCGCCCGGTGTACTGCTCCGAGGTCTCCTTGGACGTCGCGGCGGTCGCGGGAGCGGCCTTCATGGTCAGAGGACCGCGCAGGAACCTGCCGGATGAGGTGAACAATCCCACGCTCGACCAGGAGACGGACGAGGACGCGCCGTGCCCCACGGAGGTGACGCCGGGCCTCTTCGAGGCAACCTGGGGCCTGACGCCGGCGCATGCCGCGGCGTTGAGAGACGCGCTCGACATGGTGCACGCGCTGGGTCCCTCGGTTGTGGTGAATGCCCCTCGAGCGTTTTGCTATCTGCAGCGCGTTTGGCCAATGGCGAAGCTTCATCAAGATCTGATTTGCCCATACAGTTAACTCGTCGAAATAGACCCAGAAACTTATTGGCGCGATGTTAAGTGTTAGCGTCAATGCTTCGGAGGGGACGACTGCCACTCACGGAGGTCGCATCGCACACGGGCGGCAGCCATGGAGCACCTGTCCGCGAATGGGGTGATGCTGGGTATATTACCCAAAAAGGTGAGAGAGAACCCCCGACCCGCCCCCGATACGTCGCGAAACCCCCTCGGACGGCCCACGCGACGGCACCACCGCAAATTAAATGAAGCCGGAAAAGGCCGCTCGTCACCTCCAAGAGACGCACCGGTAGGATCCCTCACTGACGCTCGCCCTCCATCTGTAAAACGCAGGGTGAGGATGTGGACCTGGTCGGCCCCATCCGAAGCTACATCGAGAACACGTTCTCCCCCGAAGAGGCGACGTCGTCGGAGGAAGATCTGACGAGGCTCGGCCTGCTCAGATCCGAGATTGTGGTGGACCAGCAGACCCACGAGCAGCGAAGGGAGACCCTCCTGGCGTACTATCGCGCGCTGTGCGTCGTGGAGTCGAGGTTCCCAATCAGCAAGCAGTCGGGTCACATCGACGTCGCGTTCTCCTGGGCGGACGCCTTCAAGACGAACAAGAGGGTGTCCATCGCGAACGTGCACTTTGAGAAAGCCGCCGTCGTCTTCAACCTCGGCGCCAGCTGGTCCCAACTCGGCCTCGCCGCGGACCGCGCCACGCCCGACGGGATCAAAACGGCGGCCCACGCCTTCCAGCAGGCGGCCGGGGCGTTCACGATGCTGCGCGACGACGTGCTCGGTAAGGTTTCCGGCGTGGGGGGCGGCGACGCCACCGTGGATCTGACCGAGGAATGCGCCGGCATGCTCGTCTCCCTCCACCTGGCGCAGGCGCAGGAGTGCTTCTACGACAGGGCGGCGACGGACGGTAAGAGCGCGGGTATCCTGGTCAAGCTGGCGCAGCAGACGCACCTGTTTTACGAGGAGGTCAAGACGGCGCTCGCGTCGCCGCCGCTGTCGGAACACTTTGAAAAGTCGTGGTTCGCGCACGTCGCGGCGAAGGACGCGATGTTCCACGCGGAAGCCCTGTCCCGCGCCGCGAAGATGGCGGAGGAGGACGCGGAGGACATCGGATCCGCCGTCGCGCGCCTGCTTGTCGCCTCCACCGAGCTTCACGCCGCGCACAGGCTGGCCAAGAACACGGGGGGGATCAGCGTCCACTGCGTCGGGGCGGTGGCCACCCTGCGGGACGCCGTCGACGAGCAGCTGCGAAGGGCTCAGAGGGACAACGAGTGCGTGTACATGGAGCGCGTGCCCGCGTACGAGGACGTCGCACCGCTCGGCGCCGCGGCCGTGGTCAAGGCTGTTCGACCCCCCGCGGAGGCTGTCGACGCGTCGGCGGAGGATATGTTCGCCGCCATCGTGCCGGAGAGCGGCTTCAAGGCTCTGAGCAAATACACGGAGAAGGTGGACGCGCTCATCAGGGAGGAGAACGACGTGCTCGCCCTCGCGAGCGACGAAGCGAGGATCGCGCTGCGGGAGATGGAGCTCCCGGAGCTGCTCATCGCGGCGGAGGCTGGCGCGCGGGCGGAGTCGCCGCCAGGCTGCGGCCAGGACGCTGCGGCTGGGTCGGGGAAAGGGCTCCCGTCGCCCCTCGACGAAGAGGTGGCGTCGATTCAGGGCGCGGGCGGCCTCGCCGCGCTGAGAGGCGGCCTGCCACGCCTCGCGGACATCAACGAGGCGTGTACGCAGCAGATTGGCGCGGCTGAGTCAATGCTCGACGCGGAGGCGACGGAGGATGAGGCGTGCCGGGGAGCCTACGGGCCCGCCGCTTGGACCCGCCCGCCCAGCGCCTCACTCACGGTGAACCTCAAGGAGAAGCTGACGTCGTTCAGGAATAACCTCGGGCAGGCGGCCAGGAGCGACGATTCGCTCAGGCGGCGCATCGACGACGGCGTGGACGGCGTGTGCGGGGTGTTGGATCCAGTCAACCTGGCGGCTGCCACGCCCAAGCTGACCGCGCCCATGCTTGCCACCCTGGAGGAATCCGACGCGCTCCCTTCGCTCCGAGGGGCGCTGGAGGACCTGGAGGCTGTCGGTGGTGAGCGCGCGGGTATCGAGGAGATGATGAGGCGGATCAAGGACGAGGACAACATCATGAGCAAGGTGATGGCCAAGACGGATAACTACGACGACCTGTTCAAGACGGAGCTGGCCAAGTACGACCGGGCCCGCGAGGCGATCGCCACGAACGTGTCGAGCCAGGCGGATATCTTGTCGCGGCTGCGCGGGACGCACGCGAGGTTCACGCAGATGTACGACGTCGACACGTGGAGGGATGCGACGGATGCGCACGCGTCCTCGGTGCGCGTTGCGGTTGCACACTATCACGAGCTGTCCTCCGGGCTGGAGCAGGGCCTCACGTTCTACAGCGGGTTCACGGAGGCGGTGAACCGTGTGGCGGGGGAGTGCGAAGGGTTCGTGGAGAATAGGCGCAGGGAGAAGGCTCAGCTGGAGGGGGCGGTCGCGAGGAGGGCCGAACAGGCGGCTGCCGTCGCGCACCACCAGGCTGCGGCGGCGGCTGCGCAGCAAAGCGCGGCTGCCGACCAAGCCGCCGCGCAGAGGGCCATGGCCGAGGCGCAGGCGTCCGCGGCGACGGCGCACATGGCGAACATGTCGATGTCGGCGCCCGCACCCCCGCCCGGGGTCGCCGTCGGGGCTCCTCCGTCACCACACGGGTACTATTCGCAGCCACAGTCCCCCGCGTACGGTGTGCCGCATGGATACCCCCCGGCGCCGCAGGGATACCCCCCGGCGCCGCATGGATACCCTCCGGCGCCGCAGGGGTACCCTCCTCCTCCGCCCCCCGCTTCCTCCGGTTATCCGCAACCGCCGCCGGGAGTTGGCCCTCCTCAGTACGGATACAGGTAACGCAGTGTCGAGCTAAAATAAATATCTCACTAAACTGTGTCCTAAGCCTTCCAAATGCGACACGTGTTGTCCTTGCTTCCCGTGATGATGTAGTCGCCCTCGTAGTTGAAGGCGCAGGAGAAGATCTCATCCGTGTGCCCCTCGAGCGTCTGCGCGCACGCCCCGGTGTCCGCCGCCCAGAGCTTGCACATCTTATCGCTGCTCGCCGTCATCACCCGCGTCCCCTGCGGGTTGAACGCAACCTTGGATATCTCTCCTTCGTGTCCCTCGAGCACGTGCGCCAACGATCCGGCCGGCACGTCGTACACCCTCGCCGTCGCATCCGCCGACGCGCTCACCGCCCGCCGGCCCGTCGCGTCGAAGCACACGTCCAACACCTCGTCGCTGTGTCCCCGCCACACCTGCTCGCACCTCCCGCCGCCCACATCCCATAGCCTGCACGTCCTGTCGATGGACCCGCTCACCACCTTATCCCCGGCGTAGTTGAACACCGTCGAGCTCACCTCCGCGCCGTGCCCCTTGAGCGTGTGTACGCACCGGCCACTTCGCACGTCCCACACGCGGCTGTCGTGGTCAAACCCGCCGGTGACGATTTGGTCCCCGGAGGTGTTGAAGCTGAGGGAGACGATCTCCGCGGTGTGACCCACGAGAGTGCACGTCTCCACTCCTTTCTCCACGTCCCAGAGCTTCGCGGTGTTGTCCATGGAGCCGGTGGCGATGACCGTGCTCTGCGGGTTGAAACCGAGGCAGACAATCTCGCTGGCGTGGCCGCGGAGGGTGTAGTAACACTCGCCGCTGTTCGCGTCCCAGAGCTTGCACGTCTTATCGAAGCTGCCCGTGATGATCTTATCGCCGTACGGGTTATTGAACGCGATGGCGTACACCACGTTCTTGTGCCCCTCCAGCGTGTGAATCTCCTCGCCGGTGTCCGTGTGGAACACCTTGCACGTCCTGTCGTAGCTCCCGGTGATGAACTTATCGCCGCTCTTGTTGAACGCGCAGTTGGTCAGGGGCAGGATGTGCGCCCTCAGCTCATTGACCAATGCGAAGCTCTTGGTGGACACCGCGCGGAGCTTCGCCTGCAGCTTCTTCACCAGCTTCCGCAGGGGCTCCCTGTGTGATTCCTTGATCATGGACTCCTGGGCCGTGATTGCGTTCACGAGCGTGTCCGCGTCGGTGTCCGGAACGAGGTCGAGTAGGTCCACACTGCGCTGCATGAGCTCACCCGCGTGCTCGTACTCCAGGACAATACCCGGGGGATAGTAGCGCAGCAGGAATTTCTTGAGCTTGGGCCGCGCCGAGGCGGTCGCAGGCCGAGCCCTCCTCTCAAATCTTTCCATAGCCACACCTGTTCCGCCACAAGTTGAAAACGAAAGCTTCCGAAGACCCGGACGAAGGGGTCGTGCCCGCTCACCGACGAGCCTCTGGTGCGAGGACGATGTCGCGACGCCTCGCTGGTATCCCCACGCCGCGGCGCGGTTTCACAGTGCGCTCCTCCCGGTGTGAAAGGATCCGGACGCGGAGTCAACCAGAGGTCCAGATCGAGGACAACGAAGGGTTCCTCTCGGACGGTTCGAGTTGCGCGTGATTCATGTTTGAACGAGCGACCGGCCAAAAATAGTTAACCTCGCCCTCGGGCTCGAAGCCGGGTGTCCCGATCTCAGACTCGGGGGGCGCGGGAGCGAGCGCGCGGTCACTCAGGGGTCCAGGATGCGAGCCACGGTGAGCTGGCAGGACGCCCCGCCCGACAGGGACGGCGTCCGCAGCGTCTGCTACGACGTCGCCTACAAACCCGACGGCTCCCAGCTGGTGACCGGGATGGGCAATCGGGTGCTGGTGTACGGGTGCCAGGACGGCGCCCTGCTCCACTCGCTCAAGGCTCACAAGGATGCGGTGTACGCCGTATCTTGGAGCTTCGACGGCACCAGGTTCGCGTCCGGCGGCGCGGACAAGACCATCATAATCTGGACGTCGGAGGCTGAGGGCATCCTCAAGTACAACCACAACGAGTCGGTGCAGTGCCTCGCGTTCAACCCGTGCTCCATGCAACTCGCGTCCGCCACCGCCAGCGACTTTGGGCTCTGGGCCCCGGAGCAAAAGTCCGTGCAGAAGCACAAGGTGAGCGGTAAGGTGCTCTGCATGGGCTGGACCAAGGACGGCCAGCACCTCGCGCTCGGCCAGTACGACGGGTGCGTGTCGGTGAGGGACAGGGCGGGTGGCGAAAAGGTTAAGATCCAGCGGAGCGCTCCCATCTGGTCGTTGGCGTGGAACCCGAACAAACGGGAGAAGCATGACGTGTTGGCGGTCGGGTGCTGGGACGGTACGCTTTCGTTCTACCAGCTCAACGGCATGCAGGTGGGCGACGACCGGGTGTTGGGGTTCGATCCGTGCTCGGTGTCTTACTTTGGCGGCGGCGATTACGTCATCGTGGGCGGGACGGACAAGACCACCAGGCTCTGCTCGAAGGAGGGGACGGTGCTGACGACGGTGTGCGAGCGGGGTTCGTGGGTGTGGTGCGCGCGGGCGCGTCCCGGGCACAACGCCATCGCGGTCGGTTCCGAGGACGGGTCCATCAGCACGCACCAGCTCACCTTCAGTACCGTGCACGGCATGTACCGGGAGCACTACGCGTACAGGGACATGATGACGGACGTCATCGTGCAGCACCTGGAGACGGAGCAGAAGGTTAGGATCCGGTGCAAGGACTACGTGAAGAAGATCGCGGTGTATAAGGACAAGCTGGCGGTGCAGCTGCCGGATAAGCTGGTGATCTACCAGATGGTCGAGAGCGACGACCCGGACGACATGCAGTACCGCGTGATGACCAAGATTGAGGAGAACCTCAAGTGTAACCTGCTCGTCATCACCTCGAACCACGTCATGCTGTGCATGGAGAAGAAGATCCTGCTGTACACGATGGACGGGAAAAAAGAGCGCACGTGGTCGATGGACTCCGTCATCAGGTACATCAAGGTTGACGGCGGCCCGGAGAATGGGGAGGGTGTGCTGGTCGGCCTCAAGGATGGGAAGTGCCTCAAGGTTTTCATCGACAACGATTTCCCGATGGATCTTGTCAACCACGGCGCGGCTGTCCGGTGCCTCGACATGTCGGCGTTCAGGAAGAAGCTCGCGGTGGTCGACGAGAACTCCGCGGTGCTCGTGTACGACCTAGAGACGAAGGGTGTCGTATTCGAGGGCAAGGGTGCCAACTCGGTGGCGTGGAACCGCGTGTACGAGGACATGTTCTGCTACGCGGGGGATGGGAAAATATCCATAAAGACGGCGGACTTCCCCGTGCACACCCAGAACCTCGAAGGGTTCGCCGTGGGCTTCAACGCGTCCAGGGTATACTGCCTGCACAACATCAGCATGCAGACCGTCGACGTGCCCCACTCGTCCAGCGTGAGGCACTACGTCAAGAAGGAGGACTACGACGGCGCGTACGCGGTGGCCTGCCTCGGCGTGCCTGATAAGGACTTCATGGCCCTCGGTCTCGCGGCGCACTCGGGGATGAACATGGAGGTGGCGCGCAAGTGCTTCATCAGGATCCGTGACATGCGCTACATCGACCTCGTGACCGACACCGAGAAGGGTCTGGAGAAGGGCGAACCCCCTTTCATGTTCCGAGCGCTGAGCCTGGCGTACCAGGGCAAGTTCATCGAGGCGGCTAACGAGTTCGCAGAGAACGGCCGCGCGGACAAGGCGATGGAGATGTTCACGGACATGAGAATGTTCGACCAGGCGAAGGAATGGGCCGAGGAGCACGCCAAGACACACGGCGGCGGTGACATCTCCCTCACGGACTTTGTCAACAGGCAGGCGGAGTGGGCGGAGGAGACGAGCGACTACGAATCCGCGGTGAACATGTACGTCCAGGCGAAGAAGTACGAGAAGGCCGTGGCGCTGGTGGGCAAGAACAACTGGAGGGCCAAGCTGGTGGAGATCATGAAGCTGCTCGACGTCAAGGCTGACGCCAAGGTGCTTCAGCAGTGCGCGGGTCACTTTGCTCGGTGGGGCGATTCCTCGCACGCCAAGGAGGCTTACAACAAGCTCGGCGACCACGCCGGTCTGATGGCGCTGCACGTCCAGCAGAAGCAATGGGACGACGCGTTCGCGCTCCTGAAGCAGCACCCAGAGCATGCGGAGAAGGTGCACCTCCCTTACGCCAACTGGCTGGCGGATAACGATCGATTTGACGAGGCTCGCGCGGCGTACAGAGTCGCGGGTCGGTCCGAGATGTCGACGCGGATGCTCGAGCAGCTGACGCACAACGCTGTGCTGATGCGCAGGTTCAAGGATGCCGGGTACTACTACTGGCTCATGTCCGAGGAGACCGCGGATAGCCTGCCGAAGGACTCTCGGGCGCTCCTCTCGGACGAGGACGAGGCGAAGCTCGCGCGGTTCCACGAGCTCAAGGACCGATCGGAGATTTACTACGCCTACGACTACGTGTTCCGCGCCATGGAGGAGCCGTTCAGCTCTTGCCTCCCCGCGACGCTCCTGAACATCGGACAGTTCTTACTCTCGAAATTCGCCACGCACGACGAGATGCCCATGGGTATCAGTCTCTCCTACGTGCTCATCACGATCGCCAAACACGGCGAGGCGCTCGGCGCGTACAAGCTCGCCAGGTTTGCGTACCAGAAGCTGCAGTCCCTGCGAATACCGGCGGTGTGGCAGGCTGAGGTTGACCTGGCGTCCGTGGTGGCGAGGTCGAGGCCGAACGTCGACGGCGAGGACCTGCTGCCGCTGTGCTTCCGGTGCAGCACCACGAACCCTCTCGTGTCCGTCAAGGGTGACGTGTGCATCAACTGCGGCGGACACTTTGTTCGATCCCTGGTCACCTTCGAGCACCTTCCCATGGTGGAGTTCCACCTGGCGGACGACATCTCCGCCAAGGAAGCTCGCCGGCTGATCAACGAGGACCCCCCGAGCAAGGCGAGCGGCTCCGGTCGCGGCGGCGGCGGCGGGGACGTCCTGGACTCCGGGGGCGACCAGAGGCTCATGTTTGACGACGGCGGCGCGGGTGATGTGGGGCTCGACGACGCGTTCGCTCAGCAGATGGTCGCGCCCAACTCGTTAATAACGTGCGACCGGGATATGCTGCGAAATCTGCCGCCGAACGAGGTTGTGATCAGGCCGTCGGGGTGTAAGCTGGTCAAGCCGCGGTACTACCGCCTCATGGACGTCGACACGCCCGTCACGGTGGACGCCGCCGGTAACCTCTTCGAGACGGATGAGTACGAGCTGGCGTGTCTCGAGCAGGGCCGCACGCCGTTCACGCGCAAGGGGGCGAACAGCGACGCGGAGCAGGAAAACTACGCGATGGTTCCCGAGCCGGAAACACCCCCCGCCTCCCAGGGAAAGAAGAAATCGGGATGGGGGACCGCAAGGGGAGTTGCCACGGTCCGAGGAATAGAGTTTGGGAAATAAATAGCACGGAGACTTCGTAGCATCTTTTCAATTGGGATTAATTCTAGCTCAAATCAAAAGAACCGATGCCTTCGGTGATTGCGTACCCGAGACGTTCCTTGAGCACCTCGACGCAACTGTAAGGCGGCATCTTGAGATAGCTCGCGCATGTCATCGCCGATGGAAGGTCGGTGTCCGCCAGCGTCGTCCCTGACGACAGCGGCTGCGACCCGGTGCCCGCGGCACCACCCGCCGCGCCGGAGGGTTGCTTGCACACAACCGTGAGCCTCGGCTGCAGCGCGGCCAGACCACCGGGGGGAAGCCGCGGCGCACCCGTGACGAAGCGGAGGAACGCTCGCTGCTCCTCCGGACCATATCCGCACATGACCTCGACCAGAGCCTTGATGGGAGGGGACTGGGCGTTGTACCCATGGTCGTACGTCATGTTCTCGCCGAGCAGCTCGGGGGTCCAAGCCTGGCCCTGGCCGCACAGCATGCGGTCAATCTCGGGCTCCGTGAACATACCGAAAGTGGCGGGAGGGAGGATATCGGCGAGACCGCCGCGGAACGCGTCGAGCTGGCGCGCGATGCCGCCACCCACGGAGGCGTCAACCACGGCGGCGACGTAATCGCCGAGGTTCTCCGCCGTCACCGTCACCTCCGCACCGCCGGGCGTCAGCTCGAAGGCATCGTCGCCGGGGAGGGTGAAGGTCAGGCACATATCCTCCACGGCAGCACCGCCCACGGTCACCGCGCGCCACTCCTTCTCGGCGGCGCCCGATTTCTTGAGCTCATCGATCTGTTTCGCGGCGGTGGATAGCTGTTCAAGGGTGCGGCCGAGCTCGGGATCAACCTCCGCGAGGTCGTCCAGCGCGAGCGTGCGGCCGGAGACGGCGCGGTAGAACACGGGGCTGAGCGCCAGGTCGAGGAGCCTCCCGTCCTGGAGAGCCTTGCCCACCGCGCGACCGAGCATCCTGAAGAGATCCGCTCGCTTGATTCCGCCGGGGGCTCCGGGCACGGCTGCTTCAAAGTCCTTCGCGGAGACGGGCGCGGGGAACAGTCCGTGGGGTGCGTTCACAAAGCCGTCGGCGGGGCCAACCTCGCCATCCACGGGTGCGTCTCTCCAAGCCTTGAGCGCGCGCTGGGTCACTTCCTTGGACATGAGCGTGTAGAACTCCAGCGTGGGTCCGGTGCCGGTGCCGACCTCGTTGAAGAACTCAACCTCAAGAACCATCTTATGCACACCGGGCATCTCGTACACCTTCATCGCGGATTCCAGAATTCGCTGTCGAGACACGCGGACCTTTTGTCGCTGCAAACGCCCTACGCGGAGGTCGCGTCCACCGCCGCCACCGTTGTTGTCCTGTGACTGGCCGTGCATGCGGTGAAGCGCGCGGGCGAGACCAAACGTGGTGCAGTAGAAGAGCTGCTGCCGCACCTCGAAAGGAAACAGGAAAGGGCACGCTCGCGCCAGGGTGGTGCACCACGTGGGTAAGCTTCCGCTGCACAGAGCTAACGTGTCCTGCAGCTGTCTGACCATCTTACCGGCCAGCTTCGAGCTGAGGAACGCATCCGATGGAAGTGAAAGTGCCGCCGTCATCTTCGCGTCGTCAACCTTCCCGAGCTTGATGACCCTCGACGCAGACGTGGAAACCGTGTGCAACACAGAAATGACGGTGAGAATCGATCGCGTGGCGTCCGATACACTCGCGGCGCTCTCCCGATCGCACAGCTTGCCGCGCAGGGCTGGAAGGACATCCCCCAACGCCGCGCGACGCTCCACGGATCCGAGCGCCGCGAGAGCCTCAGCCGTGTCGGTCGTCTCTTCTAAAGAAAGAAGCGCGGCGCCACCAGAGCTGGGGGGAGGAGAGGGCAGCGGCTGTCCCTTGGGAGTGATCCCGTACTCGAGCGTGTGCGTGCGCTCCCAGAGGCCCGGTCCGGTGCCCTCACCATCTTCGTGTCCATCACCATCCTCGTGTCCATCACCCTGCTCGTCCCTTTCCGCCGCCTGCAACGCGGCGGCGTGAATGGCCTGCAACACACTCGTCGACGGGTGAAAGGGACCAACTCCGGGCGCGCGAAACAACAACCGGGGCGGTGCCGCCGCCGCTACCTCCGCGGCGCTTCTCGCTGGCGTCGGATGGGGTTGAGAGCTTCCGGCGTTTCCTGCGGGGGTCGGCGCGGCGGTTGCGCCACCCGCCGCTCCCTCAGCCGCCGGATCCACATCCGCGATGTCATCCGCGGTGGGCACGTCCTCCTCTCCATCCTCGTCGTCATCCAGCTCATCGTCGTCGAAGTCTTCCTCGCCGTCTCCCTCTTCCTCCTCCTCCGCCTCCTCCATCTCGGCGTCCTCCTCCTCCTCCTTCTCGTCCGCGTCCATATTTTCCGCCCCGCCGGTGAGCCGACCCGAGCGACGGGTCGGCGCCGCGCCAGATCCGGGGGCTCCCCCCGCCGGCGTCGCGGGACCCGATGGGGGCTTGTGCACACGCGGGTAGAGGAAATCCTCGATGGCATTCAGGGTGGCGAGGGGCTCGACCAGGATGATGTTGGAGGCGTAATCCTTCAGCTCCGCTCGCTCGCCCGAGGCTCGGCGCAGGCGAAGCTTGAAGGGGCGGGCGAGGACGCTGAGCCCGTCTCCCGCCCCCGCGCGCGGTGTGCCGCCTCTGGTACCGGGCGTTGTTCCGGTACCCGAACCCTTCGCACCGGCGCTCAGCTGCATGGGTAACGTCTCGGTGACAGCCAGCGCCTCAAGAAGTCGCTCCGTGAGAGAGCTCATGGCCTGCGGCGGTAAATCCGTGGAGGCAGCGCGGACGAAAGACGACAGACGAGCGGAAATTGATTCGCTCCATCCGTCTCCTTTGGGCAGGTCGGAGCCCGTAAGGAACGAACTCAGCGCCTCGACACCGCCGCTCTCGATGAGCTCGAATGTTGACGTCCCCTCACCTTCCTCGAGAGCGTTGAGAAACTTCATGGCCACAGCCGCCGCCTTCGTTGGGTCCTCTCCGGCGTTGCGGAGCGGAGCACACACACCCTGGAGACGAGCGACGGTTCCACCCGTGACTGCAGCACTGAAATGCGCGACGCGGAGGGTGATGGCGCGATCCATGGCGGCCCGGCGCTGAGGAGTGTCGGCAGGCTTTCTGCCAGAGTTTGTCAGCGCCATCCTCGCCACGATTGACGCGGCGCTGCCACTTCCGACGCCGGAAGGCACAACCTGTCCGCGCGGGGTGATGTCACCACTCGACCCCTTGCTATCGCCGGAACCGTCATTGATCGCCGCGTGCATCTCGCAAAGCTGTTCGATAGCGTGGACGGTGCCTTCCTTCCTGAACGCGCGGCTGAAGGTATCCGGAAGTTTTTGCATGAGGAGGTCCACTACGTAGAGGGCCACCTGGGCAATGGCTCCGTCTCGCGACGACACCAAACCCGCCAGGAAAGACGCCATCTGTCCGGGTTGAAGCGTGGCGGATCCACTGGTGAGCATTTCAGGCGGTGCGTGGTGCAAAAACTTGGCAAGAGCGGCCAGGCACTGAAGCTTGACGTTTGTGCCGACGGATGCGACCACCACCTGCATGAGTGACAAGGTGAGGTTGGATCCGTACTCGCGAAGCAGCTCCGGCTCAGCCTTCAGGATGCCCTCCAGGGCGATACCAGCCGCGTTCACAACCTCCGACGCCACGGCCGCGCTGCGACGTCGCGAGTTTGATCTCCTGCCGTTCTCTGTGGTTGCAGCGTTGACTGGCGCCGCGGCGTCGATGCCCAGGGACTCGAGGGGCGACTCGGAGGCTCCGCTTCCAGGCTGAATCGATGGTAGCAGTTGGTTAGCCAACGTCGTCACCTCGAGGAGCTGGTCCGCCGACACGATCGGTGAAGCGGGCGATGCAGAAGCGGTCGAGCTGGCGAGAACTTTGCAGCCGGCGAGTACCGACTTTAGGGTTCCCGGCAGCCCGTTCCTGAGCAGCTGCTCCGCCACGTCAGCCGACCCCTTGCAGCACGTGCCGATGAGGCGTATCAGACCGTGATACGTCGAGGCGCCCACGGGTGCCGCCGTGGCCGAGCCCGCGGGGGATATGAGCCGTGTGGCGTTGGGGATCAATCCGTGAGAGCAGAGCGCCTGGAGCTGTCGCGGCTGCGCGCTCAGGTTCGCCGCGATGAGCGTCAGGCAGGTGCACGCGCTCTCGACCAGCCGCGCGTCATCGTGCATGAGCAGGTTAGTGAGAACCGGCACCGAGTCGGAGAGCTGGTCCCAGCAGTCGCTGGCGGGCAGCTGGCGGCACACGTTAGCCGCAGTCTGCAGAGCCACGCGCTGCATGCCGAGCGAGAAAAAGTCGAGGTAGCTCAGGCAGGCCATCATCGCGCCCTCACGCAGGCAGCTCGATCCGTGGTCCTGCGACAGCTTCTCCAGCGCCTGCAGGGACTGCTCCGCGAGGTCGATGTACTCGATGGTGAGCAACCGGCTGCAAAACGCGGGCAGCGCGCCGTGGTGGACGATGGCGCCGCGGGAGTTGGGCATGATGTCAGCCATCGACGTCAGCGCCCTCGCCGCGAGCAGCATGCAGTCCGGGTTATGCTCCATCTGCATGAGGTTCACGAGCACGGGCACGAACGCGTCGACGGACAGGGTGATGAGGGACTCCTCGGACGAGATGACGAGCAGCTCGCACAGCTCGTTCAGCGCCATGACCTGTCGGGTATCGTCGCCGTCCGCGCGGAGCCCGGCGAGGATCTCCTTCAGGCGGCCGCGGGTCTGGCCCGCGGCGGGGATCATGTCCTCCAGCCCGCCGCCGAGGCGACGCAGGAGCGCCTGAAGCCCCGAGGGATCGTGCCCGTCACCGCCGTGCTCGTCGTCCTCGTCCTCGTCGTCCTCGTCTTCGTAGTCCTCCTCCTCCTCCTCGTCGTCGTCGTCCTCGTCCAGGTCGTCGTGATCGTAGGCGTCCTGGCGCATCGCCTCGAGTTCCTCGCGGCTCACCATGCTTCCGCCGGTCGACGATCTCCTGCGCGTCGCCTTGACGCTGCCGGAGGTTTTTTTTGGCGTCCTGGTCCTGGACGCTTTTTCAGATCTCCGCCTGTTTGACTTGGAAGGGGTGCCGCCGCCGCCGCCGCCGCCGCCGCCGCCGCCGCCGCTCGCGCCTCTCGCGGGTAGCTCGGTGAGCACTCGAGTCGCGCGCCTCGCGGGTTTCTGGCCCTCGGCACCTTTCTTTGGTTCGCTAGTGCTAGAACCTCCTCGCCTGCGCGACGAGCCCGAAGCGCCCTGCTCCGAGGAGGTTTTGTTCTTTAGGTGTGCTGCCGGGGCTTCGACGCTCCCGCGACGGGCACTCGCCTTGGGCTTGGCAGACTCGGGGGCAGCAGACGCGTTCGCTGTCTCACTCGCGTCGCGTTCTTTACCCTCCCTTCGAGTACGCTTTCCTCCCGACACTGACGCGGGCCCGGGCGAATCAGCACCTCTCTTGCGCATCGGATGCCATGATACTGCGGAGTGCGTCGCTCGTCTGCGGTTGGTGTGAGTACTCTGATTAAAGATGACTCAGATCTCGACGTGCCCGAGTGATCCTTGGGCGCTCAAGCGCGGCGCGGTTTGACGCTCTCCGCTGTTCGTTTCCCCTCTTCAGCTTGAGATCGAGGAAAACTTCAGAAGATTGGCGGTGACGTGACGGGGAGGTGATTTTTGGGTACCCTACTATTCGACTACTCGCTGGGCGAGGTGGAGCCGGTTCGGAGCCGGTTGTGACGACACGAATAAGTTGCACGACAAAAACGAACATGAGGACTCTCCCGCACTCCCCGCATCACCCCTGAAGGGCGCGAACGCGCCTCACGCGAGGGGCACTCACGCGAGGGGCAGTTCACCCGACTCGGTGACGGTGACGTCTTTCACGGGCCTGTCCCCCCGCGCGGTGGGTGTCCTCTCGATCTTTTTGACCACGTCCAGGCCCTCGACGACGCTGCCGAACACGACGTGCTTGCCGTTCAGCCACGGGGTGGCGGTGGTGGTGATGAAGAACTGCGATCCGTTTGTGTTGGGTCCCGCGTTGGCCATGGAGAGGACGCCGGCGCCGACGTGGTTGAGCTTGTCCAAGGGGAAGGCTTCGTCGGGGAACTTGCGGCCGTAGATGGAGTACCCGCCCGTGCCGTTGGCCTTCTCGAAGTCACCACCCTGGATCATGAAGTTGGGGATGACGCGGTGGAAGATGGAGTTCTTGTACCCGAAGTCCCTCTCGCCCGTCGCGAGCTGCCTGAAGTTCTCAACCGTCTTCGGCACATCCTTGCCAAACAGCCCGATGACTATCCTCCCCTGGGGCTCACCGCCGATGGCAACGTCGAAGTACACCTTGTTGGTGACCTCGGCGTTGCACAGGAGGGGCGCCGTGTCCGCGGTGGGGCACGAATCAGCGAGCGCGGGGGCAACCGCGGCGGCCGCGGCGGCAGCAGCGGAGCCCATCAGGGCGACCCTGCGGCTGGAGGCGGAGGTCTGCGCCTCATCACCAGCCGCCGCGCACCTGACAACCCGCTGCTTGGAGCGCGACACGGCAGGTACGGCACCGATAGCCTTACGCTGGGTCTTCGACACGCGTCTGCTGACGGAGAGGGGCGGGAACACCGTCGTCAGCGTCATCGCGAGGAAACAGGATAAAGCGCCGGATCGATTGATTTCATGGGTGGGTGTCGGGGACGTGGAGGTCGGGTGTCGGGGACGTGGAGGTCGGGGGACACGCACCGGGTGGAAGCGACGACGCGGACGGAGGTGGGAGCGGCGATGGTGAGTGACATCATCTTTTTCGCGCGTGCGTTCAAGGGACGGCGCCTATGTTAGACCACCCCGGATCTCCAACTGATGACGTGTTTTTTGGGAAGGCTCAAATGAGAAATGCTGATAGACATGACTGATCTTCGTGACGTCATATTTTGAGATCGTCTATTTCGTCAAATTCAGTATTCGTACAACTGTTTACCCACTAAAGGACAACTATCACTACGCTCCCCTCTTCGCGGCGACGGTCGAAGCCTGCATGACGACGTCGGCGGCGAGTTTCTCAGCCTCCTCTACCGCGGCCCAGAGCTCGGGCGGAACTTGCGGCGCGCCGGGCGCCGCGCTCGCCGCCTCAAACGTCACCTCGGGCGGCGCCGGGGTCTGCTCGGGGGCGGAGGCCTCGACCTCCTCCTGGGCGGAGGCCTCCACCTCCTCGACCTCACCGGACGTCGACGCCGGTTGCTGTCCGCCCAGAACCTCCGGGTAAAGCCCAGCCTCGCGGTCGTCGTCCCACTCCTCGCTGTCGAGCACGGACGCGACGGCTCTCGCGGCGGCGATGACCGCGGGGTCCTCGTCGCTGTCAAACACCCACGCGTCCTCCCTCTCAGTCGCGTCCGGCGTCGCGGGTGTTCCCTCCCCCTTCGAAGGAACCACACCGTCGCCATCCTCGGCGGGCGCGGGTCGCGTCGGTGACGGCGTCGACGGAGGCGGCTCCGCCTTGTACGCGGTGGAGGCGGGCGGCTGGTCGACGGGGGCGCCGGCTCCGACGGCGGCCGGGTCGAGGTACCTGTCGTACAGCTCCGCGGGCACGAACGACCTGACGATCTCACGCCCCGGCGCCTCCGCGGCGATGCCCCGCTCCTCCAGCGTCTCCACCACCCCCTCCGCGCGTCGCACCAGGTCCTCGGCCTTGTCGTTGATGGGCCTCGGGTCCTGCATCAGCGTGTTCAGCTCCCCGGGAGCCTGCGCCAGCACCCCGAGGAGCTGGCCCTTCTGCAGGAGATCGAGAGCCTCGGTGGCGCCGCCGAGGGCGAGCCGCGGACCCATGACCGCCGCAGCGAGGGGATCTTTCATGATGCGCTCCAGCGGGGACGGCCTCCTAAGCGGCGACTCGAACGTCGACGCTCCATCCGAGGAGGAGGAGGCGGGGGTATCGCCCGACGGCCCATCGCCCGCGGCGCGCGGTGGTGGCGCGAAGCGACGACCGGCGGGCTTCGCGCGGCGGCTGTTAACCGCGGCCGATACGACGTTCACGGACGTGATGAGCGATGCCATCGTCTCTTGTCCCTTCCCGAGCGGTGCGCTCCGCTCTGTGTCGGGGCGAACGTGGGAATTCGCCGGCGAGTTTATCGAGATCCAGATTTCGACCCGCGGTGGATGAACCGCCCGCAAACCCAAAGATTGCCGATGAATGGCTCGCCGGGCTTTTTCTCGGAGGGACGACCAATCGGAGGCTGACAAGCGCTTCCTGAAGGAAAATATCAAGGCGGCCGCACCACACCTGTCTGCGCTCCTTGGCCTGTGGCGGGTCGGACCTCGACCGGCGAACCTGACGACCATGGCGTCTATCGTCATCGCGGGAGTTAACTCCGCCGCGCTCTCGCTTTCCGCGCGCCGCAGCGCGATGGCCCGCGCTCCGGGCGCGAAGTTCGCGTTCGTTGCGAGTGCGGCTCCCACTCGCCCATCTGCTCGCGTCGCGGGCCCGGCCACACGCGGCGCCACCGCGGTGGCGATGCCCGGGGCCGCTCGAGGCGACATGATGATGTCTCGCGCTGCCGCGCTTGACATCAGCGCACCCGCCGCGAACGACGATAAGAAGCAGGTACGCCCGAGCGAGCGCCGTGTCCTCTCCGTCTTTTACGCGCAAATCATCCGTCCGTTCTTCGCCTCGAGTGCGGAGACCCCGGCTCCCGTGACGCCACGTATCTGACCCCGCCTCCTCCCTCCACGTCGCGCAGCTCCTGTTCAAAATCGCCGTCGGCGTCGGCGTCGCCGCCCTCGCTCTCGCGTTTCCTTGTGAGTCCTCGCCCGAACCTCACCGGACCCCGTCGCGTCCTCGAACCGTCGTCTCCCGGCATGCGTGAAAAAATCCACCCGAACGCACGCGCTGACCTTTCCTTCCTCCACCTTCCTAAAACCCAGGCGCATCCCTCGCGGCTGCGAAGGCCAAAGGCGCGGCGGCCGCCGCCTATCCCATCTCCTTCCTCCCCTACACGCACAACCAGATACTTCACGCGGTGAACCTCGGGTCGCTCCCCGCGTGGTTCTCCCTCCTGGTCCTGCCTCGGTGGCACATGACCAAGAAGATCACCGCGGCGGTCGCCGTGGCGTACTCCGTCCTGTACGTCGCCCTCGCCTACGCGCTCTTCTCGGAGTCCATCCTCTCCATGGACTACTCCTCCCTGTCCACCACACAAGGGTTGAGCAAGGCGTTTTCCGACGCCACCTCCGTGCTGGCCGGGTGGGCGCACTTCATCGTGTTCGACCTGTGGACCGCGCGATACTTCGTGCTGGACTCCGGCCGGTCCGGAATCCCGCACCTCGCGGTCGTCCCCGCGATTCTCGGGTGCATGTTCTTCGGCCCCCTCGGTCTCCTGACCTACCTCGCCGTGAAGAAGGTGTCCGAGTCGAGGTTCCTGCAGAGCGCGACGTCCACCAAGACGTTCAACTTCTGAACGGAGCGGAAGTGACGTAGCGCAAACTTATTAGACCCCCGGACATCACCCGATAGTCACGGGATGTTAGCTTAGCATTGCTTAGCCGCCGCAGCCTATTACCAAGTATAAATCGACAAACACGTTCGCACACGGATGCGAGAGCATCTCCTCCTCAATCCATGAGCAAAAAATAAAGCCCGTCATGTATGCCCGGAGCGTGTCCAAATATATCCCCAGAAATCCGACATCTCACATGCAAGTCAAATGACTACCTCCGCGTTGTAGCGGAGTGCCCCTAGGATTCTGTCCTCGGGGTCCCCCGTAGTCTAGTTGGTTAGGATACGAGACTCTCACTCTCGAGGCCCGGGTTCGATTCCCGGCGGGGGAAACCCAATCAATCTTTTTGGTGTTTTTCCATTTTGGCAGACAGATGGTTTTCCCCTCGCCTTACCCTCGGCTTTTGTTTCCCGACCGCGCAAGATGTTGCTGGTCAATTGTATTAAAAATCTGTCACGTGCTCCCCAAACGTCTACCCCGCAGCTTTCTCATCCTCACGCCGACACAGCCACGCCCTGCTCGTTGAGAAGCCTCTCCGCGATGAACATGTCCTCCGGGGTGGTGACCTTGATGTTGACGTAGGAACCCTCGGTGATCTGCACTCGCTCTCCCATGAACTCCACGATGGACACGTCGTCGGTCACCTCGTATCCCTTCTCGTTGACGAGCTTGAAGCCTTCCTTGAGCAGGTCCGGCTTGATCACCTGCGGGGTCTGCATCTCCCACAGCTTGCTTCGGTCCAGCGTCTTGGAGATGGACAGGTCGTCGTTCGCCTCCTTCACCGTCGCCTTGCACCTGACCGCTAGCACCGCCGCGCCGTGCTCCATCGCATCCGCGCAGCACCTGCTCACGTCCGCGAGGTCCACCAAGGGCCTGGCGGAGTCGTGAATGGCGGCCAGCGCGGCGCCCTCGCGAACCTCGGAGAGGCCGTTGAACACGGAGTCCTGGCGCTCCTTGCCGGGCAGCGCGAACTTCACGGGCTTGGACACGGGGCATCCCTCGAAGATGTCGCGGTACGAGGGATCGCACACGACGACGATCTCGCCGACCTCGTCCATCTCGGCGAACTTCTTAAGGCTGTACAGCGCGATGGGGGTGCCGAGGAGGGGCAGGTACTGCTTGGGCATGTCGGCCTTCATGCGCTTGCCGACGCCGCCCGCGAGGAGGACGACGCTGACGGAGTCCTTCTCGACAGTGGCCGCCGCCACGCATCGCACGGGTCCGCGCGCGGCGCGTCGACCGGCGGAGGAGCGTCGGCCGGCGGTGGGAGAGAAGGTCCTCGCGGTGCTGGCGGAGAGCGAGAAGGAGGCCATCGCTTCTTATCGCAGGTTCTTGACTCGGACGACGGGCGAGGCGGGTGGCGCTCGCGTTGAGTGGGACGCTCGGCTCGGGTAGATGCCGATCGAAGGTTGCGTCTCGCTTTTCGTGCGAGGGCGGCGCTGGTCGTTGTGAGCTCGCCGCAGCGAGAGCGGCGTAGATGGAGTTGAAGGTGGATATAATCTGCCCAATCATCGATCTCCGATTTGACACTATTTTCCTGACTATTTGCTCTGTGATGACCAGTCCGATCCCACCTTTTTATCTCGCCTGCCCGTAGACCGACGTCTGCTCCCAGCCAACCTGACAGCGCGTTCCACCTTCGACAGCGCGTCGGGCTTCTCAGTTGGCAAAACGACCATGGCGGCCAGTGGCGTCGCGATGCGATGCATCTCCTCCGCGGCGTTGGCTTCGGCGAACGCGAGGACGAACGCGGGCTCCTCCAGGAAGGCGTCTGCCTCGAAGATCCCTGCTCTTCGTCGCTCGGCGTCTCGCGCGACCAGGGTGGTGGTCAGGGCGGAAGGCGAACCCGAGCGGGCGAAGGGTCCCTCGACGAACCAGATGCTCGTCTTCGTGCCGCCCCACCCCCTGATCAACCACTGGCTCGGCATCGCCCGCAACGCGATGACCCCACCGGCCATCTTCCGCAGCACCCTCGGCGAGCTCGGCCGTCTCCTGATCTACGAGTGCGTCCGCGACTGGCTCCCGACGTTCACCGCCGAGGTGGAGGGTCCGATGGCGACGGCCCAGGTGGAGATGGTGGATCCTGGGCAGCCCATCGCGGTGGTCCCCGTGCTCCGCGCCGGCCTCGTGCTCCTGGAGGAGAGCAAGACGGTGCTCCCGGCGTCCATCACCTACCACCTCGGGTTCGTCCGCGACGAGACGACGCTGGAGGCTAAGATGTACCTGAACAAGCTACCCAAGCAGTTCGCCGAGGGTCAGCGGGTGCTCATCTCCGACCCCATGCTGGCCACGGGTGGGACCATCGACAAGGCCATCGAGGAGTGCGTCAGCCGCGGCGCCGAGGTTAAGAACATTCGCATCGTCTGCGTCGTCGCGTGCCCAACCTCGCTCAGCGTCCTCTCCGATAAGTACCCAGGGCTCAGGGTGTACGCGGCCATGATCGACGAGGAGCTCAACGACCAGGGATACATCATCCCCGGCCTCGGCGACGCTGGTGATCGCGCGTTCGGAACACTCGAGTGACGGCGCACAACGCAGCTAATTCTTTTACGAAGGTAGTCTTTTACACACGGCTCGGGGTCCGCGGGCGACGCGCGAGGCGTACTGCTAAGGTTTAAACGTCTACGAAAGTCTCCATCACTTCCCGCCGGTGAGTCCACCCAGTCCGCTCGCCAGCGAGAACGCCGGGAAGACGATGTTTGGGAACTTCTTGGAGAGGTTGACGAACTCGTCGAAAGAAATTTGCCCGTCGCCGTCGGTGTCGCACTGCTTCATGAGCCACTCCACCTTCCTGTTGAGCTGCTTCTCGCTCGCCATGTTGGTCGCCTTGACGATCTTCCTCAGCTCGGACGAGTCGATCGAGCCGGACCCGTCCAGATCGAACACCTGGAACGCAAACTTAACCTTATTCTCCCGCGCCTCCGTGCCCACGTTGGACAGGCCGACGACAAACTCTTTGAGGTCGATGGTCCCGGTGCGGTCGCTGTCGAACATGGAGAACAACCTCTCGACGAAAGGAGAACGCTCGACGCGCAGCAGGCGGCAGAACTCGTTGATGTCCACCATGCCGGACTTGTCCTGGTCGATGGCCAGGAACTGCTTGTAGATTTTCTTCAGAGCCTCGTTGTTAAGTCCGTGGGACTTCTGGAACGACTCCATGTCCGCCACGGGATTACCGGGCGGTGGCGGCTGGTGCTGCGCGCCACTCGTTCCCATGGACTGCTGCGCACCTCCCATCCCACCACCCATCGACGCGTTGGGGGGAGGAGGCATCCCCTGGAAGGAGTTGATGAGCTTTGAAAACTCGTCTAAGCTGATCTGACCGTCTCCGTCCAGGTCAGCCATGAGGATCATCTCGTCCACCTCGTCGTCCGTCGCCTTCTCTCCCATACTCTGCAGCACGTGCGCGATCTCCGCCGCCCCGACGAACCCGTTCTTGTCGAGGTCGAACTCCCTGAACGCCTCCTTGACCTCCTCGGGGCTGAGCGCGAAACCTCCACCACCCCCGCCCCCGGCCGGCGCGCCTCCTGCCCCCATGCCCCCCATTCCGCCGCCTCCCATTCCCATGCCCATGCCCGTCCCGCCGCCGGGAGCCTTGTCCCCTCCGAACATCTTTCCAAACATGACGAAAGGAGCGTCGAGACCTCCGACGAACGACCGGCTGTTTGAAAGAAATGACGCTGACGACGGACTTCAAGTTTGGCAAAATGTGCGAACTGTTTCGTGCCCGCTCCACCCTCAGGTAGCACACAGTCGAGATGGGGGCGTGGAACCCGCGCGTCGTGGTCGCGGCGCTACTCGTCCTCCTCGTCATGAGCACCGGGGGCGTCGTCGCGGTGTCCTCACCCGACATGAGCGACATGAGCGACGTGCTGAGATGGCTCCAACAACTCGGCAACCTGGACGCGACTACCCAGCGGGTGATGCTGGGCCTCATGGGGCAGCAGATGGTGAACAGCGGGGTGACAAAGTGCAACGTTTTCGGTGGAAGGGAGAGCTGCATAGAGCTGGACTCCACCTCGAAATTCGCGCACGCCTGCGTCAACTATCCCCTCAAGGTGGACTGCGCGTTCTACCGCGGGGCGTTGGCTGAGCAAGACGAGGACCCGACCTCCGAGCTCGAGGCGGAGGTTGCGGCGCAGAAGGCTACGATGTGCGATGGGTGCAATGCGAACTTGAAGGACCTATATTGCGCACAGACCGTGCCGCCGTGTGGGTCGTTCCAGGACAACATCGAGCTCGCCATCGTCCCTCCGCTGCAAAGGATTGTCTCCGCTCAGATAAACGGGGACGACGTCGCCACGGCGGCGGCGAAGGAAATGCCCAACCTCGTGAAGACACTCGCGCTGGTCGCCCCGTGCAAGAGGTACTGCGAGGCCATCACGTCTTCGTGCGCGTGCGGCCGGAAGATCACCATCGGGCAGGTGCTCGCTGCCAACAAGACGAAGAACACGCTCCCAGCGCCGCCCGCCGGAGTCACCTACGAGCAGCTCTTCGCGCAGGTCAAGGACACGCCCCTGTGCGACCTGTACGCGGACGAGACGACGCCGGGGTTCTCGGGGCACTGCCCGAAAGACCCGAACGCCCTGATAGGAGACACGTGCGGGTGGTGCTCGGACAACATGGAGATCCCTACCTTTGTAGAAGAACACCTCGGGGTTGAACTGCTCGACGGCGTGTACGGTTGGTTGATTGGGCCCGAGGGTTTGCTCGTGGACGCCGGGTTTCTATCCCGGGATAAGAACGTCCCGGATATACCGAGCGAAGGAAAGGCACGCGGGCGGAGCGGCGTTCGTAAGGTACTGTCGTTCTTTCTCTGGCTCGTCGGGCTCGGCGCGGTGGGTGGAGGTGCTTTTTTTGGTTATAAAGCGTTTCGCCGCTTCCAGGAGGAGCGTTCGGGGTTCCGCCACGACTACACCCGCGCGGACTTTCTGGAGGAACAAGACGAGGGCGAGTACACGGCTGCGGTGGATCTCGATGAGCTCTAATGTTTGTGATGAAAGATGTACAAGATTGTATCCTCGCTCGGAGCCCAGAGCATAAAAGATTATAGATTTGCCCCTGTTTCTGAAATTCTCGTGAATATTTACAAGCAATGTCGATCGTCCAGGCTGTCAATGCGAGGGAGATCCGCGGAAGCTTCATAGTTCGGGGCGTCGACCTTTCCTCTGAAACACCGACGTATCGCACCAAAGTACATATTCGCTGGCTCAACCCTGCGCAGAAATAAGACGAGATGGCCGAGGAAGCGGTGAGCAGACGGGGCCCTCATAATTTCTCGACCCAAACACCCTTCCGCGGTGAATTCATCGGATTCGCTGACATATCCCGACTACCCTCCCTCTGAAACAGGATGATAACGTGACGGAGATCAGGAACTCCGCGTTCATCCCGTTGGGGATGAACTTCGTCAAGGAGCTCGCCAAGGAGCTCATGCCCGATGCTGAGCGCAAAGGACTCGGCGACTTCATGCGGATGGTCCGGCTCCTCTTCCATTTCGAGTACCTTGAGTCACGCGATAAGTTGAAGCGCAACTTCGACATCGTGACGGCGGCTCAGGACGACAACGAGGCGCTCATGGAGGTGACGGAGAATCAGATGAGCCCTTCGGAGTTTCTGGATGTGTCTGTTGACTTCGTGAGCGACTTCTGCACGCTCATGGCCGACGCCAACTTCTCGTTATTGACGCAGAAGGAATGGGACCTGGCGAAAGCGGAGGATTTCATGTTCACGCTGCCGTGCGACATCGCCTGGGATAAGTTCGACAAAGAGCTCCTCGGCACCTTTCTCAAGCAGAACCCGGCTCTGAGCCAGGGCCTGACCCAGTTCGCCGACTCCGCCTTGCTGTTCAAGCGCGGCAACGGCGTGGCAAAGGCGAAGGGCCTGTTCATCATGGAGAAGGTCGAGATGTTTCTGGAGATGTGCATCATGGAGCCCCTGCTGGCGATCGTGGGTAGGCCCAAGACGGTGTTCGCACCCCTCGGCGGCGCCGGAAAGAAACGCACCGCGGCGGTCAAGAAAGACGGAGCCGGCAAAGGGTTGATGGAGGAGGAGAGGCACGACGTCACGGTCATCGAGCGTCGAACTCTGCGCCGTCTGCTGCCCAACCCCTTGGCGATTCTCAAGAACCTCTTCAAGACGATGGAGCTCCAGGAGCCAACCTTCAAGGAGGTGGTGATAATGTATCGCATGGCCAAACCCGCGGAGGACCGCAAGGCTGGCCCTGGCGGAGCCGGACCCCTCATCCTCAAGTCCTTCCATGACATTCCCATGGCTGACCTCGAGATGATCTTCCCCGAGGTGAACGTCACGGTCAAGTTCAAGGATATGCTCATCAACGTGTCGCTCGCGATCGTCGCCATCATCACCTTCCTGTGGACCCTCATGACGGGAGGTTGGACCAAGGAGGTCATCACGCTCATCTCCGTCCTCGGCGGCAAGGTGGCCCAGTCCGTCACCGCGCTCATGGCTGCGCAGACGCGGTACACGGGAATGATGGCCAAGGAGCTCCAGTCGAAGAGCGCGAACAGCCAGACGGGCATGCTGATGCACCTGATGGAATCGATGGAAGATGAGGAGTGCAAGGAGATGATCCTTTCCTACGCCGTCCTGGCTGCGAACGGGAAGAGCATGACTCTGAAGGAGATTGACGCGAAGTGCGAGTCCATGCTGCACAGTCGCTTCGGTCTCAACGTCGACTTCGACGTGGAGGGTGCCATGGTGAAGCTTCTCCGGGAGGGTCTCGTCGAGCAGAGGGCCGGGGTGCTGTACACGGCGACGCCGCTGAAGAAGTCGCTCAAGAGGCTCGACACCAAGTGGGACAACCTGTTCGACTACCGGGACGACGGCGGCGCGACCAAGGCGGACGACGCGGCGATGCAGCTGGAGGCGGCGAGGAAGGCGAGGTACCAGACCGTGGAGGCGACGCTCAGGGAACAGCTGGCAAACACCGACGCGGAGCGGGCGGCGGCGGTTGGAAAGCTCAAGGGGCAGCAGGAGGAGATTGCGAAGAGGATCAAGTTGCTGGAGGGCGCCATGTCCAGCTACAAGTGGCGCACGGGTTGAGACTTGGCGTTGTATAAATTGTAATGGTTTCATCGCTCGTGTTTTACATGTCGCGCGGTGCCAGGCATCCAACACTCATGCCCCCTCCTCCGCGGGCTCTTCTTCGTCATCACCACCCTCCCCGCCTTCTGCCACGGCGTCGTCCTCCGCCTTGCGCTTCTTGATCGCGGCGTCGTTCCTCTTGGCCGACTTCGCCGCCGCATCCTTCTTGAAAGCTGCGTCGTAAATTGAAAATGGGGGAGCGCGTCAGGGGTTTTACACCGGCGTGAGGCGACTCGGAAAGGCGGGCGGGAGATCGGGCGCAGTGGGCACGCCGGCGGGTGTCTTTCCACGGGTCTCACCTGCGAGAGCCTCCTTCAGGGGCTCGCCGAACTCTGAAAACTCGAGCTCATCGACCGCCTTGAACACGTCGTCCACGCTGATCGTCTGCCTCTTGCCGTCGCGGCATATGTCGTTCGCGGTGGAGGTCAGGAGGTGGATGAAGATCTTGGCGCACTCGCCAAAGGCCAGCAGCGCCTCCTTCTGGACGTGCCCGTCGGGGGCCTTGTTGCCCTTGGCGTCGGGTCCTCCCTCGTTCATGAGCGCGGTCAGCTTACCCTTCACGATCCTCTTGATGTGCGCGCGCGGAAGGTCATCCTGATCGGTCGACATGGCGCCGCGTCCAGCTCAGTTGTGGGAGGTGGCGATCGGTTCCTTTGCTTTCCCACAGCTGTGCCCAAACTCAAAATGTCCGAAGAGAATGGACCGTTACTCCGAGGGTTTTTGGGGGTCTATTCTTGAGTTATTACGGCTTCGGCCACGCCAAAATTCAAACCCGGTTGGCTTTCAAAAATTGTTAGCCCGACTTCGCCCGAGCGCGGGGCTTCATTCGCGACGCGCGCGGGACGTGACCGCGGAAGGACGTATCCGCGTCGATTCAGTGTTCAGACTTCACGTCGGACAGCGCTCCACGAAATCGCGTGGATCCCGAGCGCGGCCAAGGCGCGGCGCATCGATCTCCGGTCGTAGGGTGCCGTTGGTGGCATCTCTTCGCTGGAAAAGTTCGGCGAGCGTGCGTGCGCGAGGAAAGGGCGTCGCCGCATCCCCCGCGCAACGGTTGAGCCCCGCATTCGATCGAGAGCTCGTGTAACCATCTTCGATATGACGAACACCGCGTCGCTGCGCGCGAGGGCGGGCCGCCCCGCGTTGTTGCTCGCCGGAGTGTTGGTCGTCGCTCTGCTCGCCACCGGGGCGGATGCGTTGGACGCGACCAGGCCTAATGACGCTTCGGCCGTGAATGCCCCCTCGACCTACTCGGGCGATATCACCTGGGACGACGTGGCGGCCGAGCCGACGAAGACGGTGGTCAAGGTCACGGCTGAGAACTGCCTGTGCGACCTCACCGAGGGCACCTGCGACGCCAACTGCTGCTGCGACACAGACTGCGATTCCAACGAGAAGGCTCAGTTCTCCGAATGCGCGAGTTGCGTCTACGACGGAACTAACGCCGCCATGGACGGAAAGGTGTGCCTCCCGGAGGGCCGCAGTCCTCCTTCGCTGGAATACTGCTTGCCCAGCTCGACGGTGTCGAGGGTCAACCTGCTCAGCAGCAGCAGCCTCGGCAGCGTGGAAATCCAAAAGGCGGACCAGTCCTTCCTCTCGCAGCAGCTCTGCATCAAGGACGACAACAGCGCCTCGCTGGGCAAGTACTTCCTCGACCCGGGCTTCGCGACCGAGGACACCCTGAAGAGCGCGGTCACGCTTAAGAGCGAAAAGTTCTGGAACCCCGTGCCCGCCGCCGCGTCTGAGACCCAGTCCAAGTACCGCCACAACGACACTGTCGGCGTCGTCGTATCCTCGGGCGGGAGCGAGGCGCTGTTGCCCGGAAACAAGTTCGTCCTCCCCGGCGCCACGTTCAGCGGCGTGTGCGGATGGACCAACGTCATCGGGTACAACATGCCACTTCCCGCGTCCTCCGCTGCGGAAGATTCCACCTGCCTGGTGCCCATCGACTCGCTCTCGACAATGTGCACGACCATCTTGAGCGCAAAGTACCTGGTCAACAACGTCAAGCTGGCGAAGACTCCCGGAAGCAGCGCGACCGCGACGGCGGCTCCTACAATCTCCTCCATGAAGTACCGCTCCCGAATCGACGGCGTGCTGACTGACACAACGGGCGATACCACTGAAGCGACTTGGAATGTAGGGAATTCCAATACATGTAAATTCGCAGTTGTCGAGGCACACTATGTCGTCACGCACGATGGCAGTGGTACCATCGAGAGCTTTGCCGTTGACCTCGTCTTCGCCGACGTGCTCACCAGCACCGGTTGGGACGCTGTTTACGCTGGTAATTCCCTGGCAGACTCGGGTACTCCGTCGTCCGTGCGCGTCAAGCACACCGTGACCTGGAAGCTCAGCGCCGAGACGGTGGTGCCCAGGAGCGGCGCGCCGGGTTACGTGGTTGGCGCTCCCCTCTTGGCTGGCTACAAAGAAACAAACTCCGGCAAGGATGCGGTCGCACGTCTCAAGGAAGGCCTTGCCATCCCTGGCGCGGGCCCCGATGGAAGATGCAGCGTCAACAGCAAGTCCACCGTGCGTTTCGGCATGTCTCAGTCGAGCTCTTGCGCCATCCCTCTCTCGCAGAACAATCTCGCGGCTTTCTGCCAGGGCACCGGCGACAAAGCCGTGAAGGACTTCTTGTACCAGCTCATCAGCGTGAACGGTGTGTTGGGTGAGTCAGCGACGCCTGCCGACGCCAATGCGCCTGCTTCATCCGTCCCGCTTCCCGCCCAGCTGATGGACGGTTTGCTGTACGGGACGACGGACGCCAACTACGACCTCAGCGGGAAGACGGTGATGGTGGCTGCGTGGGCAAACGCGAATTTTGAGAACATCGCTGACTGGACGTCGTGCGACACGAGCGACACGACTGACTGCGCCACGGAGCTGACCACCACAGAGCAGCTTTCAGCGCCCTCAGGGGACCTGGTCATGTCTTGGGACGATACCACCAAGACGTGCAAGAACGTCGCCGTCGGCGTCCACATCGACGTGCTCACTGCCAAGGTTGGGCACCTCGACCACGCGCAGTCTAAGGTTCAGCGGGTGCAGGTGGGCTGGAACTATGCCGACTGGACCTACACGGACTTCCCGTGGGATGCCGTCGCCACAGCCCGTCAGAACTTCATGATGAAGTCCACGGTGCACTTTGTGGAGATGGCTCAGGACGCTCCGGAGGGTGTGAAACCCGCGTCCCCCCCCGTCCTGCCTTCGCTGCCGGCGGATGTCTTCTATCCGTTCCTCAGCGCCGGTCCCGCCGGTGGGCGCGCTGCGGCTTCGGCGGCGTGGTGTGTGGCTCTCGTTGTAGCCATTTTCGTGGCTTTGGTGACGGCTCGCGGTGACTAAGAGAACTAAAACAGTGGGGCGCGTCTCGTGTGCAAATTGTGAATATTACCCTGATTATCATCCTCGTCTTCGCTCACGCTGCCTCATCAGGCATGCCCCCCGGTACTAATAGCGCGATATTGTTCCCGTTTAGGAGAATCTGATCTAGCTTGGTCTCGCGCCTGCCCTCCGGGGTCATCTCACTGCAGAAGAGAAGGGATTTTTGGTAAGAGAGGTTGAATTTTCAACGCGGGACGGGGATCTCGGGCTCTCGTCCCGCACGGATCGGGAAGCAGAGGAACGCGGGGAGCGGCAAAATTCGGTAAGAAATATCCTTCGGAGACTCACTACTCAATCACATCCTCGAGCACCATGTTCACGTACACGTCAAAGCCCCTCAGAGTCCCAACCATCTCCTTCTCGCCCTTCATGATCACCCAAATCCTCGATCCTACGCACTTGTCCACCAGCTCCGACGGCAGGAGTTGGGAGGGGTTGGTAGCCATGGCTTTGGTGGGCAACGCCATTTTGTCAAACGCACGAAGATACAAAAACCGCACGGAAGTTGGCGGTCCAACCGCGAGCGAGAGCAACTGTGGGGAGAAATTTAGGTCTAGGAGGGAAAAATAGAGGTGGATCTATGCCTTTCAACCTGGAAAAAGAGCATGTCTTTCACAGGTGCGCGCCTGGACCGGCTGCGTTGGATCCACTCCCCATGTATGACTGAACAGAGAAATGTGTGCAAAATGTTGACATGTCTTATTCAAGGCATCTGATACCGAAACACTCTTACTACCGCGCGCTAGCTATCCAGCTCACTGGGAGGCAGCCCCGACACTCGAGGCAGCCCCGACCGCGCAAGCTTGGAATCCCTTCTCGAGCTCGTCGCGGTCAAGATCCTTTCCGATGAACACGAGCTTCGACGATCGAGCGACACCATCCTCCCATGGCTTGTCGGGCATACCCTCGAACAGGGCATGTACGCCCTGGAACACGTAGCGGTCGTCGCACCCCTCGATGGCGAGCACGCCCTTCATGCGGTAAAGATCCTGCCAGTTGTCGTTCAGGAGCATCCCGAGCCAGTCGTTGACGACGTCGAGGTCGACCTCTCCGTCCATGGTGAGGCTGACGCTCGTCACGGTGTCGTCGTGGACGTGGTGGCTATGGCTGTGACCGTGTTCGCCGCACACCTCGCACTCCGGCTCTGGATCCGCCGCGGCGCCGTGGGAGTGGGCGTGTGAGTGTGAGTGACTCGGGTCGTCGCACTCCGGATCAGCGCACTCCGCCTCGCCGTGCGAGTGCGAGTGACTCTGGTCGTCGCACTCCGGATCAGCGCACTCCGCCTCGCCGTGTGAGTGCGAGTGCGAGTGTGAGTCCTCCTCCTCTTTTGTTTCGCCGATGATGACGTCCTCGACGCGGTCGAGGTCGAACCCGCCGACCCCGAGCACAAAGTCGAGGTCCACGTTTGCCTTCTCGGCGCGCTGGAGGCTGGCCAGGTTGTTGATGGTGCGCACGCGGTTCTCGATGCTGAGGAGCTCGGACTGGTTAACGAGGTCGGTCTTGTTCAGGACGAGACGGTCGGCGAACGCCACCTGCTCGAGCGCCTCGTTCACCACGCCCTCGGG
>Ga0302114_10000208_pt1 | contig 43398 bp, 36 predicted proteins | sample AG5_Surface_MG_FD_203107 | JGI IMG/M metagenome (GOLD analysis project Ga0302114, IMG submission 203107) | Marine microbial communities from Western Arctic Ocean, Canada - AG5_Surface | ecosystem: Environmental > Aquatic > Marine > Oceanic | place: Canada: Western Arctic Ocean | collected...
CTCGCATCTGCGATTGCTCGAACAGGGTGTTTCCCCACATCACCTGAACCTGCGCCTTCATGCTCGGCTGCGCCTCCTCCTCCTCGGCGGGCGTCTCACCCTCCTTCTTCTCCTTGGGCTCCGGCTTGGGGGGTTCCTCCGGCAGCGCGTTGAGCACCGCGTCAAAGTCGGCGCAAGCACCGGAGAATTCCGCCTCGGCGGCGTCGGAGTCCTTGTTCCCCTTGGAAGGGCCACCCGCCCCTGAGAGCCCGGCGGCGGCGCAGAGGAACCTGGCGCGTTCGTACCTGCGCTGCGCGAGCGCGATGGTGGCGTCGTGGAAGTCGGGCTTGACGGCGAGGGCAGCCTCGTAGCGTGTCTTGGCCTCGTCGAGTTTTTTGGTGACGGTCTCCGCCTCCGTCGCGGTGGCGATGGCGGCGCCGGGGGGTCCGCCCTCTTCGAGCGGGGGATCGCGTCCGCCGTCCATGGCTTTGCGCGCGGAGCACATGTGCACGTTGCCCCAGTTGAAGAGGGCGAGCGCGGCGGCTTCCTGGAACTTCTTGGATGCGTCGTCGAGGGTGGTCTCGGCTTCGGCCATGGACACCTGCGGCTCGAGCGCCAAGTTGCACTTGTCGAGGCCCTGTGGTGATGCGGGGTTGTGAGTGATGCGAGGTCAGTACGTCACGTCATCAGTACGTGTGTTCGGTGTCGAGATGGAGAGATTTGGAGATCGAGATGTAGAAAGACGGAGAGCTTAAACGAGGGAGACGCCCGGAGCTCACGATAGGAGCGAAAGACATTTATCAAGTGTGTTCGTCACCGATGAATCCGTCGAAGTAGTAGTATGAGTTTCTCGTCATCGCCCCGGGCGTATCGAGCGCAAACGACGAACGGCGGTGCACTTGCGATGGAAAAGAAAAGAAAAAAAGGGAAGGGTTCGATCGATATAGATCGGTCCGGGATTCGATCCGCGTACCTCGGCGTGAAGGTCCAGGTGCGCCTCGGCGTCGATCCCCAGGTGCTCGCGGAAAAGCGCGGCGAAGTCCAGGATCCATTCGTCAATCTCGACAACCTCGTTGGGCGCCAGCTGGCCGCTCGTCTCCGCGCCGCCCTGCGCCGGGGTCTCACCGTCATCCGCGATGGGCGGCGCGTCCAGCCGCGTGAGCTCGGAGATGATGAGCTTGACCGGGTGCAAACCTCCGTAGATGCCCGCGGCGGGCTTACCTTTGTTCTCGCCGCTCTGCGCGGCGGCGACGGCGGTGGCGAAATCGTGCCTGCTGTTCACGTTCTTGAGCGACCCGTCGGGCGCGGAGTACCGGACGGTGAACGCGGATGTATCCGGGAACTTCTTCTGCAGCGCAGTCATGAGATCCTTGTGCGCGATCATGGTGGGAACGACAAAGGTGCGGACGTCGGCGCCCGCGACGGCTTTGACCGTCACGGGGGGACCCCAGGAGCGTTGCTGCGCCTGGCGCCTGGCTTCAGCTTCTTGCCTGGCGGCGAGGATCTGCGCGGCTTGCTTCTTGCGCGCCTCTTCTTCCGCGTCGGCGTCCGCGGAGCCTTTTTTGGAAGCCTTGGAAGGTTTGTCGAGTGACATGCCTCCGAGGCCGGCGACTGCTTTTTTGGGCTCGAAGGATTCGAGAAGTGCTTTGGCGGCTTCGTTGGACGAGTCGGACGCCGCGGCAGCCTGGGCGTCAACCTTGGCCTTCTTCTCCTGGCCGGTGGCCTGGTACGCGCGGCCGCGTGAGACGAGCGCGTCGACGTTCTTCGGGGAGATCTTGAGCGCGCGCGTCGCGTCGGCGACGACGTCGGCCCAGTGCCGCAGCATGAGGTGGCACTGGGACTTCGCCGCGTAGAGATCCGCGGCGTCGGGGGCGGACGCGCCGACGAGCTCGATGCATTGCTGGTAGGCGGAGGCGGCTTTGGCGAAGTTCCTGGTCTCCTTGAGCTTCTGCGCCTCGTCTGTTGTTGATGGGGGTTGGTTGGATTGGAGGTTTAGTGCGGGTGTGGGAGGGTGGTGACGCGACGGAACGGAACGGCGGCGGTCCGGGGGGCTTTTAGTGGGTTCCGAGAATCGTGTCGCGTCATCGATGGTGATGCGTATGGGCGCGCACCTTTGAGCTCGACGGCGCGCTGAGCGAAGATGGCTTCGTCGTCATCGACGACCTGCTTCTTGGCCTTTCCCATCTTAGCGTTTGTTTCTGCGCGATGAGACGGGAGGGAAAGGGCGGGCGGGCGTCAGCGGTTGGCGATAAAGAGCACTCTCATCGTTGCTTTCCTATCCGAAAGGGAAAAACCCAAAACCTGGGGCGTGACTCTCGTTGTCGTGGCTCCGGGGATGTCACGGGCGCGGTGGAAACGGGTTGGACGCTCGGGATCGTGACATGGCAGGAACGTACCTCCTTGACTCGGCGTGTGCGCCGGGCGTTGGTGTGAGTGAACGCCGTGGCGCGTCGACGTCGAGCTCAAGAGGAGAAAGGTGTCGACGATGTGACGCAGCGGCCGCCGGATTTATTCCCAGGAATCGACGGTCTATTTACTCAAGAACGCAGAAACCTATACGCGCCGCGCGCTGACTAACTTTTTTCCTCGGGCAGGAACGTTGGCAAATAAAATAAGTTTGCCGTCGCCTCACAGTGCCCACACTGTCGGCAGGCTGCCCCGTCCGCTCGGGCGATGGTAGGCCGGTCGACGCCGCTGCTGCCCGGCGGCGGCACCAAGCCCGGCGCGGCGATGCGGCAGCGCGGGCGCCGGCTCCGGTCGAACCTCGTGGGCGAACGCGGCGTGTGCGTGCTCCTTCTTCTCGGGATCGCCGCGCTGACGTCCTCGGCTGCGATGTCTTACTTCCTCCCGCATCTGCTCGCGTGGCGCCGCGCGTCGCGATGTTTGCCCACCGTTGGCGCGCTCCAACCATGCCCACCGGAAGCGTCGCACCCGCGGCTGGACGTCGTCGCCGTCGCGGCCAAGCCCACGTGCGTCACGCGCCTGGCGGTGTTGGCGCTCAATCAGGTAAAATTCTTTTTTATTTATTTTTATTTTCATCATTCTAGTTTCACCACCACGTACGGGCAATTGTACTGACGGGACCCTGTTTTATTCACAGTACATCGGCCCGAGGCGCATCGTGTTCGTCTCGTCCACGTCCGCCGCGTGCGACAGACTGACTTCGTTCGCCTCCAACGTGGAGTGCGTCCCGGAGGATGACCTCATACCCGGGGTGACGAAAGCCGCGGTGAACACAGAACTCGCGCGGCTCTACGGTATCGGACGACCGCGCAAGGCGAAGGTGAACGGGGGCGAACAGGTGTGTTCATTTCAAGTACCGTATGGGCAATTAGATGACTGACGTCATGTTTTTTTTGGTCACAGGGGGGCGACTACATGGGACGGTCGCACGGGGGATGGTACCTGCAACAGCTGGTCAAGCTCGGCGCGTCGAGATACCTGCCGGGGCTGAGCGATACGTTCATGGTGTGGGACCCGGACATGATCCCGCTGTGGCCCGTCACCGTGTTTGGCGAGCGGTCTGCCACTAACGGAGGTAAACGCAAGGTGTTTCGACAGGTGGGAGGGTACGTCATTCGATCGTACGAGGTGAGTTTATTTTTGGTTATTTTTGGTTATTTTTGGTTATTTTTGTTGGTTATTTTTGGTTATTTTTGGTTATTTCTCTCGTATGGGTATGGGCAACGTGATTGACGTCTCGTGTTTTGTTTCCCACAGAAATCTTACGAGACTCTGACGAACGAACGGATACAGTACGCCCCCGACGGTAGCAGCTACGTGACGCATCAGATGGTCATGGAGAAGGCGTACGTCGAGGAGCTGCTCGGGGCGTTCGCGGAGACGTGGGAGCGGAAGCTGAGCCTTACGAGCGCCGTGATGGCGTCCAAATTGGCGCCCGTCGCAGGCGGCGCGTCCATCGATGATAAAAACGATGAACGACAGCCGTCATTGGAGTCAATCGACGAGGACGACGTCGTGAACGGCGTGGACGACGGCGAGGATACCACCGGCGGATGGAGGGACGCGGACGATTTCGTGCGGCGGAAGATGAACCGGCGGCGACGGGGGCTCACGATGTTCGAGGCGTGGCCGGAGGACAAGGGTTCCGGAAAAATGAAGAGACGAAATTCAGCCGACCCGCGTCGAGCCGGAGCCTTCGCGAAAGAAGTTCCAGAAGGGCTTCCAGAAGGGGTTGCCGAAGTGGGTGCCGAGTTGGGTGCCGAGGCGAACACAGCTGTGCACATCAACGCGGTGCCCCGTCCGATGCCCGCGTGGGCCGCCGCGGTGCTAGCGTCGCTTCCCCCGGACAAACTCACTCTGGGTTTCAGCGGTGCGTTTATTTTTATTTCCACATGGGCAATTCGACTGACATCATGTTTTTTAACAGAATACGCCGCCTACGCCTCGTGGGTCGCGGCTAAACACCCGGAGTCCGTGGAGCTGGCACCCACGCGGCGTTGGTCGCGGCACCCGCTCGGACCAGTCATCGGGTCACTCGGCGTGCGTGCGCAGCGGATGTTGAACGGGAACGGGCTGTGCTGTCCGGGCGCGGGGGTGGTTAAATGGATGAAACTGTTCGGGTACCAATACGCGGGGTTCGAGATTGGGCACGTGCCGTCGTGCGGGCTCGATCTACCCCGGCACAGGGACTCGTACGGGCTTTAATACGTATTAGAATTCATCAATTCATCGATCACTCGACTACTCTGGCCAGCACGTGTAGCACTTATTAGATGGAGTGACTACTCGGTGAGGGAATCCTCGAGCTTGAAGAGATCTTACTCTGGCCAGGACGTGTAGCACTTATTAGATGGAGTGACTACTCGGTGAGGGAATCCTCGAGCTTGAAGAGACGAAGTCTGCCGTCAGTGCCTGTAAACAAAACACGCCGTCAGTCGAATTGCCCATACAAAGATTAAAATATACTCACCGCCCGAGATGATCCTCTTCGGTCCGTGAAAGTCGCAGCCCATCGCGCGTTCGCCCTCGTGCGCCGACACCGTGTGCAGCGGGAGCCGCCCGCGGGTGTCCCACAGCTTCAACGTGCCGTCGTAGGAGCAGGAAACGAGCTTGTGCTCGTCGCCGGGGCACCAACGCACGGAAACCACCATGCCCTGCGCGAGGTTGAAAATCATTTGGATGTCAATTTTAGATCATCGGCGTCGTCATCCGATCGCGGATGGATTTGTATGGCACATGTACGGGCGGCGCGGGCGTCTCAGGAAAAAATTAGAGTGATTGTTTTGTCCCCCACGTCGTCGCCGACTCGAGAAACGGGTGTTGTTTCATCACAGACGCCCGGGCCTCCGAGAACCAAAAAAAACAAAAAAAAAAACCACAAAAGCCAAAAAAAATGAGCGCGAAAAGTGAGGGACAACTCGCGCACCGTGTGAGAGATGAGCGATGTCGTGGCTCCGGTGGTGGCGCCCACACGCGGGTCCCACATGTGAACCGCCTTATCCCCGCCGCCGCACCACGCCACCCGTCCCCCGCCAGCCACGCACGCCAGCGCCATCACAGCCTTCGGAACCTCGAAACTCTGCGTCAACTGACCGGTGGTGGAGTCCCAGGACTTGAGCGTGTGATCGTACGACCCACTCCACACCGTCGTAAGGGACTCCCACGCCACCGCCGCGACGTTGTCCGTGTGTCCCTCCATCTTGAGCTCATCTTCCAACGGCTTGAAGTGCGTCGGGGGTTCTGGCGGTTCGTCTCCGGGCATCAAGAACCGCGGAACGTCCTCGGCATCCTCTGTGAAAGTAAAACAAAACACACGTGCCGTCAGTCTGATTGCCCGTATGAAAATAATTATGTTTAAAAGAAACTCACCTTCGTCTTCGCCCTTGCGCCGCTTGGAGGACTTCTTGAGCTTCTTGCCGGCCTCCTTGGAATGTGAACCGTCGTCGATGAACCCCCCGGCGCGGTTCCACACGCGCACGGTCTTATCGTGGCCGCAGGACGCGAAGTGATCGCCGCCGGGTCCAGCAGCCACGCAGGTGACCTGTAAACAAAAACACCCGTCAGTAAAAGTGCCCATACGACAATTAAAATAATTAAAATAAACTCACCGCGCCTTCGTGCCCTACGAACATTCGATGATCGCCCTGCACCTTAGCCTTGCCTTTGCGTGCATCGACGGATACGTCCCAGGTGCGCACGATGCCGTCGTGGGCACCGGCGGCGACGACGCAGCCGGACCCCGCGGATGGATCCGCGGGGGGTAGCAGGCACACCGTGGTCACCGCAGGCGCCGGCACATCAGGATGGCGCAAAGAGACTGGAGCTGTAATCACAATAAACGATGTCAGTCAGTCGAATTGCTCGTACGTGAATTCGAGAATTGAGTAATTGACGTACCGAGCGAGATCATCTGCGCGCCGCCCGGTGTCCATAGCCGCGCGGTTCCATCGTAGCATCCCGTCGCGACAGCCGCGGCCCAGCTGCCGTCCACGGCACTCACCCAGTCCTCGTGCTTCCCCGTCGCCTCTTCGGAAGGCGGCGCGACGGCCGGGATGTACTCGACCTCGAGCGCGCTCTCCGCCGAGATGTTCCGACGGACCACGAGCTTCTCCAGCGACGTTCGTACGAGCTCGCCTTGCACTAAGAAATCGAACGGCTTCGGCGGGTCTAGGCTTAGGAGGTGGTTTATCACCTCGGAGAGGCCGTAGCGGGTGAGCTTGCCTGGGACCGCGATTGGCGTGGGCGCGATGCGGTACTGCTCGGGCAGCCGCGTGACGAACTTGCAGGAGATTTGCACCTCCTCAGTCGCCATCTTGGCCGTGAGTTTGTGTCTGTCTGTCCTGTGCGGGCGCCCGCGTCTTCTCTTGTGTGTACGATGTCCGATGTGCCGGGTTCACGCGGTGAATGCGACTCGACTCGAGTATCGTATCCGTCAGGTCCGGGGTGTCGCCACGGGACCGCGTGTCGCTGTGTTGGCTATGGAGGCGTAGGGATTGGGAGACTGACGATTGCCAAACTTTTGTCGGCGGTTGGCTGGCGGCCTGCTTTTCCCAGCGCGTTCAGATTTTCGGGTGAAAACACGGCCGCTTGTCGCAAGGCCAACTGGCTCTTCACGTGCGAGGGAACTGAAGGCTTTCGTTGCCGACAAGCGCCCACACCCCGGGCGCACCGGCGCCGTCACATCATGGACCGCAACAGGCGCGCGAACGGAGGGCCGGTGGCGACCACCGGCAACGGCACCTACGGCCAGTTCTACCAGCGCGATGCATCCGGTGGGTTCACGGCCGGCGGGGGCGATCTGAGGCTGGGCAGCAGTGGCGTCCCAGGGAGAAGGGTCCCGCTCGCATCGCAGGCGGCCTCGGCGCCCAGTCAGAACACCCAGCCTTTCGCCGCCACCAACAGCAGGGTCGGCCAGCCAACCGGTGAGTCCCCACATCAGATTAGACCTTTAGACCCTTAACCCCAATTAACCCTGGACGCCCGCCCACGCGCGGCGTCCGTCTCGAGATCCGAATCCGAACGTCACATTCAACACACACGCATGGTACTGACCCCCCCCATCTCCAACCCCGTTCCCAGGCACGCTGACCAAACAGCAGGGCAAACCCGCGGGCGCCACGCGCGCCGCATCCATCGTCAGGACATCACGCGACGGCTCGAACGTTCCACCCGCATGGTCCGCCGGATCAGCGAACCAAGGCGCGGGCGGTGCCAACACGATCGCGAGCGATCCGCTCCTCCGCCGAACGATACACCAAATCTCGCGGCAGACTCTCAACGAACGAACACACGAACAAACGACGCATGCCGCTCGCGATAAGAATTCGTTACCCAACGTGACGGGCGGCAGGCCGTTCGCCGCGACTGCCGCCGTGCCACGTCGCAAGTCCCCGGAGGAGGTGGCGGCCATGCGACCCGCGTGGGACGGCTCACCTAAGGACACAGCCGCGCATCCCGGAGGTGCGTTTATTTTAATCATCGTACGGGCAATTAGAATGACGTCGTGTTCTTTTGGTTATTTTTGGTTATTTTTGGTTTTTTTTTGGTTATTTTGGGTAATTTTCATATGGGCAATTAATCTGACGTCGTGTTTTTTAAACAGGAGGCGGCCCCGGCGGCGGAGCTCGACTCGCCGCCAACCAAAACTCCTTCGCCGATTCCGCGCAGATGCGACGGGACGCCTCGCTCCAACGCACGCAATTGGCGAATAAGACGGGCGACAGAGCCGCAGCCTTCGACCCGGGTGCGACGCTCGCGCCGAATGGTGTTAACAAGTCGTATGGGCTAACGGTGACTGGTCGATTGACGCCGTCGCCGTCTGAGTCGCCCAGTTCGAGCGGCCGCGCCTCCCCCTTACAGCCGTACCCGTCACCGCGCGGGCACGGACCGTACGGATCACGAGCGGCCGTTTCATCAAACGGCCGTGTCATCAACGGCGGGGGTACGATCACTGGTACCCATCATCAGAGGCTCTCCGCGGGCGATGATTTTGTATCATCTCCAACGAAGAGTTCCTTTGGTGGCGACGGATCGAGCAACTCGTTCATCGTCGGCGCTAACAAGTACGCCCGGGCGGGCAATAACACCACCGTGGATCGCGACAACAACGGTGTTGACAAGGCTCCCACGCGACTTAACCCCGGCGCCACGTCCATGGCGGGCGGCAGCTCCGGGATGACGAAAGAGAACCAGGATGCGCATTTCTTATTGGAGACGAGCGCGGCGACTGAAGTGAAACGGGGTAACTTCATCGCGGGCGTGCTGGACGGCCACGGCACGCACGGCGCTAAGGTTTCGTCGTTCGTGCGCGCCAAGGTGGCCGGGGAGATGGAGTCGCGGCACACGCGCGCGAGGTTCAGCAAGGAGAACGGGCACCTCGTCAGGGATGACGACGCCGGTCTAATTGCCCGGGTGAGCGCCGCGACGATTCGTGAAAATTTAAAAGAGACATTCGCCAACGCGCAACGGGATTTGCTCCGTTCGCACGGTCGCGATTGCCAGGAGAGCGGGACGACGTGCGTGGTGTGCGCGCGCGAGGGTGATCATATCATCACGGCGAACGTCGGGGATTCGCGGTGCGTGTTGGGGCGGGAAGTGGGTGCGCAGGATGCCAGATTCGCCCAGATGGATTTTGGATCTTCAAAATCAAAAAAGAATCAGGGTAAAACGTTCACCGCGGTTGACCTGAGTGACGATCACAAACCCGACCGGCCGGATGAAGCATCGCGCGTGGCACGCGCGGGCGGGATCGTGGAACCCGCGCGTGGTCTGCACGGCTACGCGGGTCCCGCGCGTGTCTGGCGGCGGCATCCGCGAGCCGGCGGGCTCGCCGTGAGTCGAGCCTTCGGCGACGCTCAACTGACGGTGGCGGGTGTCATCGCGGATCCGGAAGTTCGAACCGAGCGCGTCACCGATCGCGACGCGTTCATCGTGTTGGGCAGTGACGGGGTGTGGGACCACGTGTGCAGCGCGGAGGCTGTGCGCATCGTGGGTGAAAAGGTGAACGAATTGGGAATGGAGAATCAATCGGTGTGGAGACGAGCCGCCGACGCCATCGTGGCCAAGGCGGCTGAGGGGTGGCGGCGTAGCTTGGGGGGCGGGTACAGGGACGACATCACGTGCGTCGTGGTGCCCATACTGCACTGAGTGTAGCGTTTCAATTGCGTATTTATTGAACAAGTACAAGTCGGCGGTGGTCATCAGTGCGAGTCTCAAACACTAACTAGCTTTAGGCGCTGTTCCAGTCGCTGACGACTTGTTGCGCGTGCCTGTCTCCCTGTGTCTGCGCCTGCTGCCTCATCTTCTGCTGCGATTTCTGCGCCGCGCGTCCCACCGCGCTGGAGTCGTACGCGCGTTGCCGTTCCTCCGCAGCCGCCGCGGCGCCTTGCCGAGCCCGCGTCGCTTGTAACAAATTATCCTCCTCGCGCATTCGCCTCGACTCCTCGGACTCACCGCAACAGCAGCTGAACGGGTTGAACATGTGACGCGCGGGTGGTTGGGGGTCCGAACGTCGCGCCGCGGAAGAAGCGGGACCTGCCGTGCGATGTGTCGGGCGTCCGCGTGGTGGTCTGCGCGTCGTCAAGAAGAGGTCTCTTGGAGATCTCGAAATCAGTGACGCGCTGATCGAAACTGCTGACCTGGCATTTCCATCCATCTCCATCACTGTCGTCGTCGCACACTTAGGAGGTACGATGTCGGCGAATTCGATCACCGCGAGTTCGATCATCACACGCGGCGTGCATCGGGTCGACCGCGCGAGCGCATCCCGCCGCGCCGTCGCGTCCATCACGCGCGCCTCGTCACTCACCGGTGGGCACGACTCGTCGTCGCCATCATCGGATAGCGCCAAGCCATCGCAGTCGTCGTCGTCGCGAAGACTGGCGCTCTCATCCATCGCGCTCGTCCCAGCCACCATCGCGGCGGGCTTGAAACCCAAGCCCGCGATCGCCAACGTCGACGGCCCGTTCTGCGACTTCACCCAGACCCTCCCGTGCGACGACTACCCCGGCTACGCACGAACCTCGGCGGGATTACTCTACAAAGAAATTCGGTACGGCGAAGGCGCGCCGGTGACTAAAGGGAAAGAGGTGGTCGTGGACTGGGACGGCTACACCTTCTACCTCTCGCACGTCATCCAAGCGCGGAACTTACCGAAAGGCGGCGACTTCACGGGCGAGAACGAGGAGGCGTTCCTGAGGTTCACCCCGGGTTCCGATCGAACACCGACAGGTACGACGTTTATTTATATTTCCGTATGGGCAATCAGAATGATGACGTCGTGTTTCTCTTACCCTTAACAGTCATACCGGCGTTTGAGGAGTGCGTGAAGGATATGAGAGTCGGAGGCATACGTCGCATCATCGTGCGGCCGGGTGAGCTCTCTTACCCCGGTACCCTGACCAGGCGCGGGGGAAGGTTCGATGAGGGTATGGGCCCCGTGCCGAACTCGCTGTCGGGTCGGAGAGCGCTGGAGTTTGTGTTGCGCAACACAGCCAACGTTGACAAGGTGGGTTTCTTTTTATTTGCGTATGAGCAATTGTATAGACTGACGTCGTGTTTTGTGTACAGAGTTTGCTCTTCGACGTCGAGGTCTTAGCCGTGGCGGGGGACGAAACCAAGAAGGGGCTCCAGCGCGGTCCGGGTAAGTGGGCCGAGGGCGTCAAGGGTCGCCTCACGTAAAGTCTAATACCTAAATTCTTATACATTCGCGGTGCAATTGCACCGCGTTCGATTCTATTTCGATTCTATTTCGCGCGTCAAAGTTTCTGATCACCAGAAGGGACACCAGCCGATGTACGACTGGCACAGGTTCTCGTGCGACGTGGCACCGATGATCAGCCGCTGCACCTGCGCCTCGATGCCGTCCGGCACCGAGTTCTCGACATCCTCGTGACGTCCGTGCGGCGTCGGCGATTGGCCGTTCATCTGCCCACCAGGCGCCCCCGCCGCGGCGCTGGAAGCCGAACCGTCGCGGCCCGTGAGCTTGTGCGACATCCGACGCATCACGCTCACCGCCCTGTCGTTGAGCACCTCGTTGGCGTCCACGTTGAGGCCCTCGACCGCGTCCAGCGCGGTGACCCTGTCGCGTCGCATCTCAGACGCGGCGGCGTCGCGGGCGTTTGTGTAGTCGGATTGATCGGTTCCCGGCGCTTGCAGTGTGGGAACCGGGGTGGTGACTTGCTCGGGGTGCGCGCCCGGGGGTTCCGAGTAGGTGGACGATGACGTCATCGTTTGTGATGATTGTCGCATCGTAGCCTCCGCCGCGGCTTGGTAGGCCGCGGCGGTCGCCGCCTCTTCCAGCTCGCGTTGGTCGTTTTGCACCGAATGATCCTCTAGTTCGGTGGGTAAGGCGACTGAACCGGAATCCGGGCGTGTTGGGTTGGAAACCCCTGTGGATCCAAATCCGTTCGCGTTTTCCGCCGAGCCCTCCGCCAGCGGAGGCATCGGCGGAGGCGTCGGCGCGCGCGGGTGCGTTGGACCGTTAGGACCATTATTAGGACCATTAGGCACACCGCCATTAGCGTCAAACGGCTGCGGCGTCGCCAGTCTGGATCCCCCACCGTCGGATCCCCCCCCGTTCGAATGCCTGCTTCCGGTTGAATGCGTCGACCCGCCGCTTCGATCCATCCCGGGCCCGGGCGTCGCCGCCGGCGTTGGGTTGTTCGACCCGCCGTTGTGACTCGCGTTGTCTCGGGATCCCGAATCTTTGTTATTGGATCCAGGGCCGACGTGCACGGCTGACGCGGTCATGACCGCGGCACCCGGCTGCGCGTTCACCGTCTCGCCCGGCGCCGTCTGATTCAGAAGACGCCAGTTGATCAACGGATCGTGCACGAACGCCTCGAGCATCGCCATGACGCTATCTTTATTCGAACGTAAAACACCCATGACGCCCTCGCACGTGCTTCGAAAGTTACCCTCGATGCCGCTAACCTCCATGGCGCGCACTAACATGCGCGTGAGCCTGAAGGGCACGCGCTCGGGGAACTTCTCGCGGTGCATCGAAGCCTCGAAGCAGTCGCCGAAATCGATGTGCAATATCTTGCCGGAGTATCGGTCAAGCATCAAGTTACTGGGATGCCTGTCGCCCAGCCCGAGGAGGTAGCCAACCATGGACATCACCGCCAGCGAGCGGGTGTAGGTGGTTCGCCTGTCGAGCCACGTCTCGGAGGAGCGCGATTTGAGCCAAAGGACGCGCGCGAGGTCGTTGCCCGGGGTGTTCTCCAGCGCGTGCTCGAACACCTCAACCTGAATTAGAGAGGGGCGGGATGGGTGTCTGTCAGGTCGACGTCGCGATGAAAAAACTTTCTTTTTAGGAAAACGAAAAAACCAAAATGACGAAATGCGTTCGGCTCTGCGCGCTTTCTGGTCGCTCAGTCCCTTAGATGTTCTATCCGCCCTAACAGACGCCGCGCGGTAAGCAACGGCGGTTCGGTATGATTGTGAGTAAATCTCATCACCGCGAAACCAGCGCTCTCATTTGCCGCGCCTCTCTTCGAAATTCGCAAATTTCGGAAACTTCCCAATCGAGGATCGATGCAAAAAAATAATTGAATTCCGAATCGAGCTTGTGACTCACCTTGTTTACCAACGGCAGGTGGTCGTAATCCGGCGCCATCGCCAGCATCAGTCGGTGCTCGAGGTTCAGCGGAACCTTATGCGCGTCTCTGTGCTCGCGAATCAGCGCGTGCAGCGTATCGCAGTTGGGCACCTGCAAACAAAACACGCCGTCATTCTGATTGCCAAAAATAACAAAAATAAAAATGAAAACTCACCCAGCCGATCAAACCAGAGTTTGGCGACAGCGGCACCACCGCGTACCGGGCGATCGATAAATCCCTCGTCGCCGTGCTCGGGGTGGAGTTTAGCAACATGTTCACCAGCCCGAAGAGCTGCATGACGCGCTCATCCTGCCGTAAGTCCTCGTGGCCCTTCAGCAGGTACCCATAGTCCTTGCCGTCGCTGCCGTGGATCTGCAGCCGTCGCGGGCGCTGTTTACTGGTGATGACGTGCATCGTGGGCGCGAACGCGGCGATGGTCACCTGGGGGGGAAGGAGGGGGTGACTGGTTAGTAATTGGGTGGTAATTGGGTATTGGGTAATTGGGTGATAATTGGGTGGTGATTGGGTGTGGAAAGGTGACTGCTTTTAACACTCACCGAACCTCCCGGCACTCCGGGCATGTAGTTGCCCGGCACGCACAGCTCCAACTCCCGCGCGTTCAACAGCCTGGGTGACACGTACTGCAACTCCAGCGTCGTCAGCGTCGGCAGCTGCTTGTTAATGCGCTTAAACACGTGGTAGTACAGATCCCACGCCTGGTTCAACTCTTCCTCGCGGCCGGTTTCTTTATATTTTTGGCACCAGTCGTGAGCTTCCGAAAGCTCTCGGCCGTAGGCTTGCACGAAGGACACCTCGTGCATCGTCTCCGCGCCCAGGCGTTCTATGATGTGGTGCAGTGGCGCCAGGACACGTAGCATCCCATCCACGTTTTGCTCCCCAAAGTACAGCTGCGACGCCTCCTCCAGGGCTTCGTGCCAAGCCTCGTGCCACAGGATAGCCACGCGGATTAGCTCCAGTGAGACAATCTGAGCCTGCTCCACCAACAAAGGCGAATGCTGCCTCAAGTTGTCCAAAACAACCATCGCCGCCGACCGCCGCGTCGCGCTCTGCGACTTACACGCCACGAGAAGCGGGTACAACAGCGCCTGGGGATGCTGCCGCCCGACCCGCACGAGCAGCTGATGAATCAACGATCGCACCGGGCTCGAGTTGCTGTGAATCCTAGCCACAATCTGGGGAATAACCGCCAGCCACGTGTCGATGGAGACGTGCCCGAACCCCTCCATCAGCGCCGCCTCAACCTCGGGCGCGGCGCCGTGGTTAAACCACAGCGTGAGCAGCCGCAAGATGTCCTGCAGCGGGCCACCCTTGCGCTTCTGTTGCCCGACGCCTCCCAGCGCGATTGATCGAAAAAATCCAGAGATGGCGGGAGCGACGTGCCTCGTCGCGGCGGCGGGCGCCACTCGTTGGTAATGCTCCATCGCGGCGGCGTTGAAGAGCGCCCAGTTGTGCCACGCTTTCGCCCAGTTGTGGCACGCGTCGGTGGCGGTGCGAAACGCGGTGAGGACGTCGGTGAGGGTTGAATCGTCCATGTCGTCGGCGACGGCCCATCGCCATTGGCCTAAGCGTAGGAAAGCCCTCGCGACGAACTTGGCGTCTGGGCGCGGTCCGGTGCCCATGTTGGCCGCCGCGCTCATCGCCCTGTGTTTATTAGTCGGTGGAGTGAGTGTTAACGGGTATTAGGTTAGGCGCGTGTGTCGGGTGTCAGTGTTGGCGTGAGTGTTGATGGGTAGTCAGTCGCGTATGTCGGGTGTCCTCTGCGAGTCAGTGTAACTATGACAAAAGTAAATCATCGAGCTTTTACGCGGAACCGCGTGGTCCAGCCGTTGTTAGTAACGGCCGGTCCGGCATGGAATCAAGGTTTTAGGTTGACATCACTCTCAGCAGAGACGCACGCGACGACGCGCCGTGGACGGCAAAGGCGGGGCAAAGGCGAGAAAACCAAAAACCAAAAAAAACCAAAAAAAAACCAAAGAAAGAGTGACTCACCCTAGCTCGCCCACGAGCGACTGCAGCCGCGTGAACGCGTCTCGCCTGTTCCCTAAAGACCACTGGTGCTTAACGTACGCCAGCATCACCTCCGGCCGCCCGCTTCCCGCGCCGTACCCAACCTGCCCGGGCGCGCGGCTCGACGGATCGTATCCCAACAGAGAGAGTAAAGTGCGGTGCGCCTGTCTTGTCCGGCCCGCTTTGCGGTTGAGGCTGGCAAACTTAAGCCACGTCGCGGTCTCCTCCGTCGCGGGCAACACAAGGGACCTGACCGCGAGTAGCGCCTGCCACACCTCGACCTTGCGCTGGACGCCGTAGATGCGATCGCGCCACATGCGTCGCATCAGCTCGCGGCGCGTGGCGGCGACGCCTGGTTCGACCCGGTTTTCCGGCCGACCCAGCTCCGTGTATTCGATCACCTCTTCGAGCTCCGTCAGCTGCTGCACGCGGATCATGCCGCCGTAGCTGCGATCGTACGACTCGGTGACGAGCGCCGCGAGCTCCGCGCCGAGCGCGTCGCGAGCGGACGCGATGTGCTCGCGGGCCTCATCCATCGATCCACGGCGCACGCACAGAATGGCGCGGAAGAAATCGACGTCCGTGGCCAGTCCGATGGCGCCGCGCTCCTCGTCGTCGACGACTCGAAGCGTCGAGAGCGCGCTGGATGTCTCATCACCGAGGCCGATGATGCCTCTGGGTTCCAATAAACCGCCGATGCCGAGTTGGTTCCGCTTCTGGAAGTTTCCAGAGTTTCCGGCGGATGGCCCGGATGGCAACGAAGCCGCCTGAGCGTCGGCGAGCGCCTCGGAATACACCTCCATGCGTCCCCAGTCGCCGAGGTGCCACGCAGCCTGCGTCGCGAGCGGCGCCATGCGCCCGCGGAGCACGGCGTCGCCACCCGCGCCGACGCCGCCGGCGCCGGGCGCGCCGACCCCAGCGCTGATCTCCCATTCACGCGAGCACAGACGCGCGAGGGATTCCCATTCAGCCAAAGCGGCGAGGCACCGCATCTGGCCCAGCGTCGCTTCCCGCCTCGCCTCCGCCTGTGAACAAAACACGACGTCAGTATAATTGCCCATATGGATACGATAACCAAAATAACCAAAATGACCAAAATAACCAAAATGACCAAAATAACAAAAAATAACCAAAAATAAACTCACCGCGGCGGCGGCGTTGGCGCGGTTCATGACCATGGACGCGAGCGTCAGGTCGTTCGACCCTTGGCTCAGCCTCCTTTCCCCAAAGGAATTCCCGCGGCTCGGGAGGTTGGGTTTGGGGTTTAGGTTTGAACTCGCGTCTTGAGTGTTGACTTGAATTTCCGGTCGGTGCTCCCCGCGGGAACCGTCCACGGATGACCCCCTGCTCATCCTGCGCTGGACGTCGATGGTGCCTTGGGACGTCCGCGGACCGTCCACGGGATTCCCCGCGCGGTCCACGCCGGATTCCTTGAGTGCTCGTTCAGCCGCCTGCGCTTTTCGGCCGTGCGCTTCAAGCGCTTCGTCCCACTGCCCCAGCTTTTCGTACCAGCCTTCTTTGATTTCGAGGCGCAAATGCGCCTGAGCGTACACCAAGACGCCCATCGCCGCCTCGGGGAGTTGCAGCTGGTTGTTGATGGCGATGATCGCCTCGACGCACCCGGCGGGGTTGGACACAAACTCCGTCTCTTTGTAGTGCAACGCTTTGGCGTACGCTCGGCACCGCTCGGCGATCATGCCGAGGGTCCGGATGTCAACCGGCAGCGGTTTTTCGTCGTGCTCGCAAAACTCCGCGAGGTTCAGCAAAGTGGTGACGATCTCCGGCGGGATCGTGGGTGACCCGAACGCAGCCTCCAAGGACCGGACGAGCTGATCCCGGTGCACCGCGCTCAGTTCGCTCCAACACGACACGAAACTGGCGCAGAACAAGTCCCTGGCCAAGTGCGGCTGCACCATCGCGAGGTCGATGCAAGCTCTGTAAACAAACAAAACACGACGTCATACAAATTGCCCATACGCGAATGAAAAAAAACTCACCTCAGCGCCGGGCTCGGCGACTGCTTCAAGAGCTCCACGGAGAGGTGACGCATCCACTCCAGCCAATCCTCCTTCGTCGATCGTTGCGACGACTCCCATGCGCGTCGAAGCGCGGCTTCGTCGACGACTAACCCTTCGCTAGGGTTCGCGAGCGATAAGTGCCGAAGCGAGTAGCCCCCGTGGAGGGAGTTACCTCGGATGTCCATGTCGCGGTTGCTATCGCGACTTCGCCGACGCCGGTTAGCTCCGCGCTGAGAATCCCCGGGCAGGTGGTCGTCTGAACCCCCGATCGGGGAGTCCGTGACGGATGTGAACGGGGACGGGTTAGGGTTGATGGTCATCTTAACCCCGAGTTGGCCTGCGTTGTTGAACCCAGAGTTGGAGGTTCCTCCTTGGACTCGTTCCGCCTCTAACCGCTCCACTATGCGTTCAAACACCGGATCTCTCATCGACCGTTTCTTGATCGTCCGGCGGACCAGGGGCAGGAACAATAGGAAATCGGACCCGAGCGAGTTGGCCAGCGACGTCAGCGCGATCAACGCGTCTTTTCGAAGTTCCTTAACCGGGCCGTCGAGGACCCTAACGAGCGGGTGCACCACGGCGGAGGCGTGATCCGCGAGTTGCATCCGGGGTAACAGCACCGTCAGCGACCGCAGCACCTGCGCGCGAATCGCGGTGGGCACCTGGGGGGGATGTGTGGGGGGGATTGGTTAGTAATTGGGTGGTAATTGGGTATTTGGGCGTGGTTTTTGGTACAGGTGAACACTCACCGGCGCCACACCGGGTCGAAACAGCCGCACCAACGCAGGTAACATCAGGTGTAAGTGCTCGTCCACAGCGCTGCCGAAGGCTTCCAGCGCGTGCAGCACCTATCAGGGGGGATGAGGAGGTGGATTGGTCAGTAATTGGGTGGTAATTGGGTATTTGGGCGTGGGTCATGGGTTAATACGCACCGAGGGCACGGCTGAGAAGTTGCCGCTTCGCTCCGCCGCCGCCAACACCGCGATCATCCTGGGTAACAAGTCTGGTAGATGCCGCCGGAACTCGTCGTGCAGCGCGGTGGCCAATTCTTCGCACAGCCGTAACATCTGCCGTAACAGTTGGTTCGGGCCCCAGAAGGAGTGGATGATCTGTAAGATGTCGTCGAGGTATCTGCGGACGTGCCCTCGGATGATGGCGACGAGCGCGGTGAGCTGCGCGAGCATGAATTCCCGGAGTCCGTCCTCGCACGTGTTCATCACGTTGATCACCACCGGCATCACCGCGGGAAGGTACTGCACGCAGTTCAGTCCGAGCGCCTTGAAGATGTACATGATACTTCGAACAACCATGTGGTGATGCGACGCCTGTGATGTGAAAAAAAACACGCCATCAGTCCAATTGCCACCATGGACGAAAGTAAAAATAAACACGAAATACGAAATAAAAAGGGTTTACTCACCATGGACGGGTCGCGAAGAACGCGGAGTAAGGCGTTCAACGCCACGGTGGGGTAAAAGTTATCCGACGCCGTGGTCAAGTTCACCGCCGGTAAAGGATCGTCGCTGTCCAGCTCTGGAAATACCCCGCCGCCGCCGACGGACGCGCCGGTCTTGTCGATGACTTTCGCCTGCAGCTCCTCTGGACTCTTAGTCTCCCCCGCCCTTCCCACGCCTCGAACGCCCTCCATGGACAGTAAACCCTGGCCGTGCAGCCGTTCCTCGTTTTCCCTGTGCGCGTGCGGATCAAGTGCGCCCAACACCCCCAGCGTCCGCAGCAACTCCGCTCGAACCGGCCCCGTCTCTTCCGCTAATATTCGCAACATCAGCGAAAGTAACCCTGGGTGCTCGTTGAAGGGCTTGATGACGAAGCCGGTGGATTCGATGAGCTGGCCCATCGTGACCACCGCGACGTCCCGGGTAGACCCGACCCGTATGCCGTCGATGATCAACACGAGCAGCGCGGGTATGAAGCTGACGACGCCGACGCCGCCGACCTGCGCCAGCTCGCCGATGGTTCCGAGAACGGCGGCTTTTTCTCGAACCGACACGATGTGCGCGGGCGCCCGGGTATGGGCGATTAGGGTGCCGCCGGCTGATCCGACGTCGCCGTTCGTCGCGTTCGATGCGGGGGCGGTGCCGTTCGTGGGATCGGTGACGGACCCGAGGGAGAAGCCGTTGGGCTGTTGAGCGTTCGAGTCCTTTTGCTCACCCGCGTCTTTCTTCTCGTCGTCGATCTTTTGCACTTTCTTCTCCGAGCCCGAGCCCGCGGCGCCGTTGACTCCCCCGTTGACTCCCGCATCCTCCGGCCGTCGCAGTTTGTTCATCAACACGCGAAGAATCGGCGAGGTGTACGGCGTGACCAGCCGTTCGCACGATCGCACGAGCGCCGCCATGTGCCTCGCACCCTCTTCCCTCATCCTCGACTCGGTCGAATGCTCCAGTTCCGCGAGGAGCTGAAGCAAGTGCCTTCTCAGCGCGGGAAGGGCGTACGCGGGGTTACGCGGCGCGAGTCTTCCCACGAGCCTGATGGCGATCAGTCGTACCTCGGGCGATTCGTCGTTGAGGGTGACGAACAGCGCTCTTAGCGTATCCGCCTGGCCCAAGTGCGAGTCGGTGGCGGGACACGGCCTGCAGAAGGACGCCAGCACCGCCTTGCGCACACCCGCGTCGAGGTCACTGACCGCGACGGCGAGTAAACGGGACATGATGAACTCCTCGGTACCCGCGGACCAGTCACCGCTTCCCGTGGAGTACGCGTGGACATCGTGGCTGTATCCGTTCGCGTTCGCGGCGGCCGCGGCGGCTTGCGAGATTCGATCGGATCGAACCTCCAAGAGACGGCAGCACGTCAACGCGGCTTCACGTCGCGTCGCGGGGTCGTCGTCGTCGAGGTACTCGACGACGTTCCGCCGCACGAATCCCAACAGCACCGCCGCGCCGAAAGGAAACGTTCCGAGCGTCCTCAACGCCAACTGCACTCGAGCCCTGTGCGTTTTGCGCGCCTGTAAACAAAACACGATGTCATTCGAATCGCCCGTACGGAAATAAAAAGAAACTCACCGCGGCGTCGGACGCCTTGTCCTTGGTTCCCCCCGACGTTCCACCCGCGCTCGCACGGCCGAAGATCTGCTTCATCGGTGACGTGATCAGCGGCGACTGTATACCGTGACCGTCGGACCCGTGCGTCTGTTTCGATGAACCGGGAACGGTGTTGTTGTACGTCGTGTGGGCAACGTGACCCAACCCCGGCGAGCCCGGCATCACCGCCGCCGCGCTCGCCGTCGCCAGCGCCCCAGAATTACTCACGGGCGACCCACCTTGGTCAGCGCTGAACGGTGACGCGTTCACACCCCCTCGCTTGGGTGTTCCCGGCGCGGATCCGCCCACGGACCCCGCGGGTGAACCGTGAAAGCTCTCCACGCTTCCGTCTCGGCGAAGGTTAGCTATGGAGTTTGACCCAGAGAGCGCCGAGCTTTGCCGCGAGTGACCGCCCGGTCCGTGCTGCGACTTGTCCGTCATGAACACCCCGCTGAACACTTTCTTCAGCTTGGAACCGACGGAGCTTGCGTTGTTGTTTCCGATCGCGTCGATTGAATTCATCGTCGAATTAATTCCGTGGACGCTCCCGCCGATTGAATTGTCGGGCCGGCCCGTCAGAGCCGAAACTCCGCCTGGGTAACCAGACTGGTAACCGCCCACGTACCCACCCGGGTTGAGCACGTTGGATATGACCTCGATGAGCTTACGTTGAATGATCGGTACGAGCGAGGGCAACGCGTTCGACACCCCTTCCAACGCATCCACCAACGGAGCCTGTAAACAAAAGCACGATTCGCTCAATCTAATCGCCCACACGAGAGTAAAAAAAGAAACTACTCACCGATAACCCCCCGGCGAACATCGCGGGTAACAACCTTCGAACGTGGGGTTCCCACGCGACGTCCATGGACCTCGCCAGCGCACCGGCACACAGCAACGCCTCCGCGTGCCCTGGGTCGATCCGCCCGCCCAGGTCCGAACCTCCGTTCGCCTTGGATCGATTGGACCGATTGGACCTATTGGCGAAATGTACGCACGTCTCTTGAATCACACCGGCGATTTCGGGAAGGTACCGCTCGAAAGCCTTGGCGGCGCGGCCACGATTCGGCGCCTTCCCCGGGTCCAACGAACCCATCGATCGTACCGAGGGCAACGAACCCCTCATTTCCCGGTTCACCTCCTCCGCGTTCTGCGCCGCGGCTTGTGCCAGGTAACCGACGGCGTGGAGGTTACCGGAAGACCCTGTTAAAAAACACGACGTCAGTCTATTTGCCAATACAAGTACACGAATTAAAAAAACTTACCGGATAGGTAACCGGCGCTTCCGTCCCGTGAACCCAACAACCGAGCCGCCCTGTGCGTGGTTCCCTCGTTCGAGACGCCGTCCGATTGGTCCACGTCAGCACCGTCCTTATCCGCGTCGTCGCTCGCCAACGCCGCCGCCAAGTCCCCAACCGCCATGAAACCAGCGTCCCTCTCGCCGGGGGACCGAATAGTCGCCAGCAGCGTAGCCGCCGACGCCGACAGGTAACTCTCCGCGAACCTCGCGGGTGAAAACGCGGCGAGCCTGGGTATGAGCTCCGTGACGGAACGTCGCACGATCCTCTCCTGTAAATGTAAATACAACACGCCGTCAGTCACATCACCCACACGGAAATATGGAAATATGGAAATATGGAAATAAAAATTAACTCACCTTGCTCTCGTGCAGTCTCAGCACCGTCTCCGCGACTTCCTTGTATCGCGATAGCATAAACTCGCCGGTGTGTCGCAGCATCTCCCCAAACGCCAGCAACGACCCGTGCGTTTGCTCCACGGAAGACGCTCCGGAAGCATTTCCAGAAGACTTTCCAGAACCGGCAATTCCCAATTGCGTCTCCTCGTACAACCTGTAGTACCACTGCACGCGATACCGCGTCTCGCGTTTCTCGATGACGACGAGACACTCGCGAAGCGCACGTACCTGGATGGGGATAAGGGACAGGGATCGGTCAGTGTTTAGGTGGTAATTGGGTATTTGGACGTGGGTTTTGGTACGGGTTAATAGAGACACGCACCGCGGCTTCGCGAATCACTAGCGATTGATCTCGAAGCGCCGGCCAGATTGCGTCGATGAACGCCGGGACGTGGACGTTGAAAACCGTCGGCGCGTTCCGTGCGAGCTCCCTTAAGATCAACACCGCCGCGTACCGCCTCGCTTCCACGCGCTCCAAGTCCGAGAGCCACGCGATGCTCCGCTTCACCTCCATGTCGACAATGTCCGCGGTGAGCGCCCCGCCCACGGACACTAAATGCCCTAGCGCTCGCGACGCAGCCTCCGCCAGCTGAGGCTCGCACGTCGGGGTCATGACGTCGCGCAAATACGTCGCGAACCTGTTAATCTTACCCACGTTTTCCCCAAGCTTGGCATCCGTCAGTTGGTCGATCGCGTACACCCCGCCGAGTCGGTGCCGCAAATCGGGGGAATTGATCAGTCGCAAAATTCGCCGATAGAGATCGCGCATGTACCGCGCGAAAGCCTCCGTCGGCTTATTCCGCGCCTCCGCCTCGACGTGCTCACGTAGGGACAGGCCGACCGCGCCGCCCGCGCGCCTCGACAGCACGTCGTCCCAATCGTTGTTTCCGTGATAGTTGTTTCCGGATGCGTGAGCTGATGATGAGACCATTCGAGCCCTGTACCCGATACCGCCCTGAACGCCGCCGACTCCCATGCCCGATGACTTGTACAGCCCCGCGGCGTTGGCGGTGGACGCGGACACGATCGTGGCTTCGAGGTCGTGGTCCGAGTGGTGCCGGTGGTGGTGGAGCAGGTCGTGGTTCGCGGCGCCGGGGGCTTCGTCGTCGGATGAGCCAGATTCGTTTTCGTTCGGGTCGTTCACAGCTGTGTCGCGCCTGCCGACGGCTTTGCCGAGCTTGCGTGACCACCCCGCGCGGTCCCACGGGTTGGACGCGATGCCGCCTCGCGCCTTCCCGTTGGTTCCTTTCGAGCCGCGCGGGTGCCCGGCGTGGCAGAGCTCGGTGAGGAGCTTGTCGAGGGTGTCCACCGCGTCCGAGTCGCCTTTTCCGAGCCCGGAGCCGGATGAGTGGCGCTCTCTGTCGCGGGTACCGCCGCGGGTGCCGCCGGACCCGAGGTCGTCGCGGCCGCGGCCGGTGCCGCTGGTCGCGCCGCCGCGCGCGGTGGATCCGGGCTTGAAGCCGGCGTCGGCGCCGACGCGCGAGCTCATCGCGCGTTAGTCTCCGACCCGCCTCCGACCCGCGTTCACCCTGCAGGGTTCACACCAGATTCGCCCCGAGGTTTTGCGCCCTTTCACCCGAACCCGCAATGCCTCTGACTAATGCGCCCGAGGAGGTGCGCCCCTTGAAAGGGTCGCGGTCCCGATCGCGCGCCCGCGCCGACGGTTCTCTCGCAGTCGCCGGAGAGATGTCGCGCGCGGCCGCGATGTCGACGCGTCGGGCCAGTCGCGCCCTCCCAGTTTGCCCGACGCAGCGAAGAATCACGTGAGGATGTTAAAAAGCGGTTTAGCTCCATCTAGGGTTAAACAAGACACGCCGTGACTCTGATTGCCCATACGGAAATAAACAGAAACTCGAAATACGAGCAGTATCACGGTAAGATAGTCATGATGTGCAGAAAGTTACATTTATCATTACAATTAAGCTTCCTCGTACTCCTCTCGCCTTCTCCACGCCCACGTCGCCTTGAGCCACCCCGACGGCGTGTCCTCCACCGACGTGAACCCCAACTCCCCGGACACGACACTCGAACCCTCCACCGGCGTCGTCGGCTCCGGCAGACCTTTCACCTCACAGGTCACTGTGAACATGGCATACCTGTTAAAAAAACACGACGTCATCAGTCGAATTGCCCATACGGGGAAATAAAAATAGACCCACCTCGAAGACAACCCAGGGTACGATAAAGACTCCCTGTCAACCTCGGTCCGTCTCACGCTGCTTTCGTCGACCTTCAACGAAAACTGAGTCGCGTCGATCGCACCGCCGAGCTCCTCGTCCACCGCGCGTCTCACCGCGTCGCGCCAGTCCTCGTTCCCGAGCAGCTTTTCCGACAGCGGCGTGTTTCTATACCGAACTCGTCCACTCTCCCATTCCTGCCTCGCCTCCACCAGTACCTGCCCCGGCCGTGAAGTCTCGTCGGTGACCAGCAGCCGGAGCACTCGAACGTCCCGTCGCGGTGCGTTGGTCACGTCGTCCAGCGCCAGCGTGGTCTCGCCGCGTTCGACTTCGATGGCGAGGTCCGTGAGGGACTTGGCGCCGTTCACGCCGAAGGCGTTCGCGTCGACCCCGTTGGCGTCGAGCCACTCGCGCAGCGACGCGACGTCCCGCGAGGTTCCGGTCCAGCCGCCCGGGTTGGATGCGTCGCCGGCGGCGGCGGGCGATGCGCCGGCGCTCGTGTGCATGGTCCGGCTTCGTGTCGGTCTCGATACACGCGGGTTGAAGTGCGAAGAGTTGGTCGACGTGGAGGCGGTAGACCTCGCGGAAAGTGCCGACGAATATCTCGGGTGATGCTGGTGATGATTACCACCACCGCCGATGACTCCTCGAGTGGCGGGTGCGCCTCGAGACGCCCGCGCGCAGAGTGTGGCCCTCGCGTTGATCGATGAGTGCGCGATGGCGCGCCGCGAAAGCGCGACCAACATCCCCACCGCCGGGACGCCTCCCGGTTGTGTTGGCGAGTATAATCTCTTCGGATTATACACAGTTGCGTGATGACCGAGAGAGTGTCCGGCCGCTGAGATCCTTTTATGAACCCAAAAATCAGTCAACCAACATCTTCTTCACAAGACTCCGGTCAACAATGAATTCCATCCCGCGCAAGTGGGATACAACCGACGTTGTGGGGTAAAACCCAGCGTTGGTCTTCATGGTGTAGTTGGTTATCACGTCAGTCTAACACACTGAAGGTCCTCGGTTCGAACCCGGGTGAAGACACTTCCTTTTTTTTTGTGCATTCTCAGCGGATATTTTGAAAACAGTTGCCTCCGTCACCGCCACACGGCGCGACACCCGCACTCGACCGCACGCATCGTTCAATGAGCGACAACGGCCAGAGCGCCCTGGAGAGCGCCCTCATCGGCTGCTTCGGCGGCCTCTTCGCCACCTTCTGCGTCTACCCACTGGACCTCGCCAAGTCCAAGGTGTCCGCGCACATCAAACGCAAGGACGATAAGGGACCGGACGTGAGCTCGATCGAGGTGCTCAAGAAGATCATGGCGACGAAAGGCGCGGCGGGGCTGTACGAGGGCATGGGCGGACGCGCGCTGCAGTGCTTCGTCGAGGACTTCGTCTTCTTCTGGTGCGTCCCACGGATATAACACCGTCAACCCCACGGATACATACACAAGATCGCCCCACAACATCCACCCAGATTTGAAAAGATAATAACCAACTCTCCATCATGCACGATGAACGCACTCCATAACTCCATCCATAACTAACGCACTCCCCACCGACCGACACCACCACACACAGGTGGTACTCGTCACTCAAGTCATACGCCCAGAACAGGGTGACCAAACGAGAAGGCCGGTCCCGACCGCTGACAATCACCGAAGGACTCGTCACCGGCGCAGTAGCCGGGTGAGTTTATATCTATTTCAATTACCGCACGTACGGGCAATTATATACTGACGTCACCCGTAATTACCGTATACAGGATCATCAACAACGCGTGTACCATCCCGTTCGACGTCGTCGCCACCAACCACCAAATCTCCGGCCTGGACCGCGAATCAAAGAAGAAAGGCTCTAACAACAACAAGAAGCAGTCAGCGACGCAGGGTTTGGTGTCCACGGCGCGGGAAGTGTACGCCAAGGGCGGCGTCCCCGCGTTCTGGGCAGGGCTCGGACCCTCTTGTTTATTAGTGGTGAGTTTCTTTTAATTCCCGTACGGGCAATTAGGCTGACGTCGTGTTTTGTTTACACAGGTCAACCCCGCGATCAACTTCGCGGCTTTCGACCGGCTGAAGCTGATGTATAACCGATCGTTTAAAGGTGGAAAGGGACGGAAGCTGACCGCGAACGAGGCGGCGGGGATGTCGTTGGGGCCGCTCGAGGCGTTCTTCATCGGCGCCGCGTCGAAAGCGGTCGCGACGAGCGTCACTTTTCCGCTGATTCGCGCGAAAGTGCTCATGATGTCGGCGGATTCCGCGTCTAAGAAGGATTCTAGAAGCTCGAAGAAGCGTGACGATAAAGACTCGGGGCGTAAATCACCTGGGAAGACCGACCGGCGCGGTCGTTCGCCGTCGCCCGGCAAGGAACTTCCCAGCGCCAAGCCGCCCGGCGCCGAGGTGATCATCGAAAAGATTAGCAAGCTGACGGACAAGGTGAAGGCTCGGATGGAGTTTGTGGACGTGCTCAACGACGCCATCAAGGCGGAAGGGATCGGCGGTTTATACAAAGGGTTGGGGGTGCAGCTGAGCAGGAGCGCGGTGGCGGCGGCGATCATGTTCATGACGCGCGAGCAGTTGGACGCGCTGACGGCGGGGACGCTGCGGCGGATTAAAAAGTCAGTCAAGGCGTGAGTGATTTATTTGGTCGATGACTACTCTTATGGGGGGAAGGGAGGGATCGTAGCCGCCGCATATAGCCGCATGTAATTAACTATTTCGTCCGTCTTTATACACACATCTCGGGAAAGTAGCGCGATGAAACATCTCGACGTGTATAGTTCGGAGTACAGAGTGAGGTCTCTTACAAGGGGCTCATCTTCTGAATCTTTTGGCATTTTTTGGTCCCAGCGTCCTCTCTATCCATCTGTGGTGCCGACCACTTCGCGTCGCGCCGAGCCGTCGTCATGGCCTCCGCCGCGCTCGTCCCCGCGGGTCACGCCGCGGCGCGACCCAACGTCGCATCCAGGTGCGGTGACGAACACCTCCCATCCTCGGCCCGTCCTCGCGCCGTCCCACGCCCGCACCGCGCCCTCATGCCTCACGCGTCGACGTGTCTCTCGGCTGAGATCTATCGGCTGACCTTCGCCGCTCCCTTCCCTTCCCTTCCGTCTCGCGTAGGCTGCGACGCCGACAATCCAACGTCCGCACGCGCGCGGCGCCCAGCACCGCATCCATCGCCACATCCTCCCTCAGCGACACCCCACCCGACGCCCCCGCCGACCCGTACGCCGCGCTCAAAGGATGCACGGTGCACCACGCCCCCACCGGCGAACTCGTCGACCTCGCGACTCGCATCGACACATCGCCCGGGCAGACCACCGTCGTGGCGTTCATGCGCTCGTTCGGGTGATTCTTCTGCTGGGAGCTGGCCATACAGCTCCGGCGGGACATCAAACCGGCACTGGACGCCAAGGGGATCGACCTCATCGCGGTATCCATCGGGACGCCGGAACGAGCGACGGAGTTTGTCAACGAAACAGGCTTTCCCGCGGCGAACCTCTACGCGGATCCAGACAACGTCTGCTACGACGCGCTTAAACTGAATAAAGAGCTCAAGAACTTCAGCCAGAAGAGCACGCCGGAGATGTTGATGGAGCGATGGAACAAGGACGGCGCCAAGGACCTCATCGGGGTGTTGAAGAGGTGGAAACCGTGGATCCCGCCAAAGCCCGAGCAAGGGTGAGTTTCTTTCTCTTATTCTCGTATGGGCAATTCGACTGACGCCGTGTTTTGTTGACAGATTTCAGCAAGGCGGGACTTTTGTGTTCAGCGGTGATAAATGTGTGTACAGGTTCTACGATCCGAGCACTGGTGTGAACGCTCCGTTCGATGACTGGCTCGTCGCGGCGGGGTGCGAGCCGCTGGGGGAATTGAACCAGCCGGCGCCGGTGCCCAAGGAACTGAAGTAGATGTGACGGAATCAAATTCTTTTTTCGCGGATGTGAAGGTTCGATTCGCGCGCCGCGGCTTTGTTTTGGATGGATCCCCGTGATGCCCCCGCGCTAAAGCACGTGCTAAACACGTGTGAGTTGGGGTTGATGCCTATGGATCCACCGAGCGACGACCGCGGCGACGCGATGCCCGCAGACACTTAGAGCCTCCGTTGTAGTAAAACTTAGATTATTGGAAACAGTTTACCCCTCAGGGCTGACTAAATGCTCTTAGTGCGCCCCGGAGGCAGCCTTCTGCTGCGACACGCGCATCATGTACCTGGGTGATGCGGGAGAGGACGCCGTCAGTTCGTGTAGTCGCGTCAGGGGAGGATGTTGCAGGGCGAGTTTGGGCGATTCCACGGCCGAAACGCGACGACCCACGCCGCGAGGGTCGCGTGAGAGAGCCGAGGGCGATGTCGATTGATTTTAGGGGTTTGCGCGGGTGTGGCTCGCCCATCGTGGGGTTCACGGCGATGTGCGCTGGGCATTCATTCGCGACTCACTCTTTGTACTGGCACTTCTCGTACACGTGCCTCTCGTGCTCGCACTTCCACGGGAGGTAATAGCTCTTCCGCCTGCACTCGTTCAGCGGGATGAGGAGATGCGCGCAAAAGTCGCGGTACGCGAGGTCGATTTTCGCGTCGACGAGCTCCTTCTGGGTCGCCTGCATGGTGCTGCCGCCCATGTCTCTGTCCACTAGATGGAGGACGCCGCCTCGGGGATGACACGCGCGTCTGCTGACTCGCCGCTCGCCGCTGCGATGGCTGCGCGCGCGTGAGGTGTGGTGGTGCGATGTTGGTGGTGGCACAGCTGTGTTTTCAGTTCACGGTCCGGGAACCTGGGGCGAAACGAGTGGAAAATTAGCCGAGCACGATCTCCGAACTCTGGCTGGGTCTCTTCCCGATTAGGCGATGAATGCCGGTCGTCGCCGGGCGGCCACTAAACGTCGCGACCGGGCGAGGAGGAACCCGACGCGCGACACTACGGCGCCGGTATCGGTCGACTGAACGAGCGAGGAACGCTCCAGGGGCTCGAGCTAGTCGACGCCCCGTTCGCACCGCCGAACCGCCTCCGTTCTCCGGGAGGCTGGTGACCGGCGCGACAGTCAAAACCAAGCGACGCCAAATAAGGCAATTCCTCGGGGTCAAGGGGTCGCCTCGAGAGAGAGAGGGAGAGAGGTAGGAGGTGAACTGGGTGAGAGGCGCATCCGGCGCGGTCACTGAGCAGACACCATGGCGGAGGAGGAGGAAGAAGAGAACAAGGTCCCGAAGGTCGATCCCATCGTCTTCCTCCGCGACTGGTTCAAGACTCGCGTGCTCTCCTCGCTGAAGTGCAAGGAGGACCTCGTGAACAAGCTCGTGGACATCGAGCCGTCCGCCGCGGCGGTGGACTCGTTCTGGAAAGAGAGCGAGGTACAGCGGCTGATCGTGTACTTCAAGGATGCGGACCTCATCGCGGTGCGTTCAAACCCAACCTCACATCCACCACCCCAACACAGGATCATCGGAGACCGTCCCCGACCGATCGCCCATTATTTTTTCATCGCCCCGATCCACAAACGTCACAAAATTTGGACGGTCCTCGAGGACGGGTCCTTTCAATCGCTCACGATCATTCGCTGACCGTCCAACCCCGCCCTCCACGCCCACGCACAGACGACGAACCCGCCGGATAAGTTCAAGAAGAAGGCGCTGTGCTTCCTCAAGCTCGCGCCAGTCAAACTCGACCCCGACAACGTCGACTCGAAAGTCATCTTCGGAGACTTCGGAGACGCGCCCCTCGAACACCTCTCCACGGTGGCGCAAGAAGTCTTCCTTCCCGTCATCACCAACCCGCGGAACCAACACGGGTGGCCGGAGGTCATCACGAAGGAAGTGATGGAGAACATGCACAAGTTCATCGCGTCGGTGTACGTAACAATCGGCCAGACCAAAGGCAAGACGCTACTACCGATGCCGCCGAGCGAATCGTCCTCATCGGGTGGAGCCGACGGGGCGTCCACCACGGACCAGATCCACGTGCTGGAGTCCGCGATCGTCACGTGGACCAGGCAGATCAAGGGTGTCTTGAAGACGGACCCGGAGCAGGCGCTTAACCGGGACGACGGGGAACATCCCGGACCTCTGACGGAGCTCGAGTTCTGGGAAGATAAAGCCGCCAACTTGAACGCGATTCACGAGCAGCTCTCGGGGCCTAAGATTCGCAAGGTGGTGACGGTGTTGGACGTCGCCAAGAGCTCTTATTTTCCCGCGTTTCAGAAGCTGTGCAAGGAGGTTGCGCACGCTCGGGTCGAAGCTAACGATAACTTGCTTTTCCTGAAGCCCCTCGATAAGTACTTCACGAAGCTGCAGAACAACCAGGACGAGTTCGAGGGCCTGGTGGAGCTGTTCAAACCGATCATGCACCTCGTGATGCTGGTGTGGAAGCACTCGCACCACTACAACACCCCGGGTCGGATCGTGGTGCTCATGCGCCAGATTTGCAACGATTTGATCATGCAGTCGCAAAAGTTCCTTCCCGGCGGCGAGATCTTCGGACTGGAACCCCCCGAAGCGGTCGAGAAGCTCAAGCTCTTACTCAACGTCCTAGGTTCGTTCAAGTCGTTTTACTTCGAGTACAAAGGCCGAACGACGCGTGATACGCCGCAGAATCCGTGGAAGTTTCAAAACTCGGCTCTCTTCGCCAGGCTGGACGCGTTTCTCGAACGGTGCCACGACATCCTCGACTTGACGCAGACGGCGCTTCAGTTCAACAAGCTGGAGCGCGTGGAGGTTGGCGGCACGAAAGGCAAGGCGTTGTCCGCGAACGTCCGGCAGATCCACGCCGATTTCGAAGAGGCGTTGGAGAAGCTTCACCAGGTTGAATACGACGTCATGGACGTCGAGTCGAAGCACTTCGACGACGACTTTTACGAGTTTCGTACCTGCATCAAGGAGCTCGAGCGTCGCTTAGGCAGCGTCATCATCCAAGGGTTCGAGGACTGCGTCACCGTCGGCACCGCGTTCAAGCTGTTCGACTCGTTCGAAGGTTTGTTGGAGCGGGAGATCATCATGGCGGATTTGGAGAAGAAACAGATGGAGCTGGTGCGATTCTTCGGGACGGATCTGAAAGAAGTGGAGGCCATCTTCCACGGACAGCGGGATAAGCCGGTGGTTGGTAAGAACCTGCCGCCGTGCAGTGGTGCCGTGAAGTGGGTGCGGGCGCTGCACGAACGCGTGAAGGACCCGATGGAGAAGCTGACGAGTCTCAACAAACTCGTCATGGAAACCGACGAGTCCCGCGAAGTCACCGAACTCTTCGAACGCGTCGGCGCTCAGTTCGAGGAGTACGAGACTGAGGTGCTCGCAAGCTGGGCTAAAGAAGTGGACGCCACCGGCGAGGAGAAGCTCAAGCTCAACCTGCTCGCGTACGACGAACAGGCTGAGATTCCCGGGATTCTGCGAGTCAATTTCGACCCCAAGCTCGTGAAACTTCTACGCGAGACCAAGTACTTCATGCTCCTGGACGCTAACGTCCCGGCGTCCGCGCGTAAGATTTACGAACGGAACGAGACGCTGCGTCAGCAGACGGGTAACCTCGACCTCATCGTCGGAACTTTCAACAACATTCTCCGAACGTTGCTTCCCGTGGAGCGCCCGTTGGTTGCGGAAAAGATTGAGAAGATCGAGGAGATGTTACAAAAGGCCATCACCACGCTCAACTGGAACTCGCACAAGATCAACGATTACCTCGCCGAGGTGATGACCGCGGTGAAAGAGCTGGATACCATCTTGAACTACCTCAAGAACTCCGTGGAGAAGACCCAGAACGTGTTGAGGCAGTGGGAGGAAAACTTGATGATCGATCGCAAAGATGGGAAAACCTACGCGGTGGACGAGTTTTCCGAGATGCAACAAAAACTCCAGGCGGAGCGCGACGAGAAGATCGCGGACGGCGGCGTGGAGATTACCAAGTTTCTCCAGATGTCCAACAAGAAAGTCGCCGTCCCGCGCGCGTCCAAAGCGTGGCGAGAGTACGTCGAGTACGTCAACGAAATCGTCATGGAGGTAAGAAGAGTTTCTTTTATTTTCGTTTCTTTTATTTCCGTAAGGGCAATTATACTGACGACGTGTTTTATTTGCTGTTACAGGGCTACGCAAACGCCATCCTCGCGTCGCTCAAGTACCTCAACGAGCAGGTCAACTCCGAAATCCTCGCCGAGACGGAACAGGCGCCTTTACTGGAAGTCAGCCTCGAGCTCGTGGTGCCGGACGTCCAGTGGTCCCCAGAGATTGGCGAGAGCGGCGATGCCGATCGACCCGGCGTCCGCGACTTGATCAACGGATGGGTCCGCGCTTTCCAAAATACCGGAACTTTGGTCCGACGGTTAGACATCGGCGAGGGCAACTACATGAAGGAACTGGAGGAAGACTTTTACATCCTCGACGGGGTGTCCGAGCTCCAGGCTGTGATTTTGGCGAACGAAGCGGAATGCGTCGCGTTTAAGGAGTCTTACGATAGGTACCGGTACCTCTGGCGCAACGACCTCAACGGGACCCTCGCGGAATTCGTGGAACAGAACGGATCCGACGGCGACGACCCCGAGCTCGACGTCTTCGACGCTGAAATCGCAAAGTACAAGTCGGTACAGGAGGAGATCTCGCACTTGACCACGAGCGCGGTCATCGGGTGGATCCGCATCGACGCCAAGCCCATGAAGCAGGCGCTCGCGACGTGGGTGACCAAGTGGGTTTTTCTGTTTACGCATTACCTCTCCAACAAGGTTGTCAACTCGATGTCGGAACTGTACGAGTTCATGGCGCGGGGCGATGACGTACTGGCGAAGGACCCGACGGAGGCGAATAAAGACCTCGACGAGACTTCACGGAACGCGCTGCTGTACGAGATGATGGGATACATGCGCGATTTGCGCAAGCGCCAGGAAAAAACCGACGTGATGTTCGAGCCGCTCGTCGCCACCGTGGCGTTACTTAAAACGTACGGCATCTCCATCAGCGAGGACGTTCTGAAGCAGCTCGAAGAGGCGCCCTTGGCGTGGACCGCGCTGAAGAAGAAGTCGCTCAACGTCAAGGAGAAGCTCAGCATGATGCAGCAGCTCGAGGCGCGGAAAATACGGGAAGCGTCCGACGCCTTTGCCAAGAAGGTTGAAGACTTTCGAGAACTCTTCCAGAAACTCGCGCCGTTCGCCGTCAAGGGTAAGATCAGCGCCGACGCCATCGAACCGGCGTACGCGGCGCTCGATCACTTCCACCACGGCAAGAAGGACCGCGAGTACGTTCACGGCTCCCTCAACGACGTGGTGGTCGAGTCCAAGGATCTCAACGAGAAGCAGGACCTGTTCGAGCTCATCGTCACCGACTACGTGGCACTTCGCAAGTCCAGCGAGGACCTGACGAACCTCAAGCGGCTCTGGGACGTCATCTCCTCCGTCATCTACACCTTTACCAGCTGGAACACCACGCTGTGGGACAAGATCGACGTCGACTACCTGGTGGAGGAGACCAAGACGCTGCAAAAGCAAACCAAGCAGTTACCCAAAGGATGCGCGCAGTACGACGTGTTCCGCTCGTTGGGCGACCAGATCAAAGCGTTGCTCACGTCACTGCCACTCGTCGCCGAGCTTCGCCACCCCGCGATGCGCGAACGGCACTGGAAACTCTTACAGCAAGTCACCGGGAAGAAGTTTACGATGGATGACAAATTTTCACTCGGCGATTTGCTCGCGCTCGAGCTGCACACGTGCGCGGACAGCGTGAGCGAAATCGTGGAACGCGCACAGAAGGAGCTCGTCATCGAGAAGCAGCTCGTGAAGATTGAGGAGACGTGGGCGGCGTTGAACCTCGATTTTGTTCCGTTCACCCCCGACTCCGATGTCGTCAACATCGTGGTCGACGACCTAATCGTCGAAGCATTGGAGAACGACAACTTGCTGTTACAGAACCTCGGATCCAACAAGTACGTCCAGGGCACTAAGTTCCAGGAGATCGTCGATGACTGGCAGAAGAAGCTCGGTACCGTGGACAGCGTCCTGTCGGTGTGGGCGGACGTCGCCAAGAAGTGGAGCATGCTCGAGAGCGTTTTCATCGGTTCGCAGGACATCCGGGTGCAACTCCCCGACGACTCCAAGCGTTTCGACGGCGTCAACACGGAGTTTACGAACATGATGCGCGACGCCCCGGACGTCACCAACGTCGTGGAGGCGTGCAACGTCGACGAGCGGCTCGAGAACCTCGAGCGCATGCTCGGGCTGCTCGAGATGTGCGAGAAGGCGCTGCAGGACTACCTCGAGACGAAACGAATCGCGTTTCCCAGGTTTTACTTCGTCGCACCCGCGGACCTCCTGGACATCCTCTCCAAAGGCACGAACCCGCAGCTCATCCTGCGACACCTGTCCAAGTGCTTCGACAACGTCCACAACCTGTCATTCGAACCCGACGAGATGGGCAACCCGAGCAAGAACGCCATCTCGATGTGGTCGGGCGAGAAGGAGAACGTCGCCTTTTCACAGAAGTGCGCGTGCGAAGGACCGGTGGAACAGTGGCTCAACGTGGTGGTGGAGACGATGCGCGCCGCGTTGTTCGCGGAATTCAAAATCTCCGTCCCAAAGTACGACCAGATGCCGCGAACCAAATGGATGTTTGAGCAATCCGCACAAAACACGATCGTCGTCTCGAGACTGATCTTCACCCAGGAAGTCAACGAAGCGTTCGATCGCCTGGAGGATGGCGACGACAACGCCGTGAAGGACCTCCTGCAGAAGCAACTCGACCAGCTCAAGGGGATCATCGACGCCGTCAACGGCAAACTCGAGAAGCTCGACCGCAAAAAGGTGCTGACGCTGTGTACAATCGACGTTCACGCGCGAGACACGTGCCAGAAACTCATCGACGAAAAGGTTGACGTCGCCGACGCGTTCCAGTGGTCCTCGCAGCTCCGCTACGGCACCAACGAGAAGACCGGGAAGCTCCAGATCAACGTGTGCGACGCGGAGATTCCGTACATGTACGAGTACATCGGCTCACCGGGATGCCTCGTCATCACGCCGCTGACGGATAGGTGCGTCATTACCCTGACGCAGGCGCAGAGGCTCGTGCTGGGCGGCGCCCCCGCGGGTCCCGCCGGTACCGGTAAGACGGAGACGGTGAAAGACCTCGGTCGCGCGCTCGGCATCCAGGTGTACGTGTTCAACTGCTCCGACCAGATGGACTACAAGGCGATGGGTAGCACGTACAAAGGGTTGGCGCAGACTGGCGCTTGGGGTTGCTTCGATGAGTTTAACCGGATCCCCGTCGCGGTTTTATCGGTGTGTTCCACCCAGTACAAGACTGTGTTGGACGCCATTCGGGCCAAAAAGTCGCAGTTCATGTTTGAAGACGTGGAGATCTCGTTGAGGCCGTCCACGATGGCGTTCATCACCATGAACCCCGGTTACCCCGGTCGAGCCGAGCTCCCGGAATCGCTCAAAGCGCTCTTCCGCCCCGTGTCCATGTGCGTCCCCGACCTCGGCATGATCTGCGAGAACATGCTCATGGGCGAAGGGTTCCAGATGTCCAAACTACTCGCGCGGAAGTTTGTGATTTTGTACAGGCTGTGCCAAGACTTGCTCTCCGCCGCGCCGCACTACGACTGGAAGCTAAGGGCCATCAAGACTACGCTCTACGTGGCGGGTGGATTAAAACGCGACCAGCCGCACCTCACCGAGGACAAGGTTTTACTCCAAGCCCTTCGCGATTTCAACCTCGGAAAGCTCACGTCCGACGACCACGGCATCTTCATGGGTTTACTCAACGATTTGTTCCCGGGTATGCTCGCGGACGTCCCTCGACAGCGCGACGATGCATTCGAAGCGCAAATCACGAAATCGGCGATCGAGCTCGGGTACCAGCCGGAGGAGATGTTCGTGCTGAAGATCACGCAGTTACGCGAGATTTTCATGGTGCGATGGGCGGTGTTCTTGCTCGGCCCCGCCGGCTGCGGCAAAACCGCGGTGTGGAAGACGCTTCTACACGCGCAAAACGCGTATGGGGAGAAGGGCAGAGCCGTCCCGGTGAATCCCAAGGCGGTTTCCCGAAACGAACTCTACGGAATGTTGCATCCCGCGACTCGCGAGTGGAAGGAAGGTTTAATGTCCGTCACCTTCCGCGACATGTCCAACAACACCACGTACATTCACCAGTGGATCGTGCTCGACGGGGACATCGACGCGGAGTGGATCGAGTCCATGAACACCGTCATGGACGATAACAAGGTGAGTTTCTTTTTATTTTCGTATGTGCAATTCGACTGACGCCGTGTTTTGTTTACAGATGCTCACGCTCGCGTCCAACGAACGCATACCGCTCACCGGTACCATGCGCTTGCTCCTCGAGATTAACCACATGTTCCACTGCTCCCCCGCGACGGTGTCCAGGGGAGGCGTCATCTACCTGAACCAGGATGACATCGGGTGGAAACCGATGGTGGACTCGTGGATCGAGGCCAAGGAGGCGGTTGAGTACCGACCGATTCTCATCGAGCTCTTCGACCGGTACATGCCCCGCAGCATCGAACACTGCCGCCGAACCTTCCGCACGATCGTACCGCTCGTGCCGATGAACATCGCCGGGACCGTGTGCAAGATACTGGACGGCATGATCCCCGCGGAAGCCGTCAGAGGCGCACCCGCGCCCGATCGCAAGCTCGTCGAGATGCAATTCGTCTTCGCCGCCACGTGGGCGCTGGGCGGCGCGATGTTAGTCGACAAGACTGTCGATTTCCGCGCGCAGTTCAGCAAGTGGTGGGTCAGCGAGTGGAAGAACGTGCTCTACCCCGAGGAAGGGCTGGTGTTTGACTACTACGTGGACCCGACGTCGATGCAGATGCGGCCGTGGGAGGAGAAGGTTGAGGGCTTCGGGTACAACCCGACCGAAGCCTTCGCGAACATCTTCGTCCCGAGCGTGGAATCCACGCGGCTGTCCTACTTCCTCACGTCGTTCATCAAGAACAAGCACTACTGCATGTTCGTCGGCAACGCGGGTACCGGTAAGACGGCGCTCATGCGGGAAACTCTCCGGGGGCTCGATTCCGAGAATTGGTGCTTCAGCACGATCAACATGAACAACTTCATGGACGCGCCCGCGCTGCAGGTGATCATGGAACAACCCCTGGAGAAGAAAAGCGGCGTTCGTTTCGGCCCACCGGGCGCGAAGCGAATGGTGTACTTCTTCGATGACCTCAACATGCCGTACGTGGACAAGTACGACACCCAGACGCCCATCGAACTCGCCAGGCAAAACATCGACTACAAGGGTTGGTACGATAAACAGAAAATCGTGTTGAAAGAAGTGCTCAACGTGCAGTACATGGCGTGCATGAACCCGACGGCCGGGTCTTTCAACATCACCCCGCGGATGCAACGGCACTTCGCGACGTTCGCGGTGCAGATGCCGTCCAAGGATGTGGTTCGAAGCATGTTCGCGCAGATCATCGACGGGCACCTGCGCAACTTTGACCCCGACATCGGCAAATACGCGCAAAAGGTTGCCGACGCCAGCATCGAACTTCACAACCTCGTCGCAAACACCTTCCTGCCCTCCGCGGTGAAGTTCCACTACCAGTGGAACCTCCGTGAGCTGTCCAACATCACCCAAGGTATCTGCCGCACACTGCCCGAGTTTTATTCAAACCCAGGGGACTTGGTTAGGCTCTGGATCCACGAGTGCGAACGAGTCTTCAGCGACCGCATGACGCTAATCGCCGACATTGAAAAATTCGACAACATGCGAGTCGCCGTGACCAAAAAGTATTTCGAGGACCAAGACATGGAGGCGATCGAGATGCGGCCCATCAGTTACAACGCGTTCATGCAGCACGACTCACAGGACAACGGCGCGTACTGCACGGTCGATACCTACGAGAAGCTCAACAAGACTTTGGTCGACAAATTGAACGAGCACAACGAGAGCAACGCGGTGATGGACCTGGTGCTCTTCAACCAGGCGATGGACCACGTGACGCGAATCACTCGTATCCTTGACCTGCCACGTGGCAACGCCATGCTCGTGGGCGTCGGCGGCAGTGGCAAGCAATCGCTCGCGCGTCTCGCGACGTTCATCTGCGGCTTCGAAGTTTTCCAGATTTCAGTCACGTCGTCGTACGGCATCGCGGATTTCAAGGTTGACTTGTTCGAACTGTACAAGAAGGCGGGCGCCAAGGGCCAACCGGTGACGTTCTTGATGACCGACAGCCAAATCGTCCAAGAACGTTTCCTCGTGTACATCAACGATTTGTTATCGTCGGGGTACATCCCGGACCTGATGTCCAACGAGGAGAAGGAGGAGATGTGCAACGCGGTTCGAAAGGAGGTGAAGGAGGCGGGCATTTTGGACACTCCGGAGAATTTGTGGGATTTCTTCCTCGACAAGGTTCGACGGTACCTGCACGTGTGCCTGTGCTTCTCACCCGTCGGGGATAAGTTCCGGATCCGAGCCAGGAACTTCCCGGCGCTCATCAACTGCACCGTCATCGACTGGTTCCAGCCATGGCCGCACGAGGCGCTCGTGTCCGTCGCAGGTCGATTCCTTTCCGAAATTCCAGAGCTCGAACCGGAACTGCTCGAGAACCTTCAGTACCACTGCGCACACGCGCACATGTCCGTCAACGACGCGTCCAACGCCTACCTCGACGAGGACCGCCGGTACTACTACACCACGCCCAAGTCCTACCTCGAGCTCATCTCCTTGTACAAGGACATGCTCGCCAATCGCAGGGAAGCGCTCAACGCGTCAAAGGCTCGTCTGGAAAACGGCGTGGACAAAATCGCGTTCGCCTCGGCGCAAGTCACCGAGCTGCAAGTTAACCTCAAGCAAGAGCAGATCATCGTCGAGGAGAAGAAGAAGGCGACGGACGAGCTCATCGTCTCCATCGGAAAGGAAAAGGCTGTCGTGGACGCCGCGGTGGAAGCCGGCGCGGCGGATGAAGCCGAATGCGCCGCCATCGCCGAGGAAGTCTCTGCGGTCCAAGCTGAATGCGCCGAGGACCTCGAAAAGGCTGAGCCCATCATCCAAGAAGCGGAGGCCGCGTTGAACTCGCTGGATAAGAAGTCACTCGGCGAGTTGAAGGCGTACAGCAACGTGGACAAGATGATCAGCGCGGTTACGGGCGCGGTGATGATTCTATTCGCGAAGGGTAAAATTCCAAAAGACGTTTCCTGGAACGCGGCGAAGAAGTTCATGGGATCCGTCGATGGCTTCCTCACCAACCTCACGCAGTTCGACAAAGACAACGTCAAGGAGGATTGCGTGGCTGAGGTTGAGGCCAAGTACCTGTCCATGCCCAAGTTTACCGTCGCGGACATCGAGAAGAAGTCCGGCGCCGCCGCGGGTCTGTGCTCGTGGGTTATCAACATCTGCAAGTACTTCCGCATCTACCAGGAGGTTGCGCCCAAGCGCGCGGCGCTCGCGGACGCCAACGCCAAGCTGGACGCCGCGAACGATAAGCTCACCGGCATCCGCGCGAGGGTCAAGGAACTCCAGGACAAGGTTGCGGCGTTGGAGGACAACTTGATGAAAGCGACGGAGGACAAAAACAACGCCATCGCCGCCGCGGAGAAGACGCAGCGCAAGGCGGACCTCGCCGATCGACTCGTGAACGGCCTCGCGGGTGAGAACAAGCGATGGGGCGAGTCCATCCAGGAGATGGCTGTGTCGTACAACAAGCTCGTCGGTGACGTGTTGGTTGCTTCTTCCTTTGTCTCCTACGCCGGCGCTTTCAACGCGAAATTCCGCAAATCGCTGGTGCACACCAAGTGGCTCCCCGACCTCGTGGAACGCGAGATTCCCATGACTGCCGGAGTGGTCCCATTGGACGTCCTCACCACCGACGCGCTGAAAGCGCAGTGGGGTATCGAAGGGCTACCGACGGATCCGCTGTCCATCGAGAACGGCGCCATCATGACGGCGGCGAAACGCTGGGCGCTGATGATCGACCCGCAGCTGCAGGGTATCAAGTGGATCAAGGAAAAGTGGGGTGACAAACTTAAAATCATCCAGCTGTCGAAACCCAACTACATCGCGGACGTGGAGCACTGCATCGAGAATGGCATCCCGCTCATGATTGAAAACCTGCAGGACGACATCGACGCGGTGCTCGACCCCGTGGTGGCTCGCCAGACGATGAAACGCGGTCGGTCAACGGTGATGAAACTCGGCGATAAAGAAGTGGACTACGACCCGAACTTCAAGCTCTACCTCCAGACCAAGCTGAGTAACCCGCACTACAAACCAGAGATTGCGGCGCAGACGACGCTTGTGAACTTTTGCGTCACGGAGAAGGGTTTGGAAGATCAGCTGTTGGCGCTGGTGGTCGAAAAAGAACGATTCGACCTTCAGGAACAGAGCTCCAACCTCGTCCGGCAGCTCGGCGAGTACACCGTGCAGCTCACGGACCTCGAGGATAACCTACTGTCCAGGCTGTCGAACGCCCAGGGCGACATCCTGGAGGACATCGCGCTCATCGAGAACCTCGAGGAGACGAAGAGGACCTCGACGGAAATTGCCGAAAAGGTGGTCGTCGCGTCTGAGACGCAGATCAGCATCAACGCCACTCGCGAGGTGTACCGCCCCGTCGCCGCGCGCGGCGCCTTGTTCTACTTCCTCATCGATGTCCTCAACGTCCTCGACAGGGTGTACCAGTACTCGATGGCGAACTACATCTACATCCTCAAGAAGGGTATGGACATCTGCCCCGGCGGTTCCGATGAAGAGAAATTCGTCCCCGAGGACAAGAAGATCAACAAAGTGCTCCCCGTCGAGCAACGCGTCCCCGCGCTCACCGAGAGCGTCACCTCCGCGGTCTTCGGGTACATCTCCGCCGGCTTGTTCGAGCGCCACAAGCTCATCATGGCGACGCAGCTCACCATGGGTGTCTTGCGGCAGCAAGGTAAGCTCGACGCTGAGCTCTTCAACTGGCTCCTGCGAGCGCCTCGGTCGGAAGGTATGGATAACCCGTTACCCGAGTGGCTCGGCGAGGCGAACTGGGAGATGGTCAACTCCATTCGCGAGTTTGAGCAGTACGCGGCGCTCGGGGATGACCTCGTGGGTTCCGCGAAACGATGGCGCGAGTGGATGGAGCTGGAGCGGCCGGAGGAGGAACCAATGCCGGGCGACTGGAAAAAGATGGAGCAGTTCGAGCAACTACTCCTGTTCCGAGCCCTCCGACCCGACCGAATGTCAAACGCCCTCGGCACGTTCGTCAAGAACACGCTAGGTGAGCGGTACGTCACGTCCGATCCATTTGACCTCGCGGCCAAATTCGAGGATTCAGCGCCGGGGACACCGATGTTTATTTTCCTATCTCCCGGCGTCGACGTCGCCGCCGCGGTGGAACACCTCGGCCGCAAGCTCGGGTACACCGCGGATAACGGCAAGTACGCGTCCGTGTCGTTGGGCCAAGGCCAGGAACCAATCGCGATGAACAACTTGAAGAACTTTCACAAATCCGGCGGGTGGGTGCTTCTTCAGAACATCCACCTCACGATCGACTGGACCAACGGCCCGCTGGAGAAGACGGTGGATAAGCTCTCGGAAGGTGCGCACGAAAACTTCAGGCTGTTCCTCTCCGCGGAGCCCCCGCCCTCGCTCGAGCGCGGGATCGCCATCTCGGTGTTGCAGAACAGCGTCAAGCTGACGAACGAGCCGCCCGAGGGTATGAAGCAGAATCTCGCCAGGGCTTACAACAACTTCACCGAGGAGATGTTTGAAGCGTGCGCTAAACAAGGCGAATTCAAGTCGATCATCTTCGCGTTATGCTACTTCCACGCCGCTATTCTCGAGCGTAAGAAGTTCGGCGTGGGTAACTTGCCAGACGCGGCGAGTGGTATCGGGTGGAACATGAATTACCCGTTCAACACCGGCGACTTGCTGTGCTGCGGTCAGTGCGTGAACAACTACTTGGAGAACAACTCGAAGGTTCCGTGGGACGACTTGAAGTACATCATCGGCGAGATCATGTACGGCGGCCACGTCGTCGAGGACTGGGACAGGCGAACCGTCGCGATGTACCTCGAGAGTTACTTCAAGGAGGAACTTCTGGAAGGTATCGAGTATTTCCCCGGGTTCCCGAGCCCGCCGAGTGGCTTGAACCACAAACAAACCATGGCGTACATCGAGGAAAGTTTCCCGACTGAAACGCCACTGGCGTTTGGTCTGCATCCCAACGCGGAGATTGGGTTCAAGCTCCGTGAGACGGAGTCCATGTGCTCCGCCATCTTATCGCTTCAACCGCGTGACGGCGGCGGCGAGGAAGGCTCGTCCGTGGAGGACAAGGCCAAGACGGTGCTCGACGATTTGGTCGATAGGCTACCGGAGCAGTTCGACATGGAGGACATCCGAGGCCGTGCCGAGGAGATCACGCCGTACGTCATGGTCGCCATCCAAGAAGCCGAGCGCATGAACGTCTTACTCGCGGAGATGAAACGGTCACTCGCGGAGCTCGACCTCGGCCTCAAGGGTGACCTCACCATGTCCGATCCGATGGAAAAGCTCATGAACGCTCTGGCCGACGGAGCCGTCTACGCTGGGTGGGCTAAATTGGCGTACCCATCCTTACGCACACTCGGCAGCTGGGTTAACAACCTGGAGAAGCGCGTGGAACAGCTCGCGCAGTGGTGCGGTGACCTGCAACTCCCCAAAGCGGTGTGGCTCTCCGGTTTATTCAACCCGCAATCGTTCCTCACCGCGGTGATGCAAACGACGGCGCGGAAGAACGATTGGCCGCTGGATAAAACCGTGGTGCTCACCGAGGTTACGAAGAAGCAGCCGGAACAGATCGAGGGCCCGAGCCGGGAAGGTGCGTTCATTCACGGCCTGACGTTGGAAGGATGCAGATGGGACGAGAAGGCTGGGTGCCTGGACGAGTCCCGGCCCAAAGAGATGTTCTGCCCGATGCCGGTGATGATCATCAAGGCTGTCACCGTGGACAAGGCTGAGATGAAGGATGCGTATCAGTGCCCTGTGTACAAGACGGAACGGAGGTTCAGGGAGGAGGTGTTCACCGCTCAGCTCAAGAGTAAGCACGGGCAGATCAAGTGGACGCTCTCGGGCGTCGCGCTGTTCCTGGACATCTGCTAATTGAGGTTAGAAAACAAACAGACGAGAAGGTCCGCGGCGACGCATGTGATGATGCTCGGGGAGGCAAAAAAAAAGATTAATTCTTTTGGCGGTGACGGCGTTGATGGAGAGACGCCGACATAAACCCGCCTCACTAATTGCCCCCCCCGATTCGTTCACGCGCGCCCGCCGCGTCTGACCGGTAGTGCGAAGCGGTAGTTAGAGACGCTTTCGTATTTAATCAGATGATTTATATTCAAACAACGTCCTTCGCAACCTAATACTCGTAGCTCGTCATCACAGATTTTTTGGCTTTGGCGGTTTCCTGCTTTTTCTCTGCACGTCGCTGGCGATTGTGAGATTTTTCGCGAAATTTTTGGA
>Ga0302114_10000209_pt1 | contig 43140 bp, 32 predicted proteins | sample AG5_Surface_MG_FD_203107 | JGI IMG/M metagenome (GOLD analysis project Ga0302114, IMG submission 203107) | Marine microbial communities from Western Arctic Ocean, Canada - AG5_Surface | ecosystem: Environmental > Aquatic > Marine > Oceanic | place: Canada: Western Arctic Ocean | collected...
CGAGACAGAACCCGCAGCGCGACATGCTCGGGAAGGTCCACGAGCGAGCTCATCGCGGTCGTCGAACGGCGCTGACGCGCGCGTTCGGCGGTGGACCTCTGTGGCTGTCTTTGGCCAAAAAGTGTCAGGTTTTTCGTCAACAAGCTGGTTTCTTCTCGGACTGTCCGTCCTGTCGCCAGACCTCGCACGGTCGAGGAAAATCTCCTCGGACGAACCGTTGAGAGTTCGGGTCGTCCGATGGATTGGAATGGCGGCGGCGTGCTGACGCAGACGTGACACAGATGATGCACAACAAAAGGCGACGCACGCTCGACACGGGCGAACACACCCACCAACCAAACAACCCCGACAACTCCAACAGCATGGCTCTCTCCCCTCTCGTCCGCGGCTCCAGCGACCTGTTCTTCCGCGATGCGTTCCGCGAGGCAGATGACGTGCGCACCTACGTCGAGCGTCTCCCCCACCGATACGCTCACCTCCGATACGACTGAACCACACTCCCCCTCCGCGCTCCTTCCTCGACAGTTCTTCACCAACTTCTTCCCCGGAGGCGCACTCGTCCCGGGTGGTGCGGGCCCCGTCGCGCGCCCCAGCGGCTCCGTGGCTAAGATCATCGCCGTCGACGTCATCGTAAGTCACCTTCCTCCTTCCTTCTATTCGCCGTCCTTCCACAGTCTTCCGATACGTCGTTGTTCGGGTCTCCATGTCCAAGTAATTTTCATCTCATCAACCCCCGCAGGAAAACAAGGACGGGTACACCCTCAAGGCTGACGTGCCAGGCACCAAGAAGGAAAACATCTCCCTCGAAGTTGACGGCAACGTCATCCGCATCGGTGTGATGCTAGACGAGGGCGTGACCGAGGAGTCGGAGTCCCCCGACAAGAAGTGGCACAGGAGTGAGCGACGCGAGTACCACTCTTTTCAGCAGCGGGCACTCCGCATGCCCGAGAACACCGACTTCTCCAAGATTGAGTCCAAGTACGAGAACGGCACCCTGACCATCGACGTCAAGAAGCACCCCTCGCCCAAGCACCCGACGCCCAAGAAAATTTCCATCAAGTGACTCGATGAATCACTTGCAAGGGATGTGAGTTCACGCCGCGCAAGCCGCCGCACACGAAACGAAACGAGCGAGACGACGACGCAACGAACGATTGAAACAGTTTTTGTCAATACCATGGAAATATCTACGAAATGTCTCGACACGCGAGCCGCCGAGCCGTCGAGCCAGTGAACCAACGCTCGCCTTTCTCCGCCACACCCTCCTCGCCCTTAGATGGCGCCGTACGCGCCGCCCTCAGTCTTCCTCACCTTGGGCGTGAACCCGAGCCAAGACCTGGGCAGGCAGGGGCAGATCTCCTCCCTGATGTAACCCTGACCCTGCACGCGGAGCGGCGCCTGCTCGTAGAAGACACCGCACACCATGATGATCAGCACGGCCCAAAGGCCGTCCGAGGTGGTGTGCTTGTTCCAGATGACCCAGTTGACGAGCTCGGAGATGAACTTGTTGCACGTCGCCACCACGGAGACGGAAGTGGCGGACAGCGCCTCACGGATCCACATCGTCGCCACGGACATACCCAGGCCCATGATGCAAGACGCCACGAGCAGGGTGATCGTCTTAGTGCTCCACTCGTTCTTCGCGTCATGCATCTGGAGCATCTCCTCGGAAAGTAGCATCTGCCCCAGCGCGAGGGGCATTGACAGGATGTTGATGTTGTACGAACGAGACCAGTTGTTCAACTGGACCTTCTCGATCGTGGTCTTCGCCACGAGACCCTCGGACACGGCGGCCACGAGGAACAGGCAGCAGAACATGTACGCCTTCACGGAGGCGTACGCGTCAACCTTGACGTAGAACGCGGCGCCGAACACGATGCCCACCAGCGCCAGGGAGGACTTGTAGTTGGGGAGCGCGCGACCGAGGAAGAGGTACTCGCACGCGCTGAAAAGCACGGGGGTCATCGACTTGACCGTGATGAAAGTCTCCAGCGGCGCGTACTTCATGACCTCCATGCCCGCGTACAGGAGGGCGAAGAAGGTGATGACGAGCGGCGTGAAGATTCCCGCGATCCTCCAGGTCAAGGGCTCCACCTCCACCATGCCGGTGTAGTGCGCGATGAGGAGCATCAGCGTCGTCGCGGTGAACTGGCAGAAGAGGATGAAGTTAGGAAGCGGGATGAAGGTCACCACCACCTTGTTCACCACCGAGAGCTGCGAGCCGATGGCGCAGTACACGAGGATGATGCCGAGAACCCGGGTGGACTTCCACAGGTACGTGGCGGCGTTGTTGCTGTCCTCATTCGTGACGCCCATTCCTTCAACCTTGGCCTTGCCGTCGCTCATGTTCGCGTACGGGGTCGGTACCGCGTTCGCGCTCCGAAGATGTCCCGACGGGTCCTGATCGGCGCCGCGTCGTCTTCGAGAGTGACGGGCGGGCGCTCTCGAACGGGCCCGATTAAAACACCCGCGGCATCGGTAACACCCTCGAGGATTGAACTTGGCGTGTAGCGCTGTCAGCAATAGTGAATTTGAGTCAAACCCTCATTTGCTCATACGAAATAATTAAATCTAATCATTAATTTCGTGTAAAGTGCATGGCAAATAGTATACAAATCGTGTGAACTTCGGCTGCGGATGTGATGAAAATAATCGAAACTCGTCTTCGACCCTGCCTGCAAAAACACCGTTCGCGTGCCTCTCCTCGCCCTCTCAAAGGCGCGCTTCTACGTGCCGCCAGACACTAGGGGATCTGCAAAGATGGTGCGTCACACAATCATGCGTGATCCTCCCACGTCGTCGCGTTTCGAGAGCGTCGCGCCGGTCGTCGACGCCGCGCGCGTCCCGCTTCGGGCGTCGATCCAGGGGTTTTCCTATTAGGGCTTGGCTTTTGCCGGCAAGATGCGCGCGACCTCCGTACGCACAGGCGCTGACGATCGCTCCCTCCCTCTCCACGTCTCAGGTGAACATTCCCAAGGCTAAGAAGAGCTTCTGCAAGAAGTGCAAGAAGCATGCGCCCCACAAGGTGACGCAGTACAAGACGGGCAAGGCCTCTCTGTACGCGCAGGGTGAGTCTCATCCCCGAGAAATAAAATACGCCCCGATGAGTGCCGGAACCGCGCTCCCGTCGCGACGCGACCGACGCGAACACGTTCACTGACCTTCTACCCTTTCAATCCCACAGGTAAGAGGCGTTACGACCGCAAGCAGAGCGGTTTCGGTGGTCAGACCAAGCCCGTGTTCCACAAGAAGGTGCGTGTCATGGCCAGGGAAATCTCTGCATGTTTTTTCTAGGGTTGGTTTGGGGGGCCGGACGCGCGGGTCCCGCCTGCCGAGGCTGGGTCGCACGCGGCGACTCACGCGCGATCTCGCCCCCTGGCCCAGCCTAGGGCCTGGAGTTCCCACTTCAAGCCGTGCCGTGTCGCCAGTTCGCCCGGGAAGAACCCCCAGACGCTGACCAAACCCCCTCCGCTCGTGTTTCCACAGGCTAAGACCACCAAGAAGATTGTGCTCCGCCTCCAGTGCAACACCTGCAAGGCTGTGTGCATGCACCCCATCAAGCGCTGCAAGCACTTCGAGATCGGTGGTGACAAGAAGGGCAAGGGAGGTCTCTACGCGTAAACATCGCACTTATTGCGCTGCATTCTAGTGGGGGTTTGGTAAAGAGAGTTTGTTTCGTCTTCGGGATGAAGGCGTAGAAGCTTGTAATATCCTATGAGCCGGGGTAACTCATGAGCGTGTCTCTTTTCGTCCGCCTACGTGTTTGTTTTACATGAGCTAAGCGCCGTCTAGTCTAATCCATGAATTCTGAGAGGGGCATCTTGATGAGGCCGGTTATCAAAGGCACCGGGCTCGTCTTGGTACAGACGATGACCCTGATCTCACTTGCGCCCGACGTCGGGTCCACCTGCCGGCACTTCACCGCGTCGATGTAGGGCAGACCGGGCAGAAGCGCGGGGCACTGCATGATGTACTCCTCCAGCTCGTACATCTCGGGCTTGGACGGAACGATCGCGATTGGAACGTCGTACACGGGTTCAGTGCCGGTGTTGACGACGTGCACGCGAATCTTGAAGAGCGGCCCGAGGCCCTGCACGGACGCCTGAAGGCGCACCGTGACCCCTTGGCGCGATTCGTTCACCGGTGACTGTCCGTCCTTTAAGATCTTGACGTACGCGCGCGCGGTGTTCAGCCTCAGCTTGAGCAGATCCCTCTGGAACGCCTGGTGCATGTCCACCGCCTGTTCCCGTTCCCTCTGCGTCTGCTCGACGTACAGCTTCGTCTTCTTGGGCACCGCGAGGGGAATGTCCTGTTCGGGGGGAGGCCCGTTCTGCGACACCGCCTCCAGGTTGGCGAGTCGCGGCATGATCTTAACCTGCAGGTTGCCACCCCTGGTGCACAGTATCAGCGTGTTGTCCTCTCGTCCCATCCTACCGAAGCGCAGCCCCCGGACCGGCTCCATCATGTCAAACTTGCTCACCACGTGCTTCTCGTTGTATACCCTCAGCTCGTTGTTCGCCAGCGCCACGAGGAGGCAACGCACCGCCCTCGTCCTCGTCACTTCCATCGACTCCATGCACGTGATCTCCGCGGGCAAATAGAGAGAGTACGCCTTCTTCCCCTTGGCGTGGTAGCAGTGAATCACGCGGTTCATGCACGCCACGTGGATCTGCTTCGCCGTCCTGATCAAGCCGCACGGCTGCGTCTCGAGCTCGATCACCACCGTGGACAGCTCGTCGTTCTTGACCGTGTACACCCGCCCGTCCCTGCACGCGACCACGATCCTGTAGTCCACGTCCAACAGACCGGTGGACGCGACGAACACCGGCGCCGACGGGAGCTTCACCGAATGCTTCACCGCGCTGCCGTTGGCGTTGAGCACGTAGAGCTCCGCGGATTCCGTCCCGACGAAGAGGCACGACGTCGCGTCCCACTCGTCCATGTTCTTCCTGACGCTCCCCATGCACGTGATGGACGTGAAGTGCTGCAGCTGCTCGGGCGCCTGCGCCGCGCAGTACGCGGTCCTTAAACCATCAACCGTCCCTCCTCCAGCGCCGTCATCCTCCATCGCGAGCAGGTCGAGGGACCGGGACGTGAGGGAGACCCCGGCGTCCCTCAGGTTGGCGAGCTCATCCCACGCCTCGTTCGGACTCAGCTGCCCGTCCCGTACCATCTTCCAAACCTCCATCTCCTGCTCGTCCACGGCCAGCGCCGGGAGCGTGAACTTGTAGTAGGGGCGGAGGTTGCGGTAGATGTACACGTGCGTCCCCGCCGCGATGGCCAGCGACGGTCGCTTGGGTGACTTGGGCTCCGCCGGGTAGAAGGTGCACACGGCCACGGGCGGCTCGAGCAGGTCGTGCTCCGACGTTAGGCTGGTGCCGTTCCAGACCTTCATCTTCTTGCTCGCGGTGGCCACCACCAGCCTGAACTCGCCGTCTCCCGCGAGGTCCGCGGTGCAGATGCACGGGCTGAAGGCGTCCGCGCCGGCCATCGGGTCCTGCCACGCCTCCAGCCACGCGGGCGTGTTCTTCTCCCTGACCTGCCGGGGAGGAGCCGTCTGAGCAACCTGCTGAGCCGCCTGCTGAGCCGCCTGCTGCTGGTACGCCGCGCGCTCAGCCTCCTGCTGCATCGCCCACTGCTGCTCCGCAATCTGACGCTCCCGCTCCTCGTTGGTGGTGTAGTCGCCGTAGTTGGCGCGCTGATACTCCGCGGTGTTGGGCGGGGGATTCACGCCGGGGTACTGATCATCCGCCTGCCCCTGCTCGGGCTGGCGGCCATCTCCGGTGTACGCGTAGACCATCGGCCCGTGCCCCGGATCTCTGTTTGACTTGTTCAAAACGACCGGCAGACGGGCATTTCTATTTCGCAATTCTTGTGATCGTATGGGTAAACTTGTTCCTGCACGGAACCGTCGATCCCTTGTATGAGCAAACAGAGAAATACTTGTCGCTATTAAGAGTCTTACCAAGCTCACCCAACAGCGACGCCATCGAGCTTGCCCTAACCCACAACCAATCAGCGCCGCGGGTCGTGCGCGCGCAGCGATCGAGCGTCGATCGGATCATGCTTCGTCGCGTCATCACCGACGCCGCGCGTAGGGCCGCGGGTACCGCGTCCACGGCCGACTCCGTCGCCAACCGGTGGGTATCGTCCGCGTTGTGCGCGACGAGCGGCGAGGGAGCGACGTCCATGCTGATCCGCCAGCCGTCGTCGTCGGCGACGTGGGCCAGGCACATGAGTCGGCTGAACGCCAAGGGCACGCGGCCGATCGGTGTGCAGGTCGCTCCTACCCCGTACTTCGGCAACATGATCGTCGAGCGCCTCCCTTGGGTCGCGCCGCTTCCCGAGCCGTGGGAGGCTGAGTACCAGCAGTGGTCCGATGAGCGCAGGCAGAAGTTCTTGAAGAAACTGCCCGAGTCGCTGGTCAACCCGAAGGCGGACTTCGAGGAGCGGGACGCCGGGGAAGTTTTCGACCCCGCGCCGAGAGAGACGGAGGCGGACAAGACCGGGGACCAGCGGACCATGCACCGGAAGCTGGATGAGTTTTTGTTCCTGGTGGTGCAGGATGCGAAGTCAGGGGAGTGGGGCTTCCCAAGGCGGGAGCACGCCGACGGGGAGACGATGCGGGAGGTGGCGCGTCAGGCGATGGAGGAGGCGGTGGGTGACTCCGTGGAGACGTACTTGGTGGGTAACGCGCCCCTGGGTCACTTCTACGAGGCCAAGGCGGGAGCCGAAGGCAAGGAGGGCGGCGAGGGGACCAACTTTTACCACCGAGCGCAGTGGCTGGATGGCACCCTCAAGCTGGAGTCCACGTACAAGGACTATAAGTGGCTTACCAAGGTACGCGCGCGTTTCCCGGCGTTTGTTTTCCACGAACCACGTTCATGCGACAGCGCAGTCGACGGGGTTGGAGATGACGAGACACAACTCAGTTTACACTGGTCTTCTTTCCACCGAAGCTTAACAAACGGCGCTGAGTGACATTTACTTAAGCCTCTGGCCGGATCCATCGCCGTTGACTGCCCGCATTTTCCCTGACGATTTCTTCGTTCGTGTTTGTTCGCATTCGGTCTCGTCTCACCCTTGCTTTCCGTTCACATCACAGGAAGAGCTGGGAGCGCACTTCAACAAGGAGCACCACGAATTCATCAAGGCGATCTGCTGACGAGCACGACTGTCGGCGCGCACTTGAACAGTATCGTCCATAGACTTAGTTTATTTTTGGTAATGGATGTATTTCATCTCCAGATCTACGCTCTCACGCCGTGGGTGGCGTCCACTGCGTCAATCCCTTCTCCGCGTTGTGGTAGTACGCTCGTCCTTGTTGATCGTAGTACACCTTCCAGCCAGACACCGGCGCGGGAGCCTCCTTCTTTGCTTCCTTGGCGACCTTCTCACCTTCGTCGCCTTTGTCGGAAGCATCGTCGTCCCTGCCGCGCTTCTTTCCGCCCTCCTCGTCCTCACCGCCGTCGCCGTCCCCGGCGTCCTTCTTCCCATCCTTCGCCGCCTTGCCCTCGCCGTCTGGACCGTCCTCCTTGTCGGAGTCCTCGTCCACGTCGAGCCCCTCCGCCTTCCGCTTCGCCTTCTCCTCGTCCGCCTTTCGCTTCGCGGCGAACGCCCTGGCCTGGGCCGCGATGTCCTTGTAGTCCGGCTCCTTGCTGACGGCGTCCAGATCGGACGTCCACGCGGGGCCGAACTTGGACGCCCAATTCACCGTCCCGTTGGTGCACTGCGCCGCCTGGTGCCCTTCCTTGCCGCAGATGTTGCAGGCATGGATGGAGCTGCCGGCGGGGCGGCGGAGTTTGTGGTGTTTATCCATGGTCGCTGCGGTCGCCCGGGTTGCGTGGTGGATACTGATCACCAAACGAACCCTCAGGTTAATTTGGCCATCAGGAAAAACGAGACTGCCACAAAAAAGTTGTGCTGTCGACGAACCGAGACACACGCCCAGCGCGGGGCTTCTGAGGTATGGGATGATGGGTGCGCTCGTATCGTCAAACGCTCGTGTCGTGCATCGTATCGTCGGGTGGATGCGAACGGTCGGTACCAGGGGCCTCGAAGCTATGCGCCCCGTGACGGACGTTACGAGAGACACCACGGCTCCGAGCACCTCGGAGCGTTGGATGGAGGAAGAGTTCCTGTGCCCTTGCTACTATACCGATAACTTCTTCGTGAGGTCCCTGGGTCGCCATGTGACGTACGATGGCACCGCCGCAGGCTTCGACGCCGCACATCCGAATATCGTCAAGGACATGACGGACGAGCGACGACGCGACGTACACATGGAACTCGAAGGGGAGCTGGCTCGGCGCCGAGGTCACTTCGCCGCCGCGAGGAAGAGGCGGGCGTTCGTCGCCGCAAACTACAAGCCGCTGCGACCGGAGGTTTACACCCTGCGTGATGACTTCGTGGACCCTCGGTGGGTCGAACTCGCCGAACTAGCCAGGACGCACGGTGGCAAAGATGCTTTGATGAAAGCGGGGATTGTTCGTCAGCGCCCCCGCGGCGTGTTTGCCTTCCCCGCGCTGACGCCGAGGTTCTGCGAGCTGATGCGCGAGGAGCTGGACCACTTCGAGCGGAGCGATATGCCGAGGGCGCACCCGAACACCATGAACAAGAACGGCCTGTTGCTGTACGAGCTCGGCATGTATGAGAATCTGCTGAACCCGCTCCTCGAGCGTTACGTATCGCCGGTGGCCGCCGCTCTGTTCGACGGGGGTGCACGGGAGATGGCGGACGGATCCGATTCGTTGGACCACCACAGATCATTCACGGTGCGGTACGAGCCGGAGGGTGCTGGCAAGGACACGGACTTGGCCTACCATTTTGACGACGCGGAGTTGACGCTCAACGTGAACCTGGGCGGTCATTTCGAGGGTGGCGAGCTGTGCTTCGGGGCTCTGAGCTCCGACGGCGACGAGATGCACTCGGCCAGGTATCCGCACTTTCACAAGGAGGGTATCGCGATTCTCCATCGAGGATCGCACTGCCACGAGGCGTTCCCGGTGGAGGAGGGTAAACGCGTCAACCTCATCATGTGGTGCCGCAGCTCCGATGTGAGGAAACATGGAATGTGCGCAATGTGTGGAAAGCCTCGGGAGGAAAAGGAGGAAGAGGGAGAAGATGATGATCACTAACGTTTACGTAGAAAAATGTCGAGGAGACACTAGTTTAGTCGCCAGTAATGACTCCGCTGGGGTGCGACGCGTCGAGTCACCCCCCTTTCTCACTCACCTCCGACCCTTCAGAGGCGGCGCGCCGTGTTCGAGCGCCCCCTTCGGCATGAACAACGCCGCGGGAATAGCCGCCACCAGCGCCAGCGCGTGTATGGGTATGGATAACGCCGCGGGCATCGAGTACATGGACGACGCGGTCACGGCACCGAACCGCGCCACCGCGTTCGCCCAACCGTGCCCGGTTGCTCGGAACAGGGTCGGGTACGCCACAGCGTTGAGGATCCACGACATGGCGCCGATGGGCGCGGCTGGAATGCGCCCGATGAGCATCAGGAACACCAGACCCCACCTGTGACTGTTGAGTGAGGGAACCAGCGGCACGAACAGCATCGGGACGGATATCGCAGCGCACGCCGCCGCGACGCTCCTCGGGTTCGTCTTTGACTTGAGCGCCAAAAGCGCCGAGAAGTTCCCCACCAGGTCGCCCGAGTTGACGATGAGGATAGCCGCGTAATCGAAGACCACCTTGTTCGTCAGCTCCGTCACGCCGTCGTCGGCGTACTGCTTAACCCTGAACACCACCGGCGCGTTGAGCATGAGACCGTAGAAGTTGAACGTCTGCACGAACGCCAGGGTCCACAGGCACACCGTACGGAAGAGGTTCACCAGGTTGCCCGCGAGGTTGTACCACGCCGATGAATCCCCTCCACCCCCACCCGACATCGCCGCGCCCTTCTCCGCGCCGTCCATCGTCGCTGGGGTCACTATCCCCGTCTCCCTATCCCCGACGACCTGAATTCCCTCCGGCAAAGGATACCCCGTGTTCTCCACGCAGATCCGATCCAGCGCCCGCTTGGCCTCCGCGCCCCGCCCCACGTCCGCCAGCCACGTCGGTGACTCGTCGAGGTAGAACGCCATCACGAGTGCGACGGTGGGCGGCAGCGCGGCGATGAACGCGAGGAGCCTCCACCCCCACGGCTCCAGGATCAATGCGCCGATGACGGTGATGGCGACCACGCCCACCGAGAAGGACAGGTTCGCGAGCTGCGTCCTGGTGGTTCGATTGTGATCCGGGCACGCCTCCGCGAGCATGTCCACCGGGACGAACGCGGCACCCACGCCGAGGCCGACCGCGAATCTACACACCATGAGTGCGGTGGTGCTGTCCGCCAGCGCGCTCGCGTATCCCCCCACCGCCACGAGCACCGACGCGGCGATGACGCAAGGTTTTCTTCCGAAGCTGTCGGCGAGCGCCCCCATGACGAAGCACCCGAACATCTGCCCCGCGAAGATGGACATCGCCACCTTATCTGTCTCCCAATTCGTCAAGTTGAATTCGTTCTTGACGTGGGGCAGGATCAGTGACAGCAGGGCGACCTCGGCCGCCTCACTCGCGATGGTGATGCACGTGACCAATAGGAGGAACTGCTGGTAGCCCCCGCCACGCCACCCAACCTTCTCGATAACATCCTCGGGGCTGACCCGAACCTGCCCGCCGAACGTCACTCGCGCGACCCGCGGGTTCTTCTCCTTGAAAGGCATCGCGATTTTTCGTTCACTCCTCCGACGGCCGCCCGCGCGCTCCGTTCTGCGGTCCGAGGCCGCGGAAAATCGATCTGATGGTGGGCAGGTTGGGCAGTTGGGGCGCGGCTTTCGAGAAAAAAAGTCACGATCCACTCACGCGAGTCGACCAGAGGGAAGGCGCGCGTGTGGAGGGGCGCGTGAAGGTGTGAGCGTTCGGTCTGTCGAGAATGCCCACGCCAAAGTCATCGAGCGGCAAGGACGTGGCGATCCACGCGCCGGTCACGTCCGTACACGTGTGCGCCTTGGTCGCGGTGCAGCTGGCGTACGGCGGGTACCATGTGGTGTCCAAGGTTGCGCTCCAGGAGGGGGTGAACAGGTACGTGTTCTGCGCGTACAGGGACATCATCGCGGTCGTGGCGTTGTTTGCGTTTCAGTTCGTGAGCAGATGCATATGCGGCATCAAGGGAGAGGGTGGCGACAAGGGGGTTGCGCGATCTGGATCGGGGCGAACTGGAGGACCGTCGTCTAGCGGTGGAGGGGAGCCCGTCGTGGTGGGCCCGACGCCGTGGCGCGCGCTCTCCGTGCTCGCGTTCACCGGGATCTTCGTCAACCAGCTCCTATTCCTCAAGGGTCTGAGCCTCACCTCCCCGGTGGTGGCCGGCGCGCTGCAGCCGTGCATCCCGGTCTTCACCTTCCTCCTCGCGGTGACGCTGGGCACGGAGAGGGTGTCGCCCAGACGGAAGGACGGCGCCCTCAAGCTCCTCGGCGTGTTGCTCTGCGTGGTCGGTGCGATGGTGACGTCCACGTGGCAGGGCGACGTCGTCTTCGAGGGGTTCGAGAACGACGGGGACGACGGCGGGGCGGGGGGGCGCCGGCGGCGCGTCCTCGAGATGGGGGGCCACGCGGTGGCACAGGCGGCCATCAAGGGCGGCCATCACAGGCACGGGCACGCGCACCAGGCGCCGCACCAACTCACGGGTGTCGTGTTCCTCCTGACCGCGTGTGCGTCCATGGCTGTGTTTCTCACGGTGCAGCAGAGGGTGCTCAGCAGGTTCCCAAAGCCGGCGGCTGTGACCCGGTGGACCTACGCCATCGGCGGTGCGCTGCTGCTGGCTGTGGCGGCGGTGATGGAGCCGCCGTGGCACCCCCAGCACGTAGAGCACTGGATTCTCAACAGGGATGAGACGATGGGGGTGCTGTACGGCGGCGTGGTTGCGTCCGCGATGAACTACTCGGTTATGGCCTGGGCTAACAACGCGGTAGGGGCCAGCATGGTGGCCATCTTCCTGCCCCTGCAACCCGTGGCCGGCGCGCTGTTGGCGTACTCGTTCCTCGGCACCGACATCTACGCCGGTACCCTAGTGGGTGGTTTGTGCGTCGCCGCGGGTCTCGTGTCGGTCACCATGGGGCGGAGGGTGGATGCAAAGTTGCACGAGGCGTCGAAATCGACGCTGCCCACCACCGCGGCCAAGGCAGACAAGGGTTTGAAGACCCTGGCCCGACGGGGCAGTGGAGGTGGTATCATAGAGATGATGGGCCTGGGAGGAAGCGGAGACGATCTGTCCAAGCGCAGTAGCTGATTCTTTAAGTCTTACAAACAACGTTACGTTACTCAAGCGGAGTCGACGTAGTCGAGTCCGAACGCCACAAAAACCCCACCCTGCAGACACAGGAACACGCCGTACTGCCACATGCCGGTGACCGCCGTGCCGTACGCGGCGCAGGTCAGGAAGAAACAACCCATCGCCAGCTCCTTGTCGTACACGTTTCTCTTCTTCACCACCCGCTTCACCACCGCGGTTTTAACGGCTGTAGCGATTCGGCCAACTTTTTCACCAACCTTGCTGTGCTGAACCTTGTCCACGAACTTACCCAGCTTGGCGGTCACGACCCACTCGTGCGCGTTGGACCACTGCAGCAAGCCCGCGCACATCGCTGAGGTCTTGACGATCATCATCGCGTTCTCGTACAGGACGTAAGGCACGAAGTATACCCATCCGCCCGGGGTGAACCAGACGGTGCTCAAGGTGATCAGGAGGGGCATGTACACGAGGGCCCAGAACGGGATGGCCACTTCCGGCGCGGTGGCGCAGATGGGTATGAGGCAGCCGTACAGGAAGAAAGACACGAGGTGCGTGGCGAACATCCTCGTGCCGAAGAAGAACACGTTGAGGTACAGCTTCTTGGCGAGGGGAACGTCCTTCGCGTTCCACACGTCCACGATGGCCTGACGCCACAGCTGCATAGGGCCGCACGACCACCTGTGTTGCTGCTTGCGGTAGGCGCCGTACTGCGCGGGTATCTCGTTCAGGCACGTCACATCGTCCAGGAACACGAACCGCCACCCGCGCAGATACGCTCGAAGTGACAAGTCCATGTCCTCAACCGTGGTCCGGCAGTTCCATCCCCCCGAGTCGACGATGCACTCGCGCCGCCACACCCCGGCGGTGCCGTTGAAGTTGAAGAACAGACCCGCCGCGTGCCTCGCGTACTGCTCGCACCGGATGTGGTAGTTGAGAGATATCTCCTGCACGCGGGTCAGCAGACTCTCCGTGCCGTTGGAGTACACCCACCGCGCCTGAACAAAACCGACGTCTGGGTTCAAGGTTAGGTACGGAATCGTTTTCCTGAGAAAGTCGGGCGCCGGGTCAAAGTCCGCGTCGAACACCGCGCAGTGGTCGAACTGCTCGATGTCCGCCATGGCGTCGTTCATGGCGCCCGCCTTGTACCCGCCGCGGTTGGTCCTGGTTCGGTGCTGCACGTTCACGCCCCGTTCCCTGTGTTCGAAGACCTTATCCTCGATCCGCCGTCTGGTCTCGGCGCAGGTGCTGTCGTCGAGTACTTGTACCATCATCCGAGACTTTGGCCAGTCCAGCGCGCACGCGGCGTCGATGACCGCCTGGCACACCTCCTTCTCGTTGAACATGGGGAGCTGCACGACGACGTTGGGAAAGTCCCGGACGTTCTCGGCGGAGACGGACCCGGGCTCGGGGAGGGCCTGGAACCTCCACCGAGCCTTGGGGTCGACTCGGCTCACCCACCGCCAGTACAGCGCGACGTAGAAATGGAATATCCTGTCCGCCGCGACGAGCGCCGACATGAACGCGCAGATCATGACGAAGAACCTGAGGAAGGGTATGACCACGAGCAGGCGAAACTCGAGGGCGAGGAGCGCGAACGAGTTGACGTGCGCCGACACCCTCCTCCAACTCTCCTCGTCCCTTAGCGCGGCGTGCGCGCGGTCGAGGTGGCCGGAGCGGGCGGCGTAGACGAGCGCGATGGCGCCGGCGGCGATCCACGCGACGCCCACGACGAGACGAACCCACCGTCGACGATGGACGGGCACGCCCGATGCGCCTTTCGGTCCGACCGAGGACACGGACGAAGACGGAGGCTGGGCCCGAGGACTCTTGGGGTGCGGGCGGGGTGACGACGACTCCGCGGGATCCTCCGCGAGGAGGCGCCTGTGCTCGTCCTCGTGATGACGCGGGCGCAGCCATGGCCACGCGCGATCCGCCATCGTGACGGTGCGCCTCGGGATGAAGTGACGCCGAGACGCGAGAGAACCGGGAACAAACGAAGGTCCGACGCTTCCGAGGAAATAGGACTACAAACCTCGTGGGCTCAAACAAGAAGAGACAGGACGACTCGAGACGCGGGTTGAGTTGTCAATTACTGTGGTATCATTTACATGAAACACTCTTCGCGATAGTGTTTTCACCGCGGTGTAAAAACGTGAAGTAAGCTACGTGCGTGTTCTTCGTGGTCCGTGGCATGCTGTTGCTGCCCCGCAGACTCCCGGCCCAGCAGCGATTTCCCGACCCTACGCAACACTGAGTTGGCGCAAACCGTTTACTGTTCCATGGGGAGGAGGTGGGGGGAGAGGTACTTGGACACGGTGAAGCCCTGGAAGCGATCGACGCCGAGGAGATCGGACAGGTTCTTGTCCGCGATGATCCAGCGCTTGTTCTCGGGGTCCATGAGGTTCTTCTCCTTGAAGTACGACCACATCTTGGAGGTGAGGTTCGCGCGGGAGATGGTCTTGTCGCCGCCGAGGAACTTGGTGAGCGCGGAGGAGCACTTGTAGGGCTTCTGGAGACCGCCGGCGGACTTCTTGGCCGCCTTCTCCTTGCGCAGCTGCTCGAGGCCAGCCTCGGACATGGGCACGTAGGCGGCAATCTCCCTCTGGTAGCGCTCCTTGTCCGCCTCGGCCATCTTCTCGTAGCCGCCGCGGGTGGTGGCGTCCATGCCCTTCCACTGCTCGCCCAGGGTCTTGGCAATGTCCGCGAACTTCATGCCGGGGTTGCTGGCGTTGATCTTGGGGCGGGCGATCTGCACGAAGCACATGTACGCACCCTTGGGGCCCTTGGGCTTGTTGGGGTCGACGACATCCTTGCCCTTGCCGCGGCCGCGCTTCTTCTTGCCATCCTTGCCAATCTTGCCCTCCTTGGACTTCTTGCCCTTGGGCTCGCCTGTTGTTGGAAAGGAAAAAAGATGAGTCGAGGGGATCGGCGAACGACAGGAGCGGACGACGTCGGCGACGGGTCCGTGCGCAAAGAATGAAGAAATGCGCGAAATTAAGCAAAGACTGTGCCTCGGTGGGACCCCTCTGTCGGGGGAAAGATCGGGTCGAAAAAGAGTACGAGTGCGGCTGTTCGCGCGTTTGCGGACCTTCAGCCTTGCGCTTGGTGGCGCTGTTGGAAAGGAAAGGGGAGGAAACGTCAGCACGTGTCGCTCGAAGGGCGGGGCCGCGCTGGCTCGTCGTGAAAAGTCACCAACGCTCGAAATCGGTAATTTTGAGAAACGTGAGGAAGTTCTTCGTCCCCGCGGGTCACGCGGGAGGCGAAGGCGAGAGGGGACGGGTTCGAATTCGCGCGTGGTGGTTACTCACCCCATCTTCTTGCCGGCGTTAGACTTCAGGAACTTCTCGACCTGCGGGTGGAGGGAACGGGGCGTGATGGGTGTCAGCGCTCGTTTGAAAATTGTTGCCGTTCGCTGGAAGAATTGCAAACGAACGGGGCTGGAGGGCGTTTGAATTGGCGCTCGCGACGCGCCGTTCGCGCGCACGAGGATGCGACTAGTTCGGGAATGGGAAGAAAAGGAGCTTGTTGAGCGGCATCGTACCTCATCGCGGATGAATTGCTTGCGGTCGGACATGGGAACGCCGAGGTCGCCCTCGAGCTGCTTCTGGATGTTCTTCACGGTGGTCTTCTCCAGGTCCGCGGTCTTGAGGATCTGGTGGAGACGCTTGATGACCGACGCGTCCTTGGTGCCGGCGCCCTTAGCGTCGACTGGAGCCTTCTTGGGAGCCATTGTTGATTCCTTCTAGGGAGTAGAGGAGGGTTGTAGACGCGTAAAGTGCGCGCTTGACGATCTATGAGCCCGGTGGCCGAGCGGATCGAGCTTTCATGTCCTTTGCGTCATAGCTAGGTTTTCGCCGTATGTGGCCGTGGTGAGGATCACGGCAAAATTGGCTCTGCGTATGGAAATCACCCTTCCAACGTTCCCCCAATTGGTTCGCGACACAGCGCAAATGGTGACGAGATGACGTGGAAATTTTGAAGATCAAATTTTCATAATTTGTAGACTGTCGCGCTGTCCGTATCTCCGGTTGCGTTTGGGTTCAAATGAGATATTTGCGATTCCTCTCCTCATTCGCGCACGATTCGATCGCGAGAAGTTCACACCTTATCGTCGTTGGGTTTGGATAGCCTTTCCTATTTCGTTCAAATTCGAATCGCTCTCTACTTTACTGTGGAAAGTAACGGTCAAAATAATTCCTGCCACGACGGTTTAAAGAGGTCCCGGGAAAATGGTCGGTTTTTTTATTTGGGGTCGAGTTCGCGCGAGACGAGAGCAGCGGGAAAGAAACCACTTGGCTTTTCTTGAAAGAATTATTACTTGTTCAACTCCCGCTCCACCGACACTTTGTGTCTTCCTTCTCAGAAGTTCTCGAAGAGGGCGAGCACCGCCGGGTCCTCCACGATGTTCCCACGCTGCCACGGCACGTCACCCTGCTCCAGCACCTGTTGCAGCCTCGGGTCGTTGATCACGTTCCTGCGCCGGGGCGACAGGTCCGGGACCACCTCCCCGCGCTGCACGGCGCCCACGTCGACGCAGTGGAACCACTGCTGTCGGTAGAGCTCGGCCCAGTTCCCGCCCGCGCCCAGCCGTTGGGACTCGACGTTCTGGAGCAAGCCCTTGACGACCGCCGCGGTGGTCCGGTCCACGGAGTTGGCCATGGTCATCTGTTCCGGGTCGTGCGACATGAGCCGGCGATACAGCTCCTGCCTCGAGCCGCTGTTTGAGCTGAAGGGCGTGTCGCCCGTGGTGAGCTCGTAGATGAAGATGCCCATGGCCCACAGGTCAGCCTCGAACGAGCACCCGCGATGCAGGAGCACCTCGGGGGACATGTACTGAGCCGTGCCGCACACCGTGTTGGTCCGCTTGCCGGGCGCCAGTTTCTTGGCCATGCCAAAGTCGGCCAGTTGCACGCTCCCGTGCGCGTGGAGCAGGATATTCTCCGGCTTCAAGTCGCGGTACACGTACCCTTTGTTGTGCATGTGCTCCAGCGCGGTGGCCACCTGGACTGCGTAGATGACCGCGTCGTTCCGTGACGGCAGGCCGTGGAAGTTCATCGCCTGGAACAGGTCACCGCACGGCGCGTACTCCAACACCAGGAACAGCGCCCACGGGTCCTGAAACGAGGCGAGGAGGCGATTGATAAACGGGCCAGAGGAAATATCCTCGTGCAGCTTGCGCTCGTCGCTCGCGTGCCTCGCCTCACCCACGTCCACCAGCTTGGACTTGCGCATAACCTTGAACGCGACGATCCGGCCGCCATCCTTCTCCCGTCCCAGGTACACCGTGCCGCACAAACCCCGGCCCAGCTCGCGGAGGAGGGTGTAATCCGCGGTGGTCCTGTCCCGCCGCGGCGCCGGCAACACCGGAAACGCCTTCTCTCCAAACAGCATGCTCTCCACCCTGCGAATGGGCTCGTGCTCGTCGATCACCATGTCGTCCCGTCCCATGATCGGCGGCGTGGACGCGCGCTGGAGGGGATCCGCCAGCCTAGACAGCGTGGGAGCCTTGCCCAGCGCCTTGAGGTCCGCGACTGACGCGCTGTGCATGATCGCCTGCGGCATGCCCGGCTTGAACGGGTCCGCGCCGCCTTTCAGTTCCGCCGCGTCCCGTCCCCCGCCGCTGCCACCACTGGTGATGTTACCGTGCATGTGCATGTTCGCGACGCTGTACGACCGGTTCAGGGACGAGCCGTTGTTGTTGGCAAAGTGACCGACGGAGTTTGCGTTGCGGGGGTGGATCGGCGCCGGCGACTCGGGCACGTGTGGGTGCCCGGGCGACGCGCTCCTGCTGCTCCCGGGGGACACGTGCGCCAGCCCGGTGGAATGGTTTGGTGACGGCGTCGAAGGCTGCGAGTACTGCGACTGGAACCTCGACATGTCCGCGATGGACTCGGCCCGTTTGAGCTGCGACGACCCGGTTCCGTGATCCGCGTTTCGCGAGATGACCCCCGCGTTTCCCATCCCGCCCTGGCCCATCTGACGAGCCTTGTGTTTAGCCGCGATCGTCGCCGCGATCGTCGGTCGCCCGTGCGTCTCCAGCGTGGCGGTGATCACCCCTCGCTGCGCGGGTGTCGCCGCCTGGGACGCCTCCATGCCGAGCTCGGCGGCTCGAGTGGCCCTTAGTGCGATTTCGTCCCAAGCCGCATCGCTCGCCCCGCCGGCGCCCCACTGCGCCGAGTCGGACCCGTCCGTCGTCATGGTGGCCTCGAACACGGCGTCCACTAGCCCGTCGGGTCTGGCGGCGGTGTGCGCCACCACCGTCTCCAGGTCAACCTTGTCGGCGACGAGCGAGAGGGACACGTCCCTGATCAGGCCCGGCCGGTCCGGCGCCCTGATGCTGAGCTGTCTCCGAAGCGCCGTCGCGCCGTTGGGCTTGGCCTCGACCATCCCCGCGCCGCTCCCGTGCGTCCTCTTCCAGATGGACGGCTGGACCACCGCGTCCCTCACCGCGAGGGACACCGGCGTGAGCAGCGAGTGCTCGAGCTTGAACGCGGTGGCGTTGTCCACGACCCAGAAGCGGTGCATCTGCAGGTGGCCCACGGGCTGAAGATCGCACCTCACCACCCTCAGGCCCTGCGCGTCCAGACACGCGCACAGGTCGGCGTAGAGCCCCGGCTGGTGCGAGTAGACCACTGTGAGTTGGATTGTAAGAGGGGGCGGGGGACGGCGTGATGGTCAGCGACACGGTCGGTCGGCGCGGTCAGCAAAAATAAACAAGATGGGCCGTCGACTGGTTGCGGCTGGGGTGCGGCGAGGGCGTTTGCGCGTACCTTTGACGAGCGTTCCATCCTTATCCAGCTTGTTGGACACCTCCACGCCGCGCTTGGGAGTTTCCACCGGCGGTGCGTGACCGTTCTGCATTGTGAACTATCGCCGATACCTCGCGATACGTTCCCCGCCAGTCACCCCGTCGGTGCACCGCCACGATTCCGTCCCACGGTTGGCCACCGCCGCGCGCGCTCTCTTCCACGACGTCGCTGACTTAGTCCCAACCCGCGATCCAACCGCACCTGACTAAGCGGAAGAGCGTGCCGTCTCGCCCCTTCCCGCGCGTCTATTCGCGCCGCGTGACCTCTCCGTCGACTCTCGCGCGCGTCTCCCTATGGCGAGTGCTGTCGACAGGACTGCCGCGAAAAAGCTCGTCTGGCTGCCGAGAACCGCAGGAAGTCCGGGATTTGGACGGCTCTCACCAGACAGTTCCCAGCCCAGCCAGATCTGCGGACCACCTTTATCGGGGAAATTAACTCATCGATCGCGAGTCACGACTGAATTTTGTTCGATTCTGTGGTCCCACACCACTTTTGCGGCGCTTTTCGGTCGTTCCGAGGACCCTAAACCGACGGCCGCTTTCCCGAGCCTCGACTCGAGACGGCCAAATGGAAATCCGAGGGACAGACGACGCCGCCGGGAACGGAGCGAGAACCCCGTTGGCGGTTGCTGAAAATGGCATCTCGCGCCATCGCCGTCGCGTCGACCCGCGCGTCATCGCCCGCGACGCCCGTCGGTCGCCGCGTCAACCCTCGCGGTGGCGCGGCGGTGAAGGGAGACGCCACGTCGTCCGGAAGATCCTCGATTCGTCGCCGTCGCCCGGAAGTCTCCGTCGCGGCCGGTGACTCGCCGGGCGGCACGTCCACCGCCGCCAGGTACGACGAGATCATCGCGGACCTTCGCGGCGCCGCGGAGTCCTCGACCCTGGACGCGATAGTGGACGAGGTCAGGCTCGAGCTCACCACCGACTTCTACGAGCACGCGGTGTCGAAGATCGACGCGTGCAGGTCGGCCGGGGACGAGGCTGGGGCGGACGCGCTCGACGAGCTGTGCGGCCGCGTGATGATGGCGTCGGATCGAACATTCGGCGCTCTCATGCCATCCCTCGGGGACGGATCCGGGGACGGGGAGGAACTCGACGGGGACGCGGCGGAGGCGCTGGCGCTGGCGGGCGACCTCACTCCCGCGCAGCAGGAGCAGCTCCAACGGCGGTGGGACGGCATCTCCGCCAGGCTGGCCGAGGAAGGGGAGGCTAACGCGATCGCTCAGGTGGAGAAGAACGCCACGAGCAGGAAGGACAGCGTGGTGGCCATCCTGGGCCGGGTGCCCATGGGCCCCAAGGAGCTCAGGAGCCTCAACATGGTCACCGCCGAGCGCAGGATCATCGACGTCCTTCTCATGTTCCCGCGCGGGTCTGAACGTTCGGACGCGCTCACCGACGCCCTCACCCCGCCCGAGGAGACGGACGATGGGAACGAGGAAGTGACGGACGGCAGGGGAGATAACCTGGAGCTGACGGACGACGAGATGCTGGTCGGCGACGAGGAGGAGGTCTTCACGACGCCCGCCAGGCTTCTCGCCGCGGTGGAGTTGGCCATCAAGGAGGCCACCACGGGGGGTGACGACGCGGCGACGGTGGATGAGCTCCGTTCCCTTCGTGGCGAGGTGGCGCAACGATGTGACTTTCTCAACTGAAAAGTAGGTTTAGATGTCGATAAGTTATCTTGGTACACGGCTGAATCTTATTTGCAAAAAATCGGTGAACTAATCATTCCGCCGCCGCGGGATCTATCGCGGCGGACTCCTCGACGGCATCGTCGGCCGGTGTCTCGTCTAAAACCACGACATCTCGATCGAGGTCTGGGTCCCTTCGTGTACGTCGCCGCGCTCCCTTGTGCGATGGGACACGCCGCCGTCTCGCCCCCTTCTCTCTTGTTCCGCCCTTCTCCGCGCTTCTCCCCTTGGCGTCCAGCGCAGCCGCCAACGCGCCCATCGCCGCCACGCACGTCCCGAACGCGATCTTCCTCACCAGGCCGGCGGTATCGACCTGCCGTCGTTCCCCTCCATCGTCGCGTCCGCTTCCCCCGGTCACCGTCTGGCCCGTCTCTCCGTCCACGCCCCCCGGCCCCGACGACGTCCGGGCGATGTGTTGTCCTCCACCAGAAGCGGGGACAGACCCGGCTCGGTCCTTCTGAAACTTCCTGAACCCGATGTCCATGTTCTTGACCACGCCCCACATGCCGCACTTAACCGCGAACCGCGCCACGTCCTGGTTCACGTGCTGCTCCTCGAAGTGGCTCAGGATGCACTCCGCGCTGGTCAGCCGTCCGTCCGGCCCCGGCACCGCGCGCATGCGCCACGACGAAAAGTAAGGGTCCACCCGCTTCAGGTTGGGCGATACCGGCGTCTGCGAGTGCAGGCACCCTTTGTTGAGGGCCCAGTACGTGTCTCCGTCCTTCCACGTGCGCCTGGTGAAGACGTAATCGCGGTTGGAGATGACCGGCAGCGCGCGTTCCCAGAAGACAACCTCGGCGCCGGTCCTGTCGTCCCTCTCGAGCACCCTGTGGCGGAAGAGCAGCCTGTCCCACGAGGCGCGGACGTCGTCATCGTTGAAAAAGTCGCACATCTCCTCCACCGTGGCGTTCTCGAACACGGTGCGGGAGAGGTACTCGGTGCCGCCGTAGGGCAGCACGTGCCTCCACGCGCGGTACGAGAACCCCGCGCCGGCCTTGTCCATCATCTCGGACCACTCGCCGTTGGCCTCCACCGGGGGTAGCCTCGCCGGCATGCCCTCCATGCGCTCCTTGAACTCAAGGTAGTCCTTCTGCTGCACCCCGCCCTCGACGCGGCTGTTGGAAAACGTTTGGACGGATACGTGAGGTCAGCGAAGCGCTCTTAAAGGGAAGGGTCGGTTTGAATTGGCGCGGTCTTGAAAAAAAAAAGGGTTCAAGCAAGATCTCGGAGGGTAATGGACGGACCTTGAGAAGGCGCTGGGCACGTTGCTCACGGGCTCGTACTTGGCCGCGATGCACGTGCTGGGCGCGGATCCGACGCTCGGTGCGGGGCGGTGTCTCGACGCCCTCCGTCTGCGCGCGGGTATGATCTCCAGGCCGACCGCGAGGAGCATGCCTTTGACCGGCGGGAGCCCAACGAACCACAGCACGAGCTGCCTGACGGTGACCGCCGTGGAGAACGCGAGCCACGCGCGGTTGCCCACCCTGCCGCCCTGGTGCGCCGCGGCGGGTCCGAGGAAGAAGAACGCGAACAGCGTGAGCAGCGGGAACCAGATGTGCACGTTGTCCAGCACCAGCACCACCTCGGGGGGCAGCCACGCGAGCGCGTCCAGGACGTAGCCGTGCACGCCAGTCGTCTCCATGATTCTCTCGATGCTCCCTCGGAGCGTGATTGAGCTCAGCGCCTGGGCGCCGGTCACGGCGTCCTTGACCATGAGTCGCGCAGCCTCAAAGGGCGCGGCGGCGGACATCGCGAGTGTCGCGCCCGTCGAGGAGGCGAGCCGAAGCGGCGAGCGGTCGCGGGAAGGGTTCGGAGCTTCCGGCGCTCTCAGCCCTTCAAATTTCCTGCCGGCGTGTCGGCTCCGCGAGCCTTTGCCGGCGCTGCGGCGGAGTGTTCGCCGCGGTGAGGGTTCCGACGCGGTGGGCGGACGCAAAAGATTTGGACGCGGTTAACTGACGCGCGAACCACGGGGTGCCGCGATTGGCGTCGGCGTGCGCGCGAGATCCTCTGCGGCGCAACCGCGGAAAGATAAAGCAACCAAAAGGGAGATGCGACTCGTTTCATTGGTCAAACGGGCTCGAGGCGAATCGGGGTGAGTCACCGAGCAGAATCGAAAAGATTTATTTTGCAGACTGGCTAGCTAGCTAGGTTATGGCCGGGACGGTTTTTTTGCAAAACTTATGTATGGGTATTGTGACGCAGCCATCCAAAAAAGCAAGAGGGGTTCTTTCGCGAAGCTGCTTTTGGCTTCTTCTCGATGGATTGCAATTATTCCTAACAACGACGTCGACGAGGTGTGATGTCGAGGGAGTATCGCGGCTCTTTCGGCGCCCTCACGGGTCGTCGTGGCTCATATAAGTCGTGGACTTACTTCTTGTCGATGAGAGCCTTGAGGGCGAGGGCGCCGACGCCCGCCTGGATGCCCGCGTTGAGCCAGCGCATCTCGGTCTTGACGGTGTTCTCCATGAAGGGGTGGGCCACGAACATCGCGGTGGAGGCGATGGCGTTGGCGGCGATGGCGCCGTTGAGCATCTTCCTGTCGTCGGCGTTGCTGATGTTCTTATCGGCGAGGTACACGGCGCCGCAGGCCAGGGCGCCGGAGATGCCCATGAACCTCCAGCCGGCGTCGGCTTCATCGTTGTCCTGGATCTGGGTTCCGTTCAAGTAGATGTCGGTGGTCTGCTTGCGGGGGAGCGCGACGCACATGGCGGAGTTGCCGGCCATGCCGAGAATGTAACCCTGGGCGGGAGTGATCATGTCGGAAGAAGTGGGTGTGTTTTGGTGGTTTTGCGGTTGCGTGAGGGGGAATGGCGCGCGTGAAGGCGAGTCGATCGACATCAATTTAGCGTGAAATATCCGAAAACACGTCAGCTTTTTGCATAACGTTATATATTTTCGCCGATTTCCTGTGCGACATCACTGTGCAAGTCCCCGCCAAATTTCGAGTCAACCGCGTCGTTTGCGAAGGAAGACGAAAAAGCGTTTTTGTGTAACTTACGCGTCAGAGGCATGAGTCAGCACACTTTAGCACGTGCGCGCGCCGAACGACCGACTGAGAGCGACCATCCCACGGAAGAGAGGGATGCTCGCGATATCCGGAAGGAGGGCCCTGAGGGTCAGGACACTGGTGAGCCACGCGCGCGCGATCGCCGACTGGCACGTCGGCTCGCCGCGCGCTCTCAACGAATGCGAGCCGCGGGACAACGGGTTCCCCGTCAAAGGCACCCCAAGCTCCCCGGGGCTGCCCCCCGCGTCCCCGAAGCGACGGGGGCACGTGTCCGCCGCGTACGCCTTCCCCGACGACGTGACAAACATGACCGGTACCACGAGGGTCGAGACGGATCTCCTCGGGTCCATGATCATACCCGCCGACGCGCTGTATGGCATCGCCACCGCGCGAGCCATGGACAACTATGACATCTCCGGAGTCAAGGTGAGGGACTACCCGGACTTCATACGCGCGCTCGCGCACGTCAAACGCGCGTGTGCGACGGCCAACGGACGCCTCGGCCTACTCCCTGGAGACGTGGTGGAGGCCATCGTCGCCGCGTGCGATGAGCTGATCCGCTCGGACAGGTATCACGCGCACTTCGCCGTGGACATGGTCCAGGGCGGCGCGGGGACCAGCACCAACATGTGCGCGAACGAGATCATAGCCAACCTCGCGGCGATACACCTTGGCGAGCCGGTCGGAGATTACTCCAAGGTGCACCCGAACGATCACGTGAACATGTGCCAGAGCACCAACGACGCGTACCCGAGCGCGGCGAAGCTCGCGGTGGTGTTCAAGCACGTCGCCGTTGTTCAGGCGTTGGAAAATCTCGTGTCCTCGCTGAGGTCAAAAGCCGTCGAGTTCGAGCACGTGGTCAAGATGGGACGCACCCAGCTGCAAGACGCGGTGCCGATGACCCTCGGGCAGGAGTTCCGGTCCTTCGCATCGTCCCTCGCCGCCGACCTCACGTTCATGCAGCGCAACGTGGACCAGCTCTACGAGCTCAACCTGGGGGGCACCGCCATCGGGACCAAGATTTGCGCCGACGCGTCCTTCGCCGAGGCGTCCGTCTCGGCTCTCAGCGAGCAGACGCGTTTACCCCTACGGTCCCCCGACGACTTCATCGATGCGTCGTCGTCCACGTCGTCGTTCCTGCTCTTCTCGAACATCCTGCGTCGCGTCGCGGTCAAGGTGAGCAAGATTTGCAACGACCTGCGGCTGCTCTCGTCGGGTCCGCGGTGCGGGTTCAACGAGATCAACCTGCCCGCCGCGGCTCCCGGATCGTCCATCATGCCGGGGAAGATCAACCCGGTGATCCCGGAGGTGATGAACCAGGTGTGTTTCCAGGTGATAGGCACCGACCACACCATCGCGTCCGCGTCCGAGGCGGCGCAGCTCCAGCTCAACGTGTTCGAGCCGATCATCATCTACAACCTCCTCAACAACATGAACCTGATGGAACGCGGGCTGAACACGCTTCGTACCAAGTGCATCGACGGCATCACGGCCAACCCCGAGCGATGCAAGGAACTGGTGGATAACTCGATCGGCATAGTCACCGCGTTGCTCCCGTTGTTGGGGTACAAGAAGGCCACCGCCGTGGCCAAGGAGGCGCTGGAGACGGGCCGGCCCGTGGCGGAGATTGCATCTCGGTTCGCGGATTCGAGCGAGGTGGCCTCGATGCTGAAGCCCGAGGCGATGACGCACCCGAGGAGGCTCGTGGACGTCAACACGGAAACCCTGGCGCGACATTCGAGGATGCCGGCTTAGGAGGGAGAGGGGAGAGGGGGACACCTATCATGTACACGGCCTTATTACGCCGCTAATAGAGATGCACACCGCCGTCACGCGAGCGTTGTTGTAAACCATCTTTGTTCTTATGTACACAGGTTACCTCGCGTCCGTGTCTAGTGTTCGCATGAACTCCTCCTCGGCGAATTGGAGGGTCCTCGCCGCCTCCATGTGCACCTTTTGCTTCTTGAGCACGTCGATGAGCTTCATCTGCTTCTTGAACGCGGCGGTGAGCTCCGTCTTTTGCCTCTCCAGCCGCTTCACCTCCTGCCGCAAGCGGTCGTTCTCACCCTTCAGACCCGTCGCCGCGCCCCTCTGCCCCTCACGCGCCTGCTCGAGCTGGTGTTTGTACCTCTCCACCTCCTCCAGCGCGCGGTTCAGCCTCACGTCCTTCGCCTTGGCCTCCTGGTCCGCCGCCTTGTTCGACCGCCTGTCCCGCTCAATCTCCTTCTTGGTCTCCGCCAGCTCGCGCTCCTTAGCGTCCGCCGCAGCCTTGGCGTCATTCGACGTGCGCTTCTCCTTGTCCAGCGCGGTCTGCATCTGCTTCACCTGCTTGCCGATGTTGAGCTTCTCGGTGAGCAGAGTTTTGAGCTCGCCGTCGCGGTCCTTCAGCCGCGAGTGCGCCTCGCGGAGCTCCTTGGCCTGCGCCTGGAGCTCATCCTGCAGCGCGCGGATCCTGGCGCGCGCGAGCCTGCCGGCGCTGTCCTCCTCGGGGTTCGCGAAGGACGCCGCCTTTGGGGCGTCGCGGCCGAACTCCTCGAGCGGGGCGGAGTCCCGTGAGGCTCGCACGCGCTCCACGCTGCTGCGGACGGATGTCGGTCTGGAGGATCTGGCGGACTTGGTGGCTGGCGCGTGGCGAACGAACCTCGGGGGCTCGGGGTCGTTCTCGTCCGGCCACTCCTCGTGGTCGGGAGGCGGGGGATATTCGTCCGACTCGTAGTCGACGCTGTCCAGCGTCACGTCCCCGGCGGCGAACTGCTCCACCTCGTCCCTCGCGAGCTTCATCATGGCATCCTCGAAGAGGCTCGACTTGCCGGCGATCTCCCCCGCGCTCCACTCCTGGGACGCGAGAACCGCGCTGCCCTCGACCACAGCCTTAGCGCGCGCGATGGATGCCGCCGCGCGCTCCTCGAGCAACGCGTTGCGCCGCAGGAGATCCTGCTCGTACTCCGTCAGGTCAGCCATGTGCGTGCAGATTTGAACTGGACCCGAGAGGTGCCGCTCGTTTTTTGAATTCACTCGTCGGGCTCGAGTAGTTTTAGTCCACATCCTCATACGCGGTAATTAATCATCATCAAATGTAATGAATTTCTGGTTTTGTATGTGCAAACAGAATGATTCACCCCGCATTTCGCGCGAGGTGACCGTTTGCAAGGCTTTTTTCGCCGTTGTGAACTCTCCCACCGAACGCACTTCTCCACGCGCGCAGACTTGGCCGCGAGCGCGTATCGCCGTGCGGAGGAATCTCATCAGTGGCTCACCATGGCGCAAGCGGATGAAACGGAGACGGTGCGTCCCGCGATTACACGACGCTCCCACGATACCGCCACAGCTGGATTAGAATGAAAAAGCAATTTGAACCCGAACCCGCACTGACCTCCACCGTCCATCGTACAGGCGGAACTCACGTTCCACGGCGTCGAGTACGTGGTATCCGTCTCTAGCTTCGACGGAGAGATGCTCTCCATCGAGGTGGAGCAGAAGCAGGAGGGACTCCGCTGGCGCGGCGACTTCACCAGCCGCTACATCGAGGACATCACCACCAAGACGGGCAACTTCAAGAAGTTCGGCGTCTTCCACAAGATGCTCGTCGCCGCGGTGGTGGATCAGAGCGAGAGCGTGTTCATCGACCTCCTGACATACGCGGACCTCGAGGCGCTCAAGAACAAGCGTCAGGGCGGCGATGGCCAGGCCAAGCCGTCGAACGCGAAGCTAAACAACAAGAGGTACCTCATCCTCACCTACGCCGCGGAGTACGACCGCGTGCACTACCCGCTCCCGCTCCTCTTCGAGGATCAACCCAGCGTGGAGTCCCTCAACGCCACGGTGGCCAGGCTTAAGCGGGAGAACAACAGGTTGGCGGCGGTCGCGGGCGTGGGCGGAGGCGACTCGAGCGAGATTGGCGCCGAGAACGCCCGGCTGAGGGACGAGAACGAGCAGCTGCGAACCAAGGTGAGGGCGCTCAGGAAGGACCTGGCCAAGGCGGAGAAGAGCGCGACGGCGGGCGGGGTGGGCGCGGTGGAGCTGTCCGCGGTGCGTGGGTCCACGGAGCACGGTGCGTTCGCGTCGTCGGCGCCCTCGGAGCAGGTGGATCACCTCACGGCGGAGCTCAAGGCTGTGAACAGGGAGATGCGCGTGGTGAGGCGGGAGCGCGATGACCTCTCCCGCCAGCTCCAGCAGAAAGAGACGGAGCTCACGAACGTGGAGGCATCCAAGAAACGGATGCTGCGGAGCAAGCAGCGCGAGCTGGACCAGCACATCGAGGAGGCTGGTAAACGGCGGGAGACGGAGCGGGAGCTACGGATAAAGGTCAAGGACCTCACCACCCAGTGCGACGGCCTGGAGCGCAGGCTTCGAAGCGGCGGCTACGGCGGGACCTTCGCCTCGGGATCCAGGCCGACGTCCCGCGCGGCGTCGCCCGCGCGAACCCTCGGCTCCGGCACGCCCAGGGCGTCCTACGGCCTCCGGTCCTACGCCGCCTCCCCCGCCCGCGGCGGTACCCCCGCGCGGACCCCGTCCCGGGACTATGCCCGGCCGTGGACCCCCGGCGGCGTCGCTCGCGCCCGTTCACCGTCCCCCGCGCCGGCAGGTGACCGCGGTGGGTTCAGGACCCCGACGCGGGCCAGGTCCCCGTCGCCGGACGTCAGGGGCCGGTCCCCCGGTCCCGTTCGGTCGGGTGCGGCGTCGCCTCGGTTTGACCCTACGGCGTACGTGAGGGAGAAGCGCGAGAGGGACGCGGCGCGGTTCCGCAACAGCGCCAGGGGCGTCGCGGCGGGTATGGCGTCCCCGAACAGGATGCGCCCGGGGCACGGGGGTAACAACGGCGGGTACCACACCCCCGGGGGTGGTAACTCGAGGTTCGCGTCGCCCGCGAGGTCCGGGGCGAGGGACGGGAGCAGGGCGGCTTCGCCCGCGGTGCACGCGAGGAAGAAGGCGAACGAACGGAGTAGCGTCGCGGCGTCGCCCGGTAGGATCCTGCGGGACGTCAAGAACAAGCTCGCGGACATCGCGTCCAAGGAGAACGCGGGACCTTCCAAGACGGAGGTGAAGCCGCCCGCCGCGAAGCACGGGGACACGTCGTCGGAGATTGCCGACATCGACACCAGGCTCGCGGCGCTGCAGAGCTTCCTGAAGGAGGCCAAGGCGACGGCTTGATGTACCCTCGAGGCTGGGCGTTGTGATTCATATGATATACACCAGGCGTCATCGCCGTTGCAATGCAGATATACACACCACCAGGTCGATAAAAATCCCACAGACGTAAAACTGGCTCTGACAGGAAGCTGACGCGAAAGGCGAACACCGATAAACCATCGCTCCTGATCTTCACGACTTGCGCCAAAGGAGGAGGCGCGGGGGGCGCTCGGCGACGTATCGTTTCAAGGGGAAACGTCACGCCGATAGCCCGACCCCTAGTTCGGCATCGTCGCATCGAGGTGACGAGGCCGCGGAGCGCGCTCCCGGACAATTGGTGAATCTCGGGGCTTGTTTGAGTCGTCCCCGCGGGGGTGGTGAGTGACTGCTCTTTGGCGCCGATGGACAAGGCCGTCGCGATGGATCCGATGCAACCGGAGGGCAGCATTGATGATCCATTCGCGCAGCAGCCGCAGTTGTCGAACCCCGTCCAGCCGCTGCAGTCCCCTCGCACTCCCGGGGTTCCGGTCCAGGCTCCCGTTCCGACGGATCCCGCGCTCCAGGCTGAGTACGCCAAGCTGACCGCACAGCTGCAGACGCTCTTGTGGCTCAAGCAGGGCGCGGAGAATCCAAACAGCATCGTGGGCGTCACGATCACGACGTACGGGCAGCTGCTCGACGGTTTGATCAAGGACGTCGCCGTCGAGACCCATCGTTCGCTGTCGCTCGGGCTCGATACCCTGGACTCGGTGCGTGACAGGGTGCACGGCGCGGCGGAGGCGGCGGCTGCACAGACCCCGACCAAGGCGCAGATGTCGGCGTTGGGGTCCATGGCACCTACCGAGATCAAGGTCGAGACCCCGAGCGGCAAGGTGGGCAAGGGCACCAAGGACATATACGGCAGGACGGGTGGCGCCAGCGCGGAGGCGACGACGTGTCCAATCTGCTTACAGCAGATGGCCGCGAGCAGGTTCGCGTCGCACCTGGAGAGGTGCCTGGGGAAAGGAAGGACCGCGCGCGGACCGGGGGGTATCCCCGCGGGTCTACAGCAGCGCGCGAGGCTGGCGGCGGCGGGACGGGCGTCGGTGGGGATGGCGCCGGCGGGGGCGCAGCGGGGGCAGCAGGTGTGGGCGGCGGGCGCGGCGGTCAAGGCGGAGGCGGTTAAGAAAAAGAAGCCAAAGGCGAAATCCCTGGCGGAGCTCACGGCGACGGGCGCGGCGGTCAAGGCGGCGGACGACGACGACGACGACGTTCCTATATCCCTCATGGTCGCAAAGGCGTCGGGGCCGAAAAAGAAGGTGGTCAACAAAGGGGTCAAGGCGGCGAAGGAACCCGGTGTCAAGAAACCCGGAAAGACAAAGAGCCTCTCCGAGATATTCGCATCCCCTCCCGCCAAGGCGGCGAAGGTGAAGAAGGGGAAGAAGGCTGCGAACGCCGAGGCGTTCCCGATGGGGACCCCGTTCCCGATGGGCGGCATACCTTTCGAGGATTTCGGCGGAGACGGGTTCAACTTTGACGACGCGGACGCCTTCGACCTCAACTTTGAAATTCCGGGCGCAGCGGATGGGGGAGCGTCGCCCCTCGCGCCCGCCGCCCTCGTGCCCGCCGTACCTCCGATCAAGAAGAAGCGCACGAGCCCCGGGACGGCCAAGGCTGGAGCCGGTGGGCGAGGGGGACGCGGCACGGCGGTCGGGGGACGCGGCACGGCGGTCGGGGGACGCGGCACGGGATTAGTCCCTCAGGGCTCGCTCGGGCAGGTACCGCTCGGGCAGGTACCGCTCGGGGTCGGAACGCTGCCCGGCGTCGCGGCGGAGCTCGGCGGCCGAGGTGGTCGCGGCGGGCGCGGGGGTAAGAAAGGCGGCCGCGGGACCGTCCCACCTGTCGGCCTGCCCGGAAAGCCGGTCGCGGTTAAACCCAAGGCTGGCCGCGGTACGAAACCCCCCAAGGAGACCGCCGCGCCCAAGCGGAAGAAGGTTGCGGCGAAGACGACCAAGGCGCCTCAGACGTCCGTCGCCGGAACCGCACCGGACGCCTTCGACGATGTCTTTGGAACCGGCGGTGCGTTAGAGATGCCGGGCGATGCCATGGCGGGAATGCCGGACGATGATTTGGAGCTGTTGTTCGACGGTGGCACGAACCGGACCGGTGGAGGTGACCAACCCTTTGGGAGCCTCTTTGATTAGTGTTGTCGACGAAAACGATTTTTACGCAGAGAAATACCTATCGCGATTCTGGAAGAAGAAGAGCCCTCCTCGCCGCGGAGGCGGCGGTGGCTGTGGAAGCGGTGGTTGTGGAGGCGGTGGTCGTTGGAGAGGAGGCGGGGGCTGGGGTGTCGAAGGTGGGGGGGTCGGAGGAGGAGGCTCCGGCGCCTCGGTCGCGCCGTCGACGTTGGCTCGCAGCTCAACCGACACGCCATCCCCGTGATCACCGTCCCCTGCCGCCGTGATTTCCCCATCCATCGAAGTGCTCCACGCCCCGTCGCCGAAGAAGCAGCACGTGCCGTCTCCCCACGAGTCCCGTATACGGAGCGTGTAAACGCCCGGTCCGAGGCATCGACGCCACGACCACGACCCTCCCGGCTCCATCAGATCACCAAAGTTCACCTCCGCGACGACAGCCTCGGCTTCGGGTACCTCGACGAGAAAGGAGTCCACGAGCTCGAACGTCTTCGTCAGCGTCCACCCGATCTCTAGCGGCCAATTGTCCGCCTGGAGAGTGAGCGACCAGGAGACGAACTCGGGGTCCGCGCATTGAATGAAAGAGGGAGGCGGAGGCTGTGAGGGTGTGGGAGGTGGCGGCGGCGACTCACCCGGACCTGAAAACGCCGCCACGTCACCCCCGTCAACCTCGCAGCTCCCCCCCGGCATCGACGAGCACAGAGTCGGCTTGTACTGTGACACAATCTCCCGAAGCCTCGCCGCCTGTCCTGGGGTGAACTCGCTCATGCAGTTGTCGTGCGCGTAATCCATAAAGTTCTGAAACGGGTCGGCTCCAAAATACGGCGCCACCGTTCGGTCGCTGTGACCGGGATCCACGCACGTGTCGGGGCTCGTTCCCACCAGCTCGGCGCACGACCCGTGGGACTCGTGCGCCTGTGGCGGGGTGTCGAAGACGGCGTCGCCGGCTTCCAGGTCCCACACCTCGTGGCATCCGCCCTGAAAGGTGTGATAGAGCCCGTAGAAATGGCCAACCTCGTGCGTGGCTGTGTCGCCCAGGTGGTACGGGTTCGCATCCCCGCCCGGAAGCGTCGAGTGCAGCAAGAACACGCCGTTATCGTCGTCGCTCTCGTCAATCTCGTCCGGGAAATGCGATATCCACCCCAGCACGCTGCCCCCCGGTTCGCAGGTGTACACGTTGAGGTAGGTCTCCGGGCTCTCCGCCAGCGCCCGCTTGATGACCCGCTCACCGGCGCCCGGCGCGCAGTCATCGCGGAAGAACGACGCCCTCGATGCGTCCTGCTCCGTCGCCACGTCCACGTACCTCACGGCGTGCAGACGGAACGATACCCCCGTGTCCACCGCGCGATCGTTGACGGACCCGTCGTACGTCGAGGTGACGCCGCCGAAAGCGCGGTTGAGAACGTCCACCTGCGCTCGCGCCCTCTCCTCGGACACCCACCCCGCGCCTCCCTCGGCGCTGTCCCATATGACGTGGAACACTACCGGTACCTCCACGCGGAAGTCCCCGCTCGTGTCTCGTTGCCGTAAAGACCTTCGCACGCGCTCCTTCTCCCTCAGTTCTTCTGGGGGCCTTTCTCTGGTGGCGCACGACCTGTTGCGCGCCTGGTTGGTCTCGGCGAAGAGCGCACGCGGCGCGCCGTTGGGGTCAACCGGGGGAGAGTCGGGCGACGAGCGTTGGGAAACTTCTACCCAGCGTTGCAAAGCGTCGAGGCGAGACACGGTGAGCCCGCCTTCGTCGTCGAAACCGCCGCCGAGCGAAACGCCCCTTCCTCGGGCCTCCGAGGCTCTCCTCTTGGCGAGGCGCTCGTCCTCGCGCGGGAGGTCGCCCTGCGCCTCGATGCCCTCCGCGAAGGTGCGCGCAGATCCCAGGAGAAGGAGCACGAGCAGCAGGAGCGCGCGCATGGCGAGTGAACGCGCGTGGAGACCACCGCGCGTCGGGACGAGGCGACGGTACCGAGGCGTTTTGGAGGGCGAAAGTTTCCGTGCAGAATTTCCGTGCGGTTTCGTCTCTGGATAATACACAGTACGGAGTTCACCACTCCGTTGATTCTAGATGCTGTTGGGCTACTCACGCGACGAAGGTTCCCGTATCAATTCCGTTCGGTTCTCACACGCGGCGCTCGTCCACCACCACCACCTGGCGCCCCTGGAGGGTCTTGATGTCCTTCTCCAACTGCGTCATCTCCGCCTCTAGGTCCTCCTTTCGGCGCATGTGCGAGGGCACGTCCAGGGTGAAGCTCAGCTTGCCGTACGCCTCGTTGAGCTTGCCCCACTTCACCTTCATGTCGTACAGGAGATCATCGCGCTCATCCTCGGACATGGGCCTGATCGGCTGCGACGCCGCCTCCTCCTGCTGCCGCTGGAACTCCGCAATCATCTCCTTCTCCGCGGAGATCTGGGACTTGATGGTGTGCAGGTACTTGGGAACCCTGCCGTAGTCCTTCTTCTGCGTCGCCAGCAGAGGCGCCTCCTTCTTCGGGGGTTTCGCGAGCATCGCCTCCAGGGCGTTCGTCTTGACGAAATTCTTATCGCTCACCAGACCCATCGCCGGCGCCTCGTCCCTCTTGGGCACCGGCGGCAGCTTCTTGGCCTTGGTCCTGGTCATCGTCGAGGCGGCTGTTGGTCCGGGGGGATCGGAGTGTGAATGGGGTGGGACGTCACGGTCAGTGTCTGGATCGTGGTAAACACGCGGGCGACGGAACGGGAAGGGTATGGGGACGCGCGATTCGGCGGATCGCGGTATCCCGGGGCGAACAAAGGGGCGCGGGACGCTTTTGGCAATTCCAAGGGGCAATTACGCACGTGAGGGGAGCTCGTTCGCGGAGGTTCGTCTGAGGAACGCGTCCGTCTTGGGCTTTATCGCGGTCGGACTCCTGCCGAAGGTTCCCGTGCCCTTCCTGACACGGTCACCGAACTCGAACGTCGCCGGATCCACGTCGCCGGGGTACTTGGACCGGTGCATGGCGGGCCTCTCGGGCGCCACGACCGGGCGCGGTATCAGGTCGTAGATTGATTCGCCGGACTGCATGGTTGGAGCGTGAACCTGTGTGCCTCTCCCGTGGTCTCTCTCTGCGTGCACGCGCGTGCCCGTTACCCCGCGCTGAAGCTAGGGTGACCGCTTGGTTTGGCCGTGAGACCTTACCCGCGCCGCGGACAGTGGCGACCGGGGTGGCGCAGAGGAACGTTTGGAGGGTTTGAGTTTCGAGTTCGAGTGGAGGAAATGTTAGTCGTTGGTCAAGACACCGGATTTGGAATTCCTGACTGCTGGGCTGTCTGGTTGTTGTTTTTCGGCCCCGGTTCGCTGTGACGACGGGTCTCTGGAAATGGCGAAATGGCGGGAACGAGGTCATTTTAGACTGGGAACCTGGGTTTGGCGGTTTGACGATTATTTATCTTTTTGGATATTCGCGCCCTCATGCAACGAGGAGGGGACACAAGGTAGGAGACGCCGGAGAGCGTCGACCTAGCCACCGAGCGGCCGTCCACATCGCCGCCGGTTTCGGAGCGAGCGCGAGGTCGATCCTCGGCGCGGCACCCGCGCGCGAGAGACCCGAACCGGGGCGCGCATCGCGGGGGCGCTTCGCTTAGGGCAACCTCCAAGTGTTACAGATCGGATCGAAGGGGCGATTGGAGGCTCAAGCGTTCGGGGGTACGCGATGTCGTGTTCCGCGAATGCCGGGTTCGGTGTTCAGACCGCGTCCCGCGTCAACGTGCGGTCCCGCCGCGCGCCCCAACCCACGCGCGCGACGGAGAGCCGCGCGAACAGCCACGCGAGCGCGAGCTCTCGGATTCACGTGAGGCGCCCCACTCGGTCGCGGAGGTGCGGCACCGGCGAGCGTTCATCGTCCAACACGAAACTCGCCGCGTACACGTCCACCGAGGCTGACCCGTCCGCGGTCGACCCAGGCCCCGACGGGAACTGGTCGCACGTCGACGCCGACTTTCTCTATCGATCCATCGAAGACAAGCTGGCGTACCTGAGCGACTACGAACGGAGCGAGGTGCACGACGCGACGAGGATGGCGTTCAACGCGCACGACGGTCAGCGGCGCAAGTCCGGTGAACCCTTCGTCACCCACCCGGTCGCGGTGGCGGGGATACTGGCGGACCAGCGCATGGACCACGAGACGGTCATCGCCGGGTTACTTCACGACACCGTGGAGGACACCGAGTACGTCACGTTCGAGTCCATCCAAACTAGGTTCGGACCCGCGGTGCGACGGATCGTGGAAGGGGAGACCAAGGTGAGCAAGGTGAGCAGCTCCGTGAGCAAGCAGGGGACGCAAGCCGCGGCGAGCACCGCGGGGGGCGCGTCGGGTCTTGCGATGGGACCGATGGGACCGATGGCGGCGACGCCCACGCCCGAGCAGGCGCTGGCCGCGGCGGCGAACGTGCAGGCGGACGACCTGAAGGAGATGTTCCTGGCGATGACTCAGGACGTGCGGGTCATCATCGTCAAGCTGGCGGACAGGCTGCACAACATGCGCACGCTCGGCGCGCTCAAGCCCGAGAAGAGGGTGAAGATTGCGAGGGAGACTCTGCTCGTGTTTGCGCCCCTGGCGAAGCTCCTGGGCATGTACAACGTCAAAAACGAGCTCGAGGAGTTGGCGTTCAGGTACGCCGCCCCCGAGACGTACGCGGAGACGGCGCGGTGGTTCGATGAGCTCAGCAAGAGACAGGATCCCGTGGTGAGGCGCGCGCAACAAGAGCTGCAGGAGCTCTGCGACAAGGATGAGTTTTTGAAGCAGGCGTGCGACAGGGTCGAGGTCCTCCCGCGTGCGAAAGAGTTCTACGGCCTGTTCCGCAAAGCCAACGACGGGGTTAAGCCCGGGGAGATCGACGTGAAGAACGGCGATGTCATCAAGAGCCTGAGGAAGAACAACGAGGTGGCGCAGCTTCGGGTGATTTTGCACCTGAAGGGCGACGACGAGGGAGGCGACGGGGAGTACGCCGCCATGTCCGAGGCGCGAAAGATGGTCTCTTCCAGGGTGTGCTACCAGGCGCTCAGCATGGTCCACGCGCTGTGGCCGCCGGTCCCGGGGCGCATGAAGGACTACATCGCCACCCCCAAGCTCAACGGGTACCGCGCGCTGCACACCGTCGTCCTCCCCATCGGGTCCGACCAGCAGGGCGGGGGGCCGGAGAGGCAGGGGCCCATCGAGACGGAGGTTTTCCCGCTCGAACTGCAGATCCGCACCGTGGACATGCACCGCATGGCCGAGAGCGGCATCGCCGCGGACGGTGAGGTCAAGGCGGCGTGGCGACTGCAGGCGAAGAGAACCGCCAGGAAACTTCGCAAGCAGAGGAAGGCGGCGGGCTTGGACGTCTCGGTGGACGAGGGCGACAGCTCGGACTCGGACGAAGAGGAAGAGGAGGTCAACCCTGAGGAGTCCGTCATGGTGCGGAGCGGCCACGCGAGGCAGGTTGAGTGGCTGAGCAACATCAGGCAGTGGCAGGAGGAGTTCCTCGGCGTCATCACCGCGGAGGAGTTTGTCGACACCGTCACCGGGGACCTGCTCGGCAGGCGCGTCTTCGTGTTCACGCCGTCGGGCGGGGTCATGAACATGCCCCACGGCGCCACCGTCGTCGACTACGCCTTCTACACCGACGCGGGCCTGGACATGATCGAGGCGAAGGTGAACGGAGTCGCCGTGGAATTTAGTTGCCAGCTGCGCAACGCGGACGTGGTCGAGATCATCTCGCAGTCCGCGGGCGGGTACGACTTTGTGGACGGCGCGGGCGAGTCCACCGCGGCGGCGCTCGCGGGTGCGGTGGCCAAGCAGAAGATTGCGCTGCAGACGAAGTTCCTGGACATCGCGCGAACCCGGTCGGCCAAGTACAAGATCAAAAAGTTCCTCGCGGAGCAAGGGGTGAAGCTCGGGGATGAACCCGCGGTGCTCGCGGCGGACGTGGAGATGGCGACGAACATCATCCCCACGTCCGACGTGGACGTCATCGACGACATCGAGGCCACCGAGGCCATCATCGCGGCGGCGCAGTACCTCTCCGAGCGCGCGTCCGCCATGGACGACAAGGAGATCAAGAAGTACTCCCTCGCCACGGTTTGGCTCAGATGCACCGACCACAACGGGCTGCTCGCGGGCATCTCCGACATCATCACCAAGGTTGGCGGGTGCTCCATCGTCGGGTACGGCGGCGACAGCGCGGATTCCCCGGACGGACAGTTCGACATGTCCTTCACGCTCCAGCTGGATCCCAAGGGGAAGCTCATGGCCGTGACTCGCGACGGCGACGCGGATGTGTTTGCGCGGATGGAGGCGGCGCAGCGGAGGCTGATGGAGATTGACTCGAGGCTCACGTTGCTGTACCAGACTTTGCGACGGAACGAGTACGTGCTCGAGTCGGAGCTGCGGAACGGCGAGGACCCAGGACGGGGATGGGCAGCCAACATAGGCCGGCACGATGCTTAAGGAGAGGAATGCGAGGGTGCTATTTGTAGTAGATCAAAATATGGGCCGTATTCCAGCAGTCCAGGTTACGTACTGTATGGTTCCGACAATATGAAGAAGTCGGCGGCGGCGAGTCGCGACAGTAGCCACCGCACGAGCGCGCCTTCGAACCGAAGCGCGAGTCTCGTCCACGAAAGTTCGCACCCGCGCCTCTAGGACGCGAGCGACACCGCACGCCCGCGAGTCGACCCGACCGGCGCGCGCAGAAACCAAACCGCGGCGGCGGCGGCGTCGTTCGCGACTTCCACGAGCGACTCTCGCATCATGGCGGCCGAATCCCGGGTGAACCCCGCGCAGGTCAAGAAGGCGGTGGCGGCGCTCGCTAAGCACCTCGAGAAGGTTAAGGCCGAGGGCAAGGTGCAGCTCTTCGAGGAGGACGGCGACGGCGACCACTACAGTATCCTGGTGTCCACCCGGCGGGTGCCCCAGAAGGGCAGCAACAAGCTGGTGCCGGTGAAGATCCCGCACCCGCTGCTCAACCCCGACAAGACGGAGATCTGCCTCATCGTGAAGGACCACGAGGGCGAGGGTCACAAGGCGGCGAAGAAGAAAGTGGCAGACATGGAGGTGTGCGGCGTCGCCAAGGTGCTCGGCATCTCCAAGCTCCGCAACAACTACAAGCCCCACGAGGCCAAGCGCCAGCTGTGCGACTCCTACGACCTCTTCTGCGCCGACGCCAGGGTCCTCCCCATCCTGCCCAAGCTACTCGGCAAGTCCTTCTTCAAGAAGAAGAAGCAACCCATCCCCGTGGACCTCACCAAGAAGGACTGGGCGGCGCAGATCAAAAAGGCGGCGGCGGCGACGTACGCCCACATGGGCGCGGGCACGTGCATCCACCTCAAGGTTGGCACCAGCGGCATGGAGGTTGGCAAGGTTGCGGAGAACGCCATCGCCGCCATCGAGAACCTGGTCCAGCACGTTCCGCGCAAGTGGTCCAACGTGCAGTCCATCTACATGAAGACGAACGAATCCGTCGCGTTGCCCGTGTTCAACGCGCTGCCCGACCCGGAGGAGGAGAAGGCGGCTCGGGAGGAGGACGCGACCAAAAAGGCGGAGAAGCTGGCGGCGAGGGACAAGTGGAGGGCGGAGATGGAGGCGGAGAGGATCAACACGGACGCACCGCCCGCGAAGAAGAAGAAGGCGAAGAAGTAATCCTAGACCTGATGCCCATAAGACTCTTACCACGTAAGCGACGACGCGTCCATAGACTATTTTGCTAATTTGCAATCGAAATACGCCCCGCCTAGCCCTCGGGCGCGTCTCCCGTCCCTTGCTCCGCGACTTTCTTCATGGCCTCCGTCAGGTTGTTCAGATCGAACTCCACGCGCTTGATCCACCCTTCGAAGTCCCCAATCTCCCGCAAGTCGTCGTCGAACCCCCGCACGATCCGCACCCACTCGCTCGTCACCCCCGCGAACTTGGCGCCCTTCCGCCGGAGCTCCCTCGCCTGCTCCTCCACGCGCTTCTGGTTCTCGAACACCTCCACCGTCCCGGCGTTCACCGCGTCCACCACCTGCTCCGTCAGACCGCTGACGGACGTGAGCGCCGCGTCCCTCGATGTCTCTGCGGAAGGAAAGGGAAAGGGAGCCGCGGGGTCGGTCGATCGATGCGGGAAGGACGGGGAAGGGTAGTTCGGGGGCGAACGGGAGGCACGCACGCACCGACACGCTCCCTCAGCACGGCCATCTTCACGGCGTGCTCGTCATGCATATCCTTGAACGTCGACATGACGACGCTTCGACGCCTCGGCGAGTGCGGCGCGCGCGTCTCGTTCTGTTCTCTTCTTGACAAACACGTCTACATTCATTCAACACTACGTCTTCAAAACACCAGACCCGCCGACGACCTCGAGGAACGTCACGAACGCGCTCTCCCCGTCGTGATAGGTCGACACCGCGTGCAGCTGCAGGCAGTGCAGCACCAGTATGGCGCAGTGCCAGTTCTCGTGCGCGCTCCACACACCGTCCCACAGCGGCAACCAACCCCGCCCCCCCGCGTCCACAGCGACGCATCGCAAAAAGTACCAAGGCACAAACACCCGACCCAACAGCTGCAACACCGCGTTCAGCCTCCAGTCCAAACACAGCGCGGTCTCCACGCACCCAAGCAGCAACATGTTCGCACCCACGATCGCGAACCGGACGTTCCTGCAGTACAGCATCACCGGCTGCTGCGACCGCCGGTACATGGCGCAGATCAACAGCCACACCAGACTGACCGCCAACGCGACGTTGACCCGGGCGCACCACGCGGCGAAGATCAATGTCGTCGACGAGCCTTCCCGTACACCGCGCCACGTACCGTCACCGACCCATCCGATGGACTGGCCCACGAACCCGGTGGATATACCCGCAAAGTCCAGCGCGAGCGCGAGGTCGTGCGCGGTTCGCCGGCGCCACGGCACGCAGTGCAAGGTGACGGATGCCCAGTACGGGACCACGAAGGTGACCACCGCGAACCAGGTGACGGGACCTGGGGAGAGGGTGTGCGCGTCCAGGGCGATGAGGGCGGTGAAGACACCCGCGGTGAGCGCGTGGAACCAGCCGCGCATGAGCGGGCGCGCCTGTGTCATCGGAAAGGATGGGCGGAACGGTGAGTGGGGAACCGGGGTGACGGTCACAAATGTTTCCGATGCTGACGCGGCGGTTGACTGAACGGGACACGCGCGCGCGATATCGTACCATGGTCTGGTCCGCGTACTTCTGGTGCAGCCCTATTCGTTTCCAGTCCGCGGCGTCCTTGATCCGCTGCAAACTGCTCGTCCGTCGCTCCATGGGCTTCCCGATCGGCGCGAGCTTCCTACGCCTCGTCGTGGGAACATCGCCCGTCGTGCGCCCACCGTGGGTGGGGGGTTTCTGCTCGCCGCCCGCTCCCATGACGCCTCGACCGTGAGTGAGCCGAACCTACTCGATGTGGTCTCAGTCGTCCCAATGACCCGGGGATTCTCGCCCTCCGCCTCGGGGCTCGCCACGGTGTGTCAGCCCCCGGAGGCGTTGGAGGCCAAACAAAGCCAAGTAAGCGCTGGGTTCTTGGATTGGTTGGCCGACGGTGACCACAATATTCTCAACGACCCCTTCCTGCAGCCTATCTGCTGCACCACGAAATGCGAGATCCGCATTTTACCAAATATTGCGACTGATTAACCATACACGAGATATTTGTAAATCACCGATTCCGCTTCTTTGCGGCTCCAACCGTCTTTGCGCTTTTATCGACAGAGGAGGTTGGGGATCCCCACTGTTGAACACGGCGCCCACGCACGCGTCCCGGTCACCTTACCCCGGTCTTTCGCCACTGGGAGAGGAGCGTCGGGATGGCGAACGAAGGCGTCGACTGGGCGCTGTCCTTCGCCGACGGCGCCGAGCGAGCGGACGACGGGCCCGACGTGAATGCGCAAGCCCCCGGGCCAGCCTCCACGCAGCGAGCGGGGGCGAAAGAGAAAGCGTCTCAGGAGCCGAAGACGGTGCGCCCACGGACCCGGCCCGTTCCCGCGTGTATCCACCCACGTTCCCGCGTGTTTTCACACACGACGCGCCCCTCACCTTGAACTCGCGCGGTCTCCACCACCCACCCGCCGCGTTCGCCGCGTTGTCGGTCATCGCCCACTTTTTCTCGCGAGGGGATCTCACTCGCGCCTTTTTCCGCGGCGAGGGGGCGTTCCTAAACCGAAAAATTCACCGCTGACCGCGTCCCTCCGTACCCTCCCCATCGTCCCGCAGTGTCGCGTGAAGGGATGCGGCGCGACGTGCCATACCGTGCATGAGGTCCGCGCCCGCGCGTGTGCCTCCCACTGCGCTGCGCTGTACGTGCAGCTCGACGACCAGCCCGAGGGAACCCATTCCAGGTTTTGTTATCAGTGCCACAAGTTCCACACCATGGACGAGTACGTCACCCCAGACGGTTCCTTGCTCCAGCGACACAACTGCTACAAGTCGCAGCAACGACGGCTCCATCGTAGACGAGACAAGAGCAACGAGAAGGCGGCCGCCTCGAAGACAAACGGGGGACGGGGAAGGGGACGGAACCAGCCCAACCAGCCCGGAGCCAACCCGACTGCGTACTTCCTCAGCAGAGCCGCGGGGGTCCAGGCGCGGCGGGTGGCTGGTGCCGACGGTGCGTCTCAGTCGCGGGGCGGCGCGGGTGGTACCGGCGCGGGTGGTACCGCCCCGGTGGCCCCATCGCCGCTGTACGCCACGCAGAAGTCCGGTGACATGCCCCCGCCCCCGCCCAGGCGGCCCAGCGGCGGCGTTCTCATCGAGCCGGTGACGTACGCAAACTACGAGGAGCCCGTGGCGAAGACGTACCAGGAGCTGCTGCCCGGCGCGATGCAGGCGGCGGAGGCGGAGGCGAGTGGCGCGGGGGCGGCGGGCTCGGCGATGAACACGAACCCCGGGGGCGAGGGCGGCGGCGCCGGGGGCGGGGCGGAGATGACGGAGGAGACGATGAGGCGACTTCGAAACGAGGCTGTGCGAGCGCACAACGCGCAGACGCTTCGGTTCGGGTCTTTCACCGAGTCGAGCCTCAAGCCGAGGACGGCGCCTTCGGTGAACCCCGCGTGAGTGAGACGGGGAGCCGCCGTTTTGTACCGATACGATATGACTGGGAGTGGACCCGGGGTTCGCGGTCCAGTCATTTTTTCCATCACTCTTTTGTTTGATGACATTACCTTTACTGTACATCCGTACGAATATTCGCTAACTACCGTTAAGATGTCGTAATTCTATTTCGTGGCCCAAGTTGACCGGTGTTCTCCAAGAAACGTTCCCGCCACAACATCAACGCGACGAGGGCGCGGCGCTATGGCGCGTGCCGGATACCTCCTCGTGGAGGTATGGCTCGTCGACGTGGAGGCCGTCAAGCCGCGCGATACGTCCGGCGATGACGACGTCGTCATCGTCGAGGACGGCCCGGGCACCTCCCACGATCCCGCCCGGTGGCCGGCGGGTGCCCTCTTCGCGACCATCGAGGACGGGGACTTCGTCGCGAGGGGACCCGGGCATCTGAGCACCGGCGCGCGTATCGGTCGTGGGTTCCGCGGGGGAAGGCTCATGACCCACGCCGACGACGGGCGCCGGCGATACGAGTGGGCGTGCCGCGGCGGCATGTTGGAGCACCTCGTCGCGCTTGCAGACACACACGTCGAGTCCGTCTGCGTCGTCGCCGACGGGGATCTCGACGACCCGGGAACGTCGCGACGGGCGGTCGCGCACGTGTACCTCACGGCACCCCTCAGGCTGTGGCAGCGAGGATCCGCGATGCCCCGGGATGCGAGGACGCGCGCCGCGGTCGTCGCGGCGTTCGGCCACGCGCGGTGCGACTGGGAGGACACATCGGAGACGAAATGGAGGACTGGAGGCCGTCATCACCACCAACGCGCGGGCTTCTGCGGCGTCGTCGGGTGCGAGACCCACGACGCGACGCGCGGCGGGCCCAACGGATCCCTCCGCGGCGCCCTCGAGCGGCTCCGTCCATCCACGCCCCGCCCGCCTTCAATCGACCGCGCGGTGGACGACGGCGACGTGCCGCACATCGGAGATCTGCCCGAGATGGCGATGGACGCGGTGCTCT
>Ga0302114_10000211_pt1 | contig 42744 bp, 35 predicted proteins | sample AG5_Surface_MG_FD_203107 | JGI IMG/M metagenome (GOLD analysis project Ga0302114, IMG submission 203107) | Marine microbial communities from Western Arctic Ocean, Canada - AG5_Surface | ecosystem: Environmental > Aquatic > Marine > Oceanic | place: Canada: Western Arctic Ocean | collected...
TGGTGGACAACGTGATAACTTCTACGATAAGATCCAAGCAAATGTTAAGTCAGGATACGAGCTTAAAACTAATACCGAAATCCCACCCTTGACTGGAACTGGGTGCGAGATACAAGTAACCTACACGCATTATACACATGGAAACCTCAATGCTGGTACGTTCTTTTCTGTGGATTCATATACAGATGATGCCTACGAAGATATTCCTAATTATACTACAGCAACCGGAACAGTAGTCTCATTAAGAGACGTATTAGACTTCCGTCCTGCACGTGCTACAGGCACTTACCTAAATGAGTTCACCGTTGACGCAGAACTACCACAGAACGCTTCTACAATTACTATTAATGCGATCTCATACTACTTACCACGCATAGACGTTCTGGTTGCAAATGCAACGGATAGTCGTGGTGATATTGGATTTGGGCAACTACAGGTAATACAAGGAGAGGCTAACGACGTTCCTCGTGCACCAGAAATTCCTACAGGTTCTATGGCACTCTATAATTACTACTTGAAACCATACACTTTCGGTACTGCCGATGTTACGAGTACATTTATTCATAACAAACGTTTCACGATGAAAGACATTGGTAAGTTAGAGCAACGTGTCGAAGACTTATTCGAACTAACCACCTTGAGCCTACTTGAGAACAGTACTAACTCATTGACGGTATTAGATGCTAATGGGAATACTAGAACTAAAGCAGGTTTCATTGCAGACAACTTTAGTTCATTCGCTTTCTCGGATATCAATAATGTTGATTATCGTGCGTCAATCGATCCACAAGGATTGTTAAAACCATCTTTCCGCGAGAACTCAGTTCGACTAAAGTATAGTGCTGATAATGTTAACGCAGTTGTTAAGCATGGTGACGTTGTAACATTACCATATACTGATGTCAACATAGTCTCACAGAAACTAGCGACAGGTATATTGAATGTAAACCCATTTGCTGTTCTTACGCAAACTGGACATATGGAACTATCCCCATCATCTGATGAGTGGGTGGAGACTCGTAGTCTTCCTGCTATTATGCAGACTACAGTACGTCGATTCGAAGATTTCGATACTCGCCCAACTATGCAGGGTACAACTAGAAACGTGTTCTCTAACTCTGGACTGTTCACTACTATACCAAGAGATATCTCTTTCAGAGCTACTACTCGAAGCGTACAAGACTTTATCGGTGAGCAAGTAGCAGACATAGAAATTATTCCGTTCATGCGTTCACGTAAGATCAACTTCGTTGTTAAAGGACTTCGTCCTAACACTAAGATGTTTGCATACTTTGGTGGTAAAGAAGTTTTTGATTGGGTAAGACAAGAATCTACTGAAGCTAGGTTCTCTGATACCGCACAAGAGTTTGGTAGTGAGTATGCGAATGAACCAGCATATCCTACTGCTCTGGGTGGTAAGTCGCCTTTGGAGTCAGATAGTAATGGTACCATAATCGGTAGTTTCTTCTTACCTAATACACCAACAATAAACTTTAGAACTGGTACTCAAGAATTTAAACTACTTGACGTTAATGTTAACGATGAGAGTGAAGCAACATGTAGTTCACGTGCAGTATACTCGTCTATAGGAACTATTGAAACTGTACAGAGAACTATACGTACTACTCGTATTCTTAATGGTCGTGCTGGTCGACAAGATCCACTTGCACAGACATTCTTTATTGATCAGATAGAAAATCCAAATGGTATGTTCATAACTAAGGCACGAATCTTTTTAGAGAGCAAGGATTCTAATATCCCTCTACAAGTGCAGATTCGTCCAGTAGAGAATGGTATACCAACAACACGTATTTTACCTGGCGCAGTTAAGTTCATTGAACCTGCTCTAATTAATGTCACCGCATTCGACACATCGACCACAATGGCCGATGTCGCAGCGAACCACACCGAAGTAATATTCGATGAGCCAATTTACTTGACAAGTGGCGAAGAGTATGCGATAATACTCCTTGCTGAGTCGGTAGAGTATAATGCATATATTGCAGAGACTTATGAGTTCGTAGTAGGTAGTGATGAAGATAAGATATCAAGACAGCCTACACTAGGTTCATTGTTCCTATCACAGAACGGATTCACTTGGACACCAGATCAAACTAAAGATCTAATGTTTGAACTAGACCGAGCAGAGTTTTCTGCATCCGGTGATCTTGTGCTTGACAATGCAACCCTACCTAAAGTAACCCTAGGATCTAATCCAATTGAAACTACGGCAGGATCTAATTCAGTCGTGATTAGTCATGAAGGTCATGGATTCAGTCACGGAGACTACGTTACATTATCAAACGTCGCAACTGCAATAGGTGGTCAAGCGAGTACGGTATACGAAGGTACTTTCCAAATTTCCTTAGTCACTTGGGAAGGTTATACATTTAATGTCGGGACTGCTGCAGCAGATATGCTCACGTCCGCTATAGGAGGAGGGGACGAAGTTACTGCTACACAACAAGTGGTGTACAATGAGTTCGTACCACAAGTTCAAACAATAACCCCTAATGGAACAAACATAATTGCTAACTTACGTAATCCTAGCACATTCGCTTCGTATGGTACTCTTCGATCTTCGATGCCACTTGTAAATTATAGCATAGAGGGTGATGCTACACAAGTAGTCTTGAATGACTATAATGCAAGCACTGAACAGAGTGTTGTTGCTTCTAGTGATAATGCTGCCGGTGCAGAGACAATGAAGTTTAACTTGAGTTTATCTACAAGCGATTCTAAGGTATCTCCATTAATTGACCTTCAACGTGTAGCTGTACTTGCACTAGAAAACGTAATCGACAATAGTGATGCAGCACAACACATAACAACTCCGGTTGTAATTGACGACGCATCTCTTGGATTAAAAGTAATCTTTGCTGCAAATAGACCTTCAGGCGCAAGCTTCGAAGTATATGTCAAGAGTGCGGTAGACGAAGATGCATTGCTTGCTACCGATGATGATGGTCTATTCACTGTAGATTGGGATCTTGTAGCTATAGATAAAGCATTACCTACCGACGATGATCCGTCAACATACAGAGATTATGAGTATACTCACGAAATGAATCAGTTCACTGCTTTCCAAGTGAAGATTGTTATGCAATCAGACAATTCGTCTAAGTCACCAGTGATTAGAGACTTACGTGCTATCGCATTGGTGACTGCCAACTAATGCATAATCATTTAAAGGTTGAAGGTCATAATAATTTAGTAAGGGATAGACGCACTGGCGCTATCCTAAATACTAATAAGACTGAAATCCAAAGAGCGAGAACACAAAATATCGTTCAGAAAGAAAAAGAGCACCAACTCTTAACTCTGACTAATGAAGTCGATACACTGAGAGATGATGTTAAACTAATAAAAGAAATGCTTTTTCGTTTAGTAGAGGATAAAGATTAGAGATGGCCATACAAACAGTAAATCTCGCAGACAATATTAATGCTGCGATACTAAAGATAAATCAGAATTTTGATGAGATTGAGGCGGGCAACTATGGAGGCACCTCTACATCTGATGTCACAAACATCGTCAATAATATTCTCGACTCTGATTATTTTCTATCTATCATAAATCAAACGTATATAGAGCAATTTACTATATCGACTAGCGTTGACTTCACTGACGTTGATGCTGGGATTGCAGCAAACGCTAGTGCAGTATCATCTCTTTCTTCTAGTATCACCAATATCGACGGCACTTTAACTATAATTGCGTCGGATATTACTACTTTAAATACGTCTCTTACAAATGCTCAATCGGGGATTAGTGCTAACTCTAGTGCGGTATCATCTCTTACTTCTAGTATCACTGCAACGGATAACGCTCTTAATGTTGTCGCTGCCTCTCTTACGGCATTAGAGGTAGAAGTTGACGGTCTAGTATTGGACGGTGTAGATTCTGCGGTACTTGCCTCAGCAATTGCAAGCGCAAACAGTAGCCTGCAGGCCAGCATATCTGCTGTTGGTGCTGATCTTGTCGTTACTGCCGGTGATGTAACTGCACTGAACACAGGTTTAGCTCTTCTGGATACCAATACAGGAATCGCGACCGCAGCAAATTCATCTGCAACCGCGGCATTAACATCTACGGTCTCTACACTAGACGGTGTTGTTACTGCACAAGGTCAGGATATTGTAACTTTAAATGAGCAAATTGACATTACGAATGCTGCTGGTGTACTGTCTACTGCTATTGCTGACGCGGAAACTGATCTTCGAGCAGAGATTGCAGTTGTTGACGGTAGAATAACTAGCGCAAACGCAACCTTACAAACTACTTTAAACACTAAGATTGACGATGACATCGCAACTGCCCAGACTACTCTACAAACGAACATCGATGCTTTAGGGGGTGTGACCTCTACATGGAACTTAGATTTAGTTGCTGGTACAGAAGCTAACCCACGCATTGCTGGTATCAAGTTCGGTAATGACGGTGCAACCGCAGAGTTTGCATTAACCGCAGATACATTCAAGATTATAAATGCGTCTAATAGCGAAATCCAACCATTCACCGTTGATGGTAACAATATTGTATTATCTAATGCAACTGTTACTGGCGGACTAAATATAGGAACAGCTGTTTCTGGTTCTTATATGTCAATTACCGATGATGTTATCGAAATTTACGAAAATGATCAGAGAAGAGTAAAATTAGGTAATTTAAGTTAGGATGCTATATGTTTTATGTTTTATCTAGCCATAATATTTATGCACTAAGGCGACAATTTAATACACTACCAAAAAACAATGCAACGGTAATTATAAATACATTAAACGATACGTTTAGAGAACAAGCAGAATCGTATTGTGAAGAAGAAGATCTTCGATACTTTATAACGGAGAGTGATGGTACAGCCGCTACTGGTAAGAACAGTTTCTTAGACCAGTTTGATAAAGACGATGTACCACATGCAGTATTGATTGATGGCGATGACTTTCTAACCCGAAGGGGTGTTAAGTGTTATCAAAGAATGATGGGAAATAATGATAGCCCAGATGCGGTTGTATTATTTAATCAAATAAGCATTATTTCCGAAGACAATCTTTCGGTCGATGAAACACAGTCACTTACTAGACCCAATGAAGACGTGTCTAATATGGTAGGTGTTAAGTATACTCAAGGGTCAGCAGTAGTTGACTGGGATATTCTTGCTCAAGGTGATTTAGTAGCAGAAAATGTCCCCAATATAAAAGAAGAAGAAGTAGAAGTTTTTAAAAGATATATAACACTACTTCAACATTCTATGGGTATAGATGAATTAAGCACTCGATTAGTTTTTATGTCGAGAAAGGTATTACCTTACAGATTTAAAAGTTTAGTAGTTGGGGAAGACACTCTCCAGTACTTAGAGATAAAGGATGCTCATGACAGAGGCGAACTGAAACTGGTAGCCCATGATGAAAAATATCCTACATATATGTACGATATGCGAATATCGGGTATCGCTGTAAAAGAAAGTGGTCGTGGCAAAGGAAGGGGGTTCATCTCTTGGATGACAAACCTATTAAAAGAATTAGAAAATTTACATACCCAGAACAAGTTGCACAAAACAAGAGTTCCCATAACGGAGTTATAAATGGCATACGGTTTAAAAGTTTGGACAGCGAGTAGTTACTTAGCATTCAATTCAGAAGATATGGACGCATACGCTAAAGTGGTAATTGCTGGGACTGTGTATCTTGCTAATTCCAACTCAGAGACTTTCCCTATTCCCTCTGGATTTGACCGTGTTTATATTAATGGGCCCAGCACCAATCAACCAAGATCATGGGGTATTAGTTACAGCGCATATGACAGTTCGGTTGGTGGGTACACTTCATTTACCCTCAACGCTGGTGTTAGTGGTAGTTTCGGTTACGTAGCGATAAGGTTGAATTAAAATGGCAGATTACGGTTTACAAATTACTGGCATGAAATACGGAACGGAAAAAGTCCTATTCGATAGTCGAACCGTCGGTAGAGGTACATACCAACACGCTAAAGGAAGTGTTGCTTTTGGGTCTGTTCTAACTACTGGATTAAGTGACCTAGTTATGATCAATGTTACTAGGCCTACACCTACCGCGTCCGTAAATATATTGGTAGTAGCAAAGAAGGTGACTTATGGCACAACGTGTGAATGGACATTTAGCACTAGTGATGGCCAGAGTGGTGGCAATACTAGCCCGGGCGGTAGCATAACCGGAGTTAACTACGTTGTATTGCGTGAGGTTGGATCTAGTACAGGATATGGTAACTATGGTCTTGTATGTAATGAGAGTGCTTACTTGGCTAACACAACAGGAGTAACCAGTTTCGATAGTAGACAGTTCAGCTCTACTGAGGGTGAAGCTCAATTACTTCCCAACAAAATGTATATGGAATATCAATCCGGGCATGGAACTTCCATAGGCTACGGATGGCTAGGTGATGCTGAGGGTGGTGGTAACGACTACTATTCTTGTCATGGATTAGATTGGAGTAATGTGACTAGTTATATACGTACGTTTGGTCTTTGGTTTAGTACCAAAACTTCCGGAGACGTATGGTCACTCAATTTCTCGACTGGATATCCATACTTTAATAACTCAGTGGTAGGCCGGATCAGTGCAAACCCAAGCGGAACTGGTGGTGTATACTTACACAATCACACATTCACAGGCACTATGGGGTACAGTAACGCAACCTTTCCGCAAGCACTGGCACCTCCGTTTGTCGGAAGAGTATCACTTGGTACATATGATCCAGAGTGATCATGAAACAACACAAAATTTATTAATTGGAGTAACACAACATGCATCCTAAAGTCGCCATACACACAGAAGACGGCGTGATCGTAAGAACAGATATGGACAATGGCCTATACCCAGAAGACGGACATACATTAGTAGAAGGTAGAATAGTTCATAGAATCTGGGATCTCGAAGAATTGTCGGAAATGGAGTTTATAAATACTCGTGTCTGGGAAGAAGACGAAGAAAGGTTTATTGAAGTTCCGCCAAAACCGAACGGTTATGCAACATGGAACAGAAGCGAATCCCCTGCTAGATGGACATGGGACACTAACATTATCTTAAATGAAATTCGATATGCAAGGAATTTAAGAATTGCTGAGACAGATTGGATGTTTGTTATAGATTCTCCTCTAACAGAAGAACAACAATCACTCGTTCTTGAATACCGTCAACTATTGCGCGATTTCCCTAGCACTTTAGATATGTCTGTGGTAGGTAGTGAAGATGACGTGACCTGGCCTACATTTCCTGCTTTATAAGTATAAATATATGATATAAAAATTTAAAGTATTTTATTAAAATGTGCATAGTCTCTTGATATGCACATTTTTTTTATTATAAATAAACGTGTCATTAACAATAAACTTTAACTTTAGCTAAAGAGACAGAAAACATGTCAGCATCTAGTATACCACTAAAAATTAAGAATATCGATGGTGACCTACAGGAACTTACTCCAGCCCAAGAAGTATATCTTGCGGTAAAAGTAGGAGAAGCATTAGCAGAGGCCTCTGCTGGTGATGTTGGCGATATCAGTTTAACCAATGGTTCAAACATAGGTTCGTTTGTAGATACATATTACAACGAGCCATCGGGCACTCACCCTATGTCTGCAATCACTGGCACTACAGTAACTACTACCTTGAAACAGGTTAGTGGTACTGCAAGTGAATCTGGTACTGATTTCGCACGTCCTGTCGGTTATTATGCGGATAATTCAAATCCTGGCTTCTACGAAATGGTAGATAGCGATTTGGACAACCTAACCAACCGTGCACTAAAGAACCTAGAAACATTGGGTCTCCAAGGTGGATTCCAACTTTCCTCAACCTCGCCAGGCGGTGATTGGACTAAACACATCGATGGTGTGTTCTCTGATACTCGTGGTGATGGAACAACAACTTCGTACCATATCTGGAAGAAAACTAGTCTCAGTTCACCACCAGCTGGTGTGACGACTACTCGTCCAGTTGCAACCGACTATGATGGATCTTCATCATTTAACGGTTTCAAAGAAATGTCAGACGCAGAAATAAAGTACACCCTTGGTCAACGTGCTAAGTCACTTAGATCTACAGCAGGTGAGATTGGTTCTTATCAACTTCGTTCTTCTGCACAAGGTGCTCCAATTTCAGCAGGTACTTGGGCGCCCCGTGGTTCTGCCGCGAATACTCGTCGTACTATTGTCGATGCAGATTATACTCGTACACGTAACTCTGCATACGCCCGTACTAGGATATCTGCGTATACTCGTAATCGTGTATCAACCTACACTCGTAACAGCGTAGATACATTCTCGCGTACGTTTGTTGGTGAATATACTGGTGTTTATTCTCGTGGATTTGCCGGTGAATATTCTCGTAACTTTGTAGGGGATTACGCAAGAACTCGTGCTTCTACATATACTAGAAACCGACTAACTGCATTTACTGGTTACTTTGCTGGTACTTACAACCGCGCAAGAGTTTCAGTATACACACGCAATCGTGTAACACCATTTACAGGAACCTTCTCACGTACTCGTGCATCAGCATATACTCGTGGCCGTGTTTCAACTTACGCAGGGACTTACGCAAGAACTCGTACTTCTGTTTACACAGCGGATTATACTCGAACACGTGTATCAACGTACACCGGAACTTACGCAGGGACTTACTCTCGTAACCGTGTATCTGCATATGCTGGAACTTACTCGCGTACACGCTCTTCTGCTTATAGTCAACCATATACTCGTACACGTACTTCTGCATACTCTGCGGATTATACTCGTACACGTATAACTAACTACACACGTGATCGTGTAACCAACTTTGCTGGCGTTTTCTCTCGTGCACGTGTTTCTGCTTATACGCGTAATCGTGTTACAAACTTTGCTGGAAACTTTGTTGGTAACTATGCTCGTGGATTCGTAGGTAACTATTCTCGTGGATTCGTAGGTAACTATGCTCGTGGATATGCTGGCGACTTCGTCGGTAACTACGCTCGTGTTTCTACTCGTACATCTACTCGTACTCGTTACTCTGCATACGCTCGTACATCTACTCGTACTCGTTACTCTGCATATGCTCGTGACCGTGTCACTAACTTTGCTGGAGATTTCGTAGGCAACTACGCAACAACCTTTACTGGTAACTTTGCCGGTGATTATGCTCGTGACCGTGTAACAACCTTTACTGGCAACTTTGCTGGTGATTACGCAAGAGACCGTGTTACTAACTTTGCCGGTAACTTTGTTGGTAACTATGCAACAACCTTTACTGGTGACTTTGTTGGTAACTATGCAAGAACTTCTACTAGAACTTCTACGCGTACACTAAACTATACTCGTACATTGTACTATGCTGGTAACTTCGTTGGAGATTACTCAAGAGCTCGTGCATTCTCCTATGTTGGAGATTATTCTCGTACTCGTGCACAAGGAACTTCGTACACTGGTAACTATGGTCGTACTAGAACAGGTAACTACACTGGTAACTATGGTCGTACTAGAACAGGTAACTACACTGGTAACTATGGTCGTACTCGTGCAGCATCATATGTAGGTAACTATGGTCGTACTCGTGCAACTGACTATGCCGGAGACTTTACTGGTAACTATGGTCGTACTCGTGCAGCATCATATGTCGGAGACTATTCAAGAACTCGTGCAACTAACTATGCCGGAGACTTTACTGGTAACTATGGTCGTACTCGTGCAGCTGCTTTTTCATATATTGGTAACTATGGTCGTACTCGTGCAGCTGCTTTTGCATATGCTGGTAATTACGCACGTACTGTCTCTACAAGCTATTCTCGGTCTGCATCTTATACTAGAAATTCAATCGGTGGTGGCTCCTATCAGAGTGATGTATATATTGACGGTAAGGGTGGTTCAACTTATTGGGATGTTGGATACAACCAAATTTCTGTCCTCATACGTTTGTTTGGTAACGTTTACGCAACATTCGGAGCTTCAGATGGACTTGGTGGTACGGTCAGTGCTAACACAACTGCCCTTTTAATTAGTGGGCATAGGTATGATCGTGGTACTTTACGTTATACTCACACATATGGTGGCGTATATGGTGTTAGTTACACTCATTGGTCAGGCGGCGGTACTAGCTATACTGGTAACTATTCATCAACAGCATACTACACACGTAACGCTACATCATACTACACACGTAACCGTACGGGCACTAATTACTATGTTGGTGATTACTCTCGTAACAATGCAGGCACTAATTACTACGTTGGAGATTACTCAAGAAACCGTGTAACTAACTTCACTGGCGATTTCGTAGGTAACTATGGTCGTACTCGTGCTGCCTCTTATGTTGGAGATTACTCAAGAAATCGTGTAACTAACTTCACTGGTAACTTTGCTGGAGATTATTCTCGTACTCGTGCTGCCTCTTATGTTGGAGATTATTCTCGTAACCGTGCATTCTCTTATGTTGGAGATTATTCTCGTAACCGTGCATTCTCCTATGTTGGAGACTACTCAAGAGCTCGTGCCGCTACTCTTTACTACATAGGTAACTACGGAAGAACTCGTACTGGTACCTACACTGGTAACTATGGTCGTACAAGTACTCGAACTAGAACTGCTACAGGTAACTACACAAGAGTTGGATATTATGCTGGAGACTACGTAGGCAACTACGCAAGAACTCGTATCACTAACTATGTCGGAGATTTCACTAGAGATCGTGTAACTAACTTCGCTGGTAACTTTGTCGGTAACTATGGTCGTACTCGTGTAACTAACTATGCTGGTAACTTTGTCGGTAACTATGGTCGTACTCGTGTAACTAACTATGTTGGTGACTTTAGTCGCAACCGTGTAACTAACTTCGCTGGTAATTTTGTCGGTAACTATGCTCGCGCATATGCCGGAGACTTTGTTGGTAACTACGCTCGTGGATATGCTGGCGACTTCGCTGGTAACTATACTGGTGAGTATGCTCGTACTTCTACAAGAACTCGTTACTCTGCATATATCCGTACTCGTACGTCGGCATATGTCCGTAACCGTTCTTCTGCGTACGCAAGAGATCGTGTAACTAACTTCGCTGGTGACTTTACTGGTAACTATGCAAGAACATTTGCTGGTAACTATGCACGTAACTATGCTGGCAACTTCATTGGTGATTTCGTTGGTGATTTCGCTGGTAACTATGTCGGTAACTACACTAGACAGTTCGGTGGTAACTATGTTGGTAACTATGCACGTAACTACGTAGGCGAATATGCCGGTACATATAGCCGTGGATTCGCTGGTGAGTACACAGGAACTTACACTGGTGTCTACTCGAACACGTTCGGTGGTAACTATGTTGGTAACTATGCACGTAACTACGTAGGCGAATACGCTGGTACTTACAATAGAACTTTCACTGGTAATTACTCACGTGGTTTCTCTGGCCAGTACACTCGCGACTTCGCTGGTGACTTTACTGGTAACTATGCAAGAACATTTGCTGGTGAGTACACTGGAACGTATGCACGTGACTTTGTAGGTGACTTCGTAGGTAACTATTCACGTGACTTCGTAGGTAACTACGGTCGAGTTCGTGTATCAGCTTACTCAAGATTGCGTAACTCTACATACACAGGTATTTACTCTCGTGACCGTGTATCAACATATGTTGGTGACTTCACTGGTAATTACTCACGTGGATTCACAGGCGATTACTCTCGTGACTTTACTGGTAACTATTCACGTTCTTTCCTAGGTAATTACACTGGTGCAACAATCAGTAACACAGTAAATACGCCAGAAACATATACTTTGTACGTAAGGGTTGCTTAATCGCTCTTACTATGGTATAATGAGAACAGGACGGGTCATTGGTTTGACCCGTCTTATCTCAGCACTATATACATTATAATTAAATTGAATTGAACTCTCTGGAGATTTTAATGAGCCGTAAGCAATGGATGGAAAACGCCTTCTGGGAAACCGAAGCAAAGAAAGAAGTTAACTGTATTCTAGAACTCGAAGATGATGTTGGTCGGATTACTCGCCAACAAATGTTTTTACAACGTATCAATAAAGACGGTAGTGAAAACGAATTATTTAATGAAGTAATTGATGCACTAGGAGAAGACGCGATTGATGCTGAAACAGTAGATCGTGTAACTCGTAAGTCAGCAGAAGTAGAAGAAGAGAAAATGCGTGAGGATGAACATCAAAAGGCACGCAAACTAGAAAAACTCTTTAACTACAAAATGGAAGCGTTCGAAGTCGAAGAGATTAAAAATTCTAAAAACCGTAAGTTAAAGGCAAAATTGCGTCGGGCAAAGTCAAAGATTGAAGTAGATATGTACTCAATCATGATTCTACAAGACCAACTTGAGGCCGCAGCTGATGGAAAAGAGTAAAGGTTTTATTATAGTTGCGTCTAAGAAGCGCAACTTCTATGTGTACGCGATCAACCTTGCTGAATCTCTTAGGGATTATTATGAACCCGAAGAAGAATGTAAGATTTGTTTGGTAACCGAAGAACAATTTCTTGATGATCGTGGTCGTGATGTTGCAGACGATATTATCTTTTGTGATGATCACTATCGCGCTAAGTTATACGGTATGGCAAAATCTCCGTATGATATAACAATGTATATTGATGCTGACATGGAATGTGAGCACGAAGATATTATTAAAGTTTGGGATGAAATGAAAGATCACGACGTGGTCTTCTCAGCATTGACTGATGACCGTGATTACATTTATGCGGAACGTGATTTCTCCACACCAGAAGGTATGGCTAAATTTACTCTTTGTGGTGGTGTGTGTCTATATGATATGTCTAAACCAATAGTTCGTGAATTTATGGATGATTGGTGGGACTTAACGTACAGACAAATGAATGATACTTGGTGGCCAGAAGGTTATATTGATTCTCTAAAGTCTTGGGATCAATTCTCTCTTTGGTGGTTAACTGAGAAAGAACCTAAATATAAAGACCTCAAAGTTGGTATCTTCGATGATGACTTGAGGTGGAATTATTACAATGCCCTTAATTGGGCAATCACAAAACCCGAAAATGGGCCGGTGATATTACGTCACTTCTCTGCTGGGTTAAACAAGGATACTCCAATCGTATGACACAGGTAAACGACCAATATCTTAAGCACGTTGAGGTTAACAACCCTGAACTGCTAGAGATTCTAAACGAATACTCCAAGTTGCATACCATGCAAGGTTTCGAAGAAAACTGTCACTTGTCCTCATCACAAGCCATCCGTCAGCGCGACTTCTATGTGGGCCCTAAGCACATGAACGAGATTGTCGGACAAGGTACAGGACACGAAGGTTTTCCAGACGAACTTGTTGGTTATAACTTTAAACTTTCTGACAAAGCACACATGATGTTTGAGCAGGATGCAGACCCACTCTTTAAAAGAGACATGACTCTACATCTCCGTGACCTAAACGATAAGATGATGAACTTCTTATCGGTCAAGCATAATGCTCTTGCAGCAGTATATCCGCCAGGTGGATTTATCTCATGGCACAACAATGCAAATGCTCCGGGCTATAACCTAATCTTTTCTTATTCAGAAGACGGTTCAGGTTACTTCGAATATATTCATCCTGAAACCAAGGAAGTTATTCGTAGTCAAGACGAAGCAGGTACATGGACATGTAAAGCAGCATACTTCGGTCATTATGGACAAGATGATCAGATTATGTACCATGCCGCGTCTACTGATGATTGGCGTTGTACTGTATCTTATGTATTTGATCACTCAGACGAATCTATCGCTTTGCGTGAAATGGTATTAACAGATATCGAATCTGTAGAATAAAATCTATATCTTCAAGCCTTAAGCTCTTATAAATAGAGGTAGACGTTTTATAAACAGTTTAAGGTTTTGAAGAATATGGCAACTTACGAAGATTTTACGATTGATCAAGGTTCTGACTTAGCTCTACAAATAGAGTTGGTTGAACCGGATGGGTCTATTAAAAACTTAAACGGTTATACTGTTAGTGCTAAGATGAAGAAGACTTTCAGAAGCACAGCTGCTGATACCGTTGAATTCACATCTATTGTTGCGGATCCTGCCGAGAGCGGTGTGGCCACAATCTCCCTTACTAATACTCAAACCGATGCCCTATCTAGTCGTGGTAGATACGTCTATGACGTTGAACTAAGTTACATAGGCGCTGATGGTGAGACTATCGTAGAAAGAGTTTTAGAAGGCAAAATTAAAGTCAACCCTTCGGTCACAAGGTAATACCCTTATGCCTATACGGAAGATATCCTCGACTGGCCCTGCTAGCGACACGCAAGTCAAGAGAATTGTCAGTGTTGGTACTGGTGGCACTAAGGTAAAAAGAATCACTGTCGGTCGTCCTATCAGTGCTGTGACTCAACATATCGGTGCAAACATCAAATCATTTGATGGGTTGGGTGATATCCCTAGTATCGAAGAGTTAAAGCTTGGTGAGTTCGGGATTAACACTCAAGACGGTAAAGTCTATATAAAGAGAGAGTATGATGGGGGAATTCAGACAATCGTAGAGATTGGAACTGGAACCGACAATCTTTCTGCTACAACAACATTCAACTCCTACATATACACCTCAGACGGAACCCTACAAACAATTGGTGGAGTTGATGATTCTGGTAACGTACTAGATTATGACCCTAACCCAAATTTCGCCTCAAAAGTTCAGGTATATCTAAACGGTGTCTTACTCAACCAAGGGATTGACTACGTTGCAGATACAGGGGACAGTATTGTCCTAACACACCTAGTAGATGCTGAGATGGTAATACAGATAGCAGCCTACAACTCGACAGGTGTTTCTCTTGGTAACGATCTTATCGTAGATGATCACTTTGCATTTACAGTAGGCACAGACGAAGAAACCAGATTCTATCACAATAGCGTAGATTCCATATTAAAACATATGGGATTCAATGGTGCTAAATTTAAGATACAATATCTTAATGATGATAGGTTTATACTGGACGATTCGGGTGTTCAACTTCTTGGCCTCTATACTTTAAATGGTGAAGCAGTTGCTACCCAAACTAAAATAGATGAACTAGAGGCAAGACTCGCGTCATTAGACAGTGACCTTGCAGCGCTACAAAATCTATAACACTTACATAATCCCTATAACAAACTACATAGTTTTTCTATAGTATAGCAAGTACTTGCCTATTCACTAGTGGATTATGCTATAATGAGTATTTTTATTAAGTTAGTCGCCGTACAAAGATTTAATTTAGTATAAATACATTGGTATTCAAACTATCACATAGTAATACATCTTATGATTAATATCAATAATAAATCTATAAACCGTATACTCGCCGAGAGTCTTTTTAACTTAGCTAAGTCCAAGGAAGTACAAGTTACAGCTGAGCCTGGGCAAGAAACTCAATTATTCGAGTTAATAGAAGGTACGTCATCATCAACCAGTGGTCGCACAGTTATACCAGAAGCACAATCTATAACTGCCTTAGGCGACACTGCACTATTCACCCTGAATGGAACCCCGACTCGTGACGATTTGATCGACGTTTGGGTCAATGACGTTCTTCAACATCCCGAAGAAATATATGAGACTATCGAAGATACTATACAGTTTTTTGAGATTCCTCCAGTAGGAACGGACATCTATATTAAATTTCGTTAATATATTATTAAATATTTTAATTATAATACAATCAACCACTCAACTATAATCTAGGAGATACCTAATGGCTTTTAGGCAGATTAAATCCGCAGCACTAGCGGATAAGGCAGTACTAAATACCAAGCTAGATGAAAGTGCAGTACAGGGACAAACCACCCTTACAGGCATGATCGATCCAGCACAATGTTTTACCCTTCTTTATGATGTCGGTACTGACTCATTAAAGAAGATTGGTGCAGACGCATTTTTCGCATCATTCTCAACAACTGATTTATCAGAAGGCACTAACCTATATTTCACTGATCAACGTGCTTCTACTGCGGTTGCAAGCGATATCGCTGCATCTGTACTAGTAGAAACTAACCGTGCTTCAGCTGCTGAGACTTTACTACAATCTAACATCGACGCAGAAGCATCTACTCGTGCTCAAGCGGACGTTACCTTACAATCTAACATTACTGCCGAAGCAACTCGTGCAACACTACGTGAAGATTCAATTGAATCAGCGTCTGTATCTGCTGATGCTGGTCTTTCTACACGTATTGATAACATCTTAAGCAACACTGACCAAAGTGCAATTGATTCGTTTGTTGAAGTAATTCAAGCATTCGAAGATGCTGATGACGTATTATCAGGTTCTATCATTGCTAATGCTTCTGCAATTACTGCGGAAACTGCACGTGCAACTGGTAAAGAGACTGAAAATGCAACTGCAATTGCAGTAGAAACTGCTCGTGCTACTGCGGCAGAAGTTGCAAACACTTCTCTACTAAGTGCAGAAGAAAGTGCTCGTATCGCTGCTGATACTGCATTGTCTGCTCGTGTTACTGTAGAAGAACAAGCCACTGTATCTCTTCAATCTCAAGTTACTGCTGAAGTTACTCGTGCTGGAGCTGCAGAAGCAGTTATCGCACAAGACCTCGCAGATGAAGTTACTCGTGCTACTGGTTCAGAAGCTGCAAACGCACAAAACTTAACAGATGAAATTGATGCTCGTGCTGTCGCTGATACTCAGGTTCGTACTGATATCGCTGCAGATATCGTTACTGCACAGAATGCTGCACAGGCACACGCCGAAGCGCAAGATGTATTACAAATTGGTGATGCTACTGTAGACGGAACTGCAAACAATACTCTAACTGATCGAATTGCAACTGCTAAATCTACCGCAGAAAGCGTTGCCTCTGTTGATGCATCTGCTAAAGTACTTGTCGAGAAGACACGTGCAGAAGCTTCTGAGTCTGGTCTACAGTCACAGATTACTTCTAATGATGGAGACATCACTGATTTACAAACTGCCGATTCAACTGAAACTGCTGCTCGTATCGCAGGCGATTCTGGTCTACAGTCACAAATCGACTTCATTACTACTAACACTGATCCTGCTGCTCTTGATTCACTAACAGAAATCGTTAGTGCATTCGAAGGTGCTGACTCAGACATGTCTGCTCTGATTGCTTCTAACACTACTGCAATCTCTAGTGAGAACACTCGTGCTACAGGTGCTGAATCTGTTCTGCAAACTAACATCACTGCTGAAGCGTCAACTCGCGGAACTGCTGATACTGGTTTACAAACTGCAATCACTGCTGAAGAAACTGCTCGTATCGCTGCTGATGCCGCGACTCTTGTATCGGCAAAAGCATATACTGATCAAGAAGCAGACTCACATCAAGCTGCCGCCACCGCACATGCTGATGCACAAGATACTGCACTTATCGGTGATGCATCTGTGAATGGTACTGCTGGTAATACTGTTACTGCTCGTATCGCAACTGCAAAATCAGAAGCAACTGCATTCACTACTACACAGGTTTCTGCTGAAGCAGCAACTCGTCTGGCTGCTGATGACGCACTGTCTCTACGAACTACTCTTCTCGAAGGTGAGATGGACACTGTTGAAGCTCTTGCTGCACAGAATGAAATCGATCTACGTGCAGAAGAAGTTGCTCGTACTTCTGGAGATGCTGATCTACAAGGTCAAATCGACGCTGAAGAAGCTGCTCGCATTTCTGGTGATGCTACTCTAACATCTTCACTAGCGACAGAAGTTTCTCGTGCACAAGGTGTTGAAGCAACTAATGCTGCCTCAGTCGTTACAGAACGTCAACGTGCAGAAGGTGTTGAAGCTGGACTACGTACTGATGTAAACACTAATACTGTAAACATTACTGCAAATGCTGGTTCTATTACTGGTGAGAACACTCGTGCTCTAGCTGCAGAATCTGCTCTAGGAACACGTATCGATAGTGCAGAGACACTTCAAGCTTCAGATCATGCTGATAACCAAGCGCAGATTACTGCCGAAGTTACTCGTGCATCTGGTGTTGAAGCAGGTCTACAGACTTCGATTACTTCTAACCAGACTCAGATCACTGCAAACGATGGCGATATTGCTGCACTAGCAACTCTACAGTCTAATGATCACGATGATAACCAAGCACAAATTACTGCTGAAGTTACACGTGCAACTGCTGCGGAAGTAGTTAATGCTGATGCGGTTGTTGCTGAAACTACTCGTGCATCTGGAATTGAAGCTGGTCTACGTACTGATGTTGATTCTAACCAGACTCAGATCACTGCAAACGACGCAGACATTCTTGCTCTAGAAACTCTACAAGCTGCTGATCATGAAGACAACCAGACACAAATCACTGCTGAAGTTGCTCGCGCTACTGCCGCAGAAGTTGTTAACGCTGCCGCTACTGCTACTGAGAAATCACGTGCAGAAGGGATCGAAGCTGGTCTACGTACTGATGTTGATTCTAACCAAACGCAAATCACTGCAAATGATGCAGACATTCTTGCATTAACAAATCTACAAGCTAGTGACCATGCAGACAACCAGACACAAATTACTGCTGAAGTAAATCGTGCATCTGGAATTGAAGCAGGTCTACGTACTGATGTCACAACTCTAGAAAGTCGTGTTGACTTTATCGTTTCTAACGATGATGGTGCTGCTCTTGATTCACTAACAGAAATCGTTACTGCGTTCCAAGGTGCTGATTCAACTTTATCAGGCGTTATTACTGCTAACTCTGGTCGTCTAACTAGTGTCGAAGGACGTGCAACTTCTCTAGAGACTCGTACTACTGATGTTGAAGCTCGTGCAACTGCTGTCGAAGGAAGAGCAACTGCTCTAGAAACTGAGCAAGGTACTCAGAACGGTCGTCTGAATGTTAATGAATCAGACATAGACGCTCTTGAAACTAAGCAAGGTTCTGCAACTCTAGCAACTACTGCAACTAACGTATCTGCTGCAATCAATGAGATTCACTCAGAACTAGATACTGAAGCTTCTAACGTCGATACTCTACAAACAGAGATGGACGCAGTCGAAGTACGTGCAACTGATCTAGAAACCGAACAGGGACTACAAGGTGGTCGTCTAACTTCTGTCGAAGGTCGTGCTACTGGTGTTGAGTCACGTGCAACTTCGCTTGAAACTAAGCAAGGTTCTGCTACTCTAGACACTGTCGCAACTGATCTCTCTGCTGCAATCAACGAATTGCACTCAGAAATGGGAACTTCTCTTACTGATTTTGATGCTCTAGTAGCTCGTGTAACTACAGAAGAAGGTAATGTCGATACTCTACAGTCTGAAATGGACTTAGTAGAAGGTCGTGCAACTTCATTAGAGACTCGTGTAACTACAGAAGAAGGTAATGTTGATACTCTACAGACTCAAATGGGTTCTGCAAGTCTTGCTACTGTCGCAAATGATGTTACTGCTGCAATCAACGAGATCCACACTGAACTAGACGCAGAAGCGGTTAAGGTTGCTACTCTAGAAAGTGAAATGAATGCTGTCGAAGGACGTGCAACTGCTGTTGAGTCACGTGCAACTGATCTAGAAACTGAACAGGGACTACAAGGTGGTCGTCTAACAGTTAACGAGAGTGACATCGATGACTTAGAAACTAAGTTAGGTACTGGTGTTTTCGATACTACTTCACAAATCATTACTGGTGCAGTCAATGAACTTCATGGTGAAGTTGATACTAATACTGCTGGACTTGTCGCTGCTGTTTCTCGTGCCGATGCCGATAGTGATGCACTTGCATCTGAAATCGTATCACGCACCGCTGCTGACACACTAATCCGTACTGATCTTGCTGCACTTAGAACTACTGATCAAGCAGACTACATTGCTCGTGACGCAGCTGTTCTTGCATCTGCACAGTCTTACGCAGAAAGTGAAGCAGACGATGGCGAAGCCGCTGCTAAGATTTACGCAGACGGAATCGTTGCTAGTGAAGCAACTCTACGTGACAATGCTGATATCGTACTTGCTGGTCAAATTACTACTGAAGCAACTGCACGTCAAGTCGCAGATAATGGTCTAGATACACGACTAGGTGTTGTTGAAGGCGAAATGTCTGCAACTCAACTTGCTGCTGGCGTAAATGCTGATGGAACATACGATACTCCAACATCCACTACCTACCTCGACGCATCTACTTCTCTAGCAGACGCTGATAAGAAGTTAGATACTGCACTCACAACCGAAAGTGCTTCACGTGTTTCTGGTGATGCAAGCTTGCAATCACAGATCACTGCTGAAATTGCTCGTGCTGGTGCTGCGGAAGGTGTTAACTCTACTGGACTAGCTGCTGAGATCGTACGTGCTACAGCTGCAGAAGTTGCAAACGGTGTATTAATCACCACTAACGCTGCTTCAATTGCATCTGAGTCATCTCGTGCACAAGGCGTAGAATCTTCATTACAGTCTCAAGTAGACTTCATCACTTCAAATACTGATGTTGCTGCACTAGACTCCCTAACTGAGATAGTTGCTGCGTTCCAAGGTGCTGATTCAACCCTAACAGGTTTAGTCGCTGCTAACCAAACTAGTATCTCAACTAACGCTTCAGGTCTTGCACAAGAGATCACTGATCGAATTGCTGGTGATACAGCAGTACGTAGTGAATTCGCAGCTGCTGACTCAGGTCTACAGACTCAAATTGACGGACTAGTATCTAAGTCTGGAGACGCGATGACTGGTGTCCTAGCAATGGGCAGTAACAAGATTACTGGTCTTGCTGATGGTGTTGCTAATGGCGATGCTGCAAACAAGGGACAATTAGTTTCTGGTCTTGCTGCTCAACATATCTCTCAGTTCGATACTGACGATCTTGCTGAAGGCGATAAGAAGTTCTTCTCTGACGCACTTGCTCGTGCTGCTATCTCTGTTACAGATGTTGACGGTGAAGGTAATGTATCTTACGACAATACTACAGGTGTCCTATCAGTATCAACTGGTAAAGGATTCCTAGAGTTAGAAGATGTCGTAGAATCTACATACACTGGACACGAAGGTTTCGTTGCACGTGTTAAGAGTGACGGTTCTGGAATTGAATTCCTAGACCCAACTCAGTTGGCATTCAATGATGCAAAACGTCAGGTAATTTCTGGTGACGGAGCACAGAGCACATTCGCTCTAAACTTCTATACTCAAGAAGTTAACGCAATGGTATTTGTTGGTGGTGTTATTCAGGATCCATCGGTTCACTATACGATTGATGCTGCTAATCAACAAATTACTTTCATGGCTGCTCTCCCAGTTGGAACTCAAGCGGTAGTTATCGCTCAGTCTACTAACTCGGTTGGTGTACTAGATCCTAAGTCGGTCGGTCTTGAAACTCTTGCTGATAACATCAAAGTCTTCGAACAGGGTAACGATGTTGTTGTTGGAACTTCTGCTACAGTAGTTTCTACATTCAACAAAGTGATTACACGTTCTGCTAAGTACGTAGTCACCGTAGAAAGTAACGGTGAATTCGAAACTCGCGAATGTCTAGTTATCCATGACGGAACAGAAGCATATATAACTGAGTACGGTATTCTATTCACAGGTACTAATGTACTTGGTGATACCGACGTTCAGGTAAACGGTTCAAGTGTTGAGTTGACATATACAGCTGCTATTGCTGGTGCGGTAGTATCAGTATCCGCTTCGTATATCGACGCATAATTTAATAATTCGGGGGTGGCTTCTGTCCACCCCCATCCCCTCAAACATTTTAAAAGGTATTAAATAAAATGAGTTCTACAAACAATAAGAAATTTAGAATACAAAATGGCGCTGCGATTACTGGTGAAGTAACCGTAAACGACCAAGTTGTAATAACCGAAGCTGGTATAGTTACCGTTCCTGCTATCTCCGCAGCAGTTGCATCTATTGTCGCATCCGACATTGCAACACTACAGAGTCAAGTAGACGCGATCCTAGGTACTTCTCCAGAAAGCCTGAATACACTACAAGAAATTGTTTCTCTTTTCCAAAGCGAAGATGGTGACATTCAAACTTTAATTACAAACAACTCAACTGCAATTACTGCAATGCAGGCTACTTTAACAAGTGGTGTTGCAACTACTGCACAGGGTGCTAAGGCAGACACTGCGGTACAACCAGAAGACTTCTTCACGGTTGCCGATGGTACTACAACTTCATATGTTCCCGATTGGACACCGTCTTGGCCTTCTGGTTACACTACAACAGCTTACTCAAGTCCTCTAAATTTAGTAGCGGATTTATCATCTAGTCCAGATGGACATAGTGTTGTTGTCTATAAATCTGGGTCAGGACAATCTACTAAAGAATATCAAATTAGAGTATTTAACCCATCTGGTACTCAGATAAAAAATTGGAATTTTGATGTTGGTCGTCTGGAAGGAACAAATGGGTTTACCCATGAGGGAAAAAGACATGAAAGTGTCTTCAGTGCCGACATTACAGATACCCATGTTGTCATCATGGGCCCGCAACATACAGCAACCGGCCAAATTTCTACCGTTGAGGTATATGCACTGTCCGATTTAAACACTCCGGTCGGTTTTGATAACTATGGTGGATTTGGATTTTTTGATAACGAGTTTACTTCTGGGTCAATTTCCAATCTTGACGGACAATCTGCTCATATAAGAATAGTAGGAGACTACATTGTTGGTGGTAGTAAAGGTAAAGGTGTTACTATTACTAACAAACGATGGAAAGCATTTAATTGGAAGACTGGTGTAGCAGTGGCAGGAATTCCAGCAACTCATGATAGAAATTTCTACAATATGTCTGTGGATAAATCTACAGGATGGGTTTATATTTCAATGTCGGTCTATCAAGGTGGTGACAGTTGGAACGAAGTTAGGGGTTATAATATACTCACTGGACAAACCGCTGTTACAATCGATTCAGGTGTGGTTTGGAATGGACAATTTTCGAATAGCTCTAATTTTAATGAAGATAATCAACCCGGCCAAGTTGCTGTTGGTAGTAAGTATGTTGTAGTTTCTCCAGGCAAAAATGTTGGTAGTGGATGTAAAACTATCAAGGTATATGCTTTAGGAACCAATAATTTAGTGACTTCAATAACTGAGAATTCTGCCATTAGAGTAGGTATCGCTGGAACAAGTGGTGGTGAAGGTTTTGCTTCTACTATGGGTAATGCTGTAGTATTCACAGCGGATATGTACCCTTCAAATATATATAATATACATGTGTATAATGTTGAAGATAACGGTACTAAAACCGAAATTGAAGTATTAAGTGTTTCTAGAACCTATAATTATCCAATAGCGCATTTGGGTGAGAGTCATTCCCTTTGGAGTGCTGGTGGTAAGTCACAAGGAAATCCTGCTTATTCTTATAGTAGATTTACACCTGGCCCTGTAACACAAGTAAATACTCCTAATGTTGATGCATCTACAATCGCATCTAAAGCATACGTTGATTCTGCTGTTGTTGCTGCCGATGTTTCTGGTGCACTCGCTACTGCAAGTGCTGATGCAACTACGAAAGCAGATGCCGCACAAGCTGCAGCAATCTCTACCGCAAGTGCTGACGCAACGACTAAAGCAGATGCCGCACAAGCTGCAGCAATCGCTGCTGCCGGAACTGCCGCTACTACCGCAGTTGCTAATGTAATTGATACTGCTCCTGCCGCATTGGATACGTTGAATGAACTAGCTGCTGCTTTGGGTGATGATGCGAACTTTGCATCAACTGTTACTGCTTCAATTGCTACTAAGGCAGATGATACTGCGACTACTACTGCTCTTGCTACTAAGGCAGATGACGCTGCAACTACTACTGCTCTTGCAACTAAGGCAGACGTTACTACTGTTACTGCTATCGAAGATTTCTTGAATGGTAATGCTGGTGGGGACGAAACTCCAACTGTAGAATCTACTATTATGTCTCCTGTAAGCAGTGATGATTGGGGACAACAAGTTATAGTACATGATGATGTAGTTTTGGTAAGAGATGGTACGTATATGCGAATCTATTCTCCTAATGATTTAGTTAATCATCTAGAGTTATTTGGCGCATCCGCCTGGGATGCATTTGCATACGATCCAGTTACCAAGATTCTTATGGCTGGTAATAGCCAGTCTGGTACTGGTCAGAACGGTCATATTAACTTCTTCCATCTATCAGAACTAATAGCAGGCACAGGGCCGAAGAGACAAAGTTCTGTCCTTACTTTAGATTCTGCAGCCACTTCTGATCCAAACTTTGGTAGATCTGTTGCTTTCGCTGATGGTAAATTCTATGCCGCTAAATATGACACAAGTAATAATGCTACACCAATGGTTCACGTTTGGAATGCGAGTGATATTGCTGCTCAAATGCCTACTGGCGGATCAGAAATATTGTCAATAACACCGATAACAATTACAGCTCCTGCGACCGCAGATCCTCGTGGTTATTGGGGATATGATATGGCAGCTGCTGGAAACTATTTCTATGTTTTCGATATGTTCTACAGTCAAGTATCAAATACAGCTGGCGCAATATTTGTTTATAACACTTCTGATAATCAACTTGTAGCTACATTAGAGTGTTCAGATCAAGTTAAGTACTTTGTGGCTGCTACCGAAAATTATTATGCTGTTCATTGGCATGGTTCCAATCCTACTAAAACTAGGGTTTATCAAGCTGGAACAAATACCCTTGTTGCTGAAATTGATGATGCTGTAATATCAGCTGATAGAATGTACGAATTTGGTGATAGGTTGTCGGTTGGATGGAAAGCATATCCTTACGATGAAAATGGAGCTTATATTCCAGATGCTGATAAAGGTGTGGCAATATATGATACTAGTGATTTTTCTAAGGCACCAATAAAGATTATTACTGGTTCAGAACATCATAGTGTATCTTCTGCCCAGAAATTATACGCACACACTGAACCTAATGTACAGGTATATGATGTTTCTTCACTTGGTGGTTTCTCATTACAAGATGACTTGGAAGCACTAATAACTGCTAACACTTCTGCAATTACTGCTGAGACAACTGCAAGAACTGCCGCTATCGCTGCAATTCCTGCAACTGACCTTTCTCCATACTCAACTACTGTACAGACGACTTCTGCAATTGCTACTGCTAAGTCAGAAGCTCAGTCTTATGCAGATCAAGTTGTTGCTTCGACCATTGATGCTGCTCCTGCTTCTTTAGATACTCTTAACGAACTAGCTGCTGCTCTGGGTGACGATGCAAACTTTGCATCAACTATCACTGCATCTATCGCAACTAAAGCAACTGCTGCTGATCTTACTGCATTAGAAGCACAGATCACTGGTGGCGTTGCAACTCTCGCACAGGGTGCTCTTGCTGATACTGCGTTACAACCAGCAGACATTGTTGCATTAGAATCAAAGACTACTGGTGTTGCATACGACGCGAGTTCAACTAATGTTGATGTGGAAGCTACATTAGATATGCAGACTAACGCAATCATAAATGTTGCTGCTCCTTCTGCAGCTGATGATGCCGCAACTAAAGCATACGTTGACGCTGAGACAACTGCTAGAGGAACTGCAATAACATCTGCTATCTCCACTGCAAGTGCTGACGCAACTACGAAAGCAGATCAAGCAGAAGTAGACGCAAAGGCATATGCTGATCAAGTTATTGTTTCGATTATTGATGGTGCTCCTGCCTCCTTGAATACGTTGAATGAACTAGCTACCGCATTAGGAGATGACGCAAACTTTGCATCAACTGTTACTGCATCTATCGCAACTAAGGCTGATGACGCTACGACTACTGCTGCTCTTGCAACTAAAGCAAGTGTAACAGACGTTACCGCATTAGATGATTTGGTTGGTGCTAGTGAAGTAGTGACTGATATAGGTCATTCGAGCTCGATTTGGAATACTTTTGATCATAATGTGCAACCATACACTATGAGCACTAGAAGATTAAACATGGTTGGCCAACAACCTCTTCTTATGAACAGCACATTGGACGCTGGCACTTACACCTTTACATTCGATAGTGGTATTAACGGCGAAGTAAACGTAGCGGTATTAGACCCTAGCTGGGATTTCAGTACTGCTTCGGGAACGTATGACGCTAGATGGAATAATTCTGCTAGTTCTAGGGTTGCTCCGTATTTCACTGCTCCAGTATATGGGAGTGGTCAGTCGTTCACTTTCACTTTATCTTCTCCAGCAAACCTTGCTGTTCGGGCGGTGGCAAACGGAATTCTATACAGTGTATCTCTAGTAAAGGTTGCAGCTGCACCAACTCTAGACACGAATGCATCTGTAGTTATCCCTGCTATCAACGAACTGCATGCAGAGATCTCTGCTGAGACAACTGCTAGAGGAACTGCAATAACATCTGCAATCTCTACTGCAAGTGCTGATGCAACGACTAAAGCAGATGCTGCTCAAGCTGCCGCGCAATCTTATGCTGATGGTGTTGGTTCAGCTGCGGTTGCTAGTGTAATTGACGCTGCTCCTGCTTCGTTAGATACTCTTAACGAACTAGCTGCTGCTCTAGGAGATGATGCAAACTTCGCATCAACTGTTACTGCATCTATCGCAACTAAGGCAGATGGTACTACAACTACTGCAAGCATTGCAACTGCTAAGTCAGAAGCAATTGCTGGCGGAATCGCTGGTGCCAAGGCTATGTTGATTGGTGGTCTATGTATCACTTATGATCCAGCAACTGGTACTATCTCTATAGACGAAACAGAAACTGCAGCACAGTTACACGTTGCTTCTTCTGGAAATGCTAATGCGCTAGGTAGTCAATCACCTTCGCACTACCGTATCGATGTTTATGATGTAAACGGTACTATTGTTAACTAATCTTAAAGTAAAACTAAGATATAAAGGGGAGACTTCGGTTTCCCCTTTTTTTTACATTTCTTTTTCATATAAATAAACGTATAAATAGTATGTAACAACATTGGACTATATTCATGTATTCAACAAATAGAGAAGAACTAATAGATTACTGCCTACGTGCCTTAGGGCATCCGGTAGTTGAAGTCAACATAGACGAAGAACAACTAGACGACCGTATTGATGAGGCGTTACAGTGGTTCCGCGAGTTTCATCCGGACGGCTCTAAACGATACTATCTAAAACACCAATTGACACAGACTGATATAGATAATCAAACTGTAGATTTGGCAGACAACTTAGATATATCCGCAGTTGTTAGAATGGTTCCTATGACTTTCAATAATGCTCACTCAGGTTGGTTTAGTGATGCATGGCAGGTTATGGCACATACTATTACAGATTTTACTAGTAGTTCTGGTGTTATGGGTGACCTTGCATACTATGAACAGATGCAGCAGAACCTATCCATGCTAGACATGAAGTTGGGTGGAATACCACAGATCACCTTTGATAGGCAATACAATCGTATTAACCTACACATTTCCAAAACAAACCTTAAAGTAGACGACTACGTATTGTTCGAAGTCTATGCCATTAGAAATCCAGATTCTACCGTTGCGGAATACAATTCCCTATGGAATCATAGATTCTTAAAAGAATATGCTACCGCAATTATAAAGCGTCAATGGGGTACTAACCTAATCAAATTTGATGGGATGACATTGCCTGGCGGAGTCACCGTCAACGCACGTCAAATTTACGAAGATGCTATACAGGATATAGAGAAAATGATGGAAAGATTCCGCAATGAGGAAGATGAAGGCCCGATCTTCTTCGTGGGGTAATTCATGGCAACTAATCCATATATCAGTCAAACACACAGACCGGAACAGAATCTTTACGAAGACATTCTGATCGAATCAATAAAATTCTATGGACAGGATATATATTATCTTCCAAGAGAACTTGTTGAACGAGAAGAAATCTTTCTAGATAGCATCCAGTCAAAGTTCTCTGACGCATATAAAGTTGAAGTGTATATTGAAAACACTGATGCTTTCGATGGTGAGGGAGACCTATTCACTAAGTTTGGTATCGAACTGAGAGACCAAGCAACATTTGTAATTGCTCGTCGTAGATGGCAAGAGTTGATCGGTGATCGTCTTACTGAGAAACATTTCCGTCCTAGGGAGGGTGATGTTATTTTCCTTCCTCTAACACAATCACTTTTCGAAGTTAAAAAGGTAGAGACCGAATCACCATTCTACCAGTTATCACAACTACCACAATTCCGTATGCAATGTGAATTGTTTGAGTTCTCTGATGAAGACTTTGATACTGGTATTGAGACCATCGACCAAGTCGAAGAAGAGCACGCATTCCAATACGAACTTACAATGGAAGTGACTGGTGATGACCAACACTATTCGCCTGGCGAAGATGTTTATCAGGACTATACTACTTACAGAATCGAGGGAGAAGTAACCTACTTCAACGCTGAAACTCGTCTACTCAAGATTGCTCATACAGGATCCACTGGCGGAAAACTTCGCACGTGGGGAACTGATAGACCAGTAATGGGTAACTGGGGAGCATTAACTCCGGTATCTGTAACTGATGGTATAAACGAACTTCAACCACTATCTCAAAATAAAGTGTTCGAGAACTTCGCTACAGATTTCGTTGACTTTTCTGAGAACAATCCATTCGGAGATATATCATAATGATGGGAGGTCACTTCTACCACAAACGTGTCCGTACTTGTGTTGCCGTATTCGGTTCACTATTTAATGACCTACATGTTTTGAGAACAGACTCAGCAGGAAAGGTATTATCTCAAGTCAAGGTTCCTTTATCATATGCTCCAAAGAGATCGTTTATAGAACGTCTAGAAGAGATGAGCAATGGAGAGGAAGCAGAACGTAGAGTTGCTATAAAACTTCCACGTATGTCTTTTGAAATTACTTCTATTGCATATGATGCAGTACGCCAGTTACCTAAAGTAAATGGTTTCGGTGGTATAGTATCTTCGGATAATGCCTCACAACGTAAGATGTATGTTGGCGTTCCATATAATATTTCGTTTTCTCTTTCCATATATGCTAAGTCTCAAGACGACGCGTTACAGGTTGTTGAACAAATAATTCCATATTTCGCACCACAATATACTCTCACAGTAAAACCTTTTGCTGATCAACCAGATATCAAAGAAGACGTTCCAATAGTATTAAGTGGGTTAGACTTTCAAGATGATTTTGAAGGCCCTGTAGAGCAGAGACGTACTATTATATACACTATGAACTTTGAAATGAAAGTTAACTTCTATGGCCCTGAACTCACTTCTCCGATTATTCGTGAAGTAAACACCAATTTGAATCTCACAACTCCGGAAGGCGACACTCTTCTGGAAACTATAAATACTACACCAACACCTATAGACGTGAGTCCAGACGGTGACTATGGATTTAATACTGATATAATCTTGCCAAATAATTAGGTAATACGTGATGAGTGATTCAAGCAATGTCCCTGCCGTGGTTGATGATGTGCAGGCTAAGAATATAACTACAGATTATGAATATTCAAGAGAGACTTACTACGACCTAATCGAAAAAGGTCGGGAGTCTTTAGAGTTGATGATTGAAGTTGCGCGAGAGTCAGAACACCCTCGTGCGTTCGAAGTTCTTTCTGGTATGATCAAAGGTATCTCTGACGTTAACGATAAGTTAATGGATCTGAATAAAAAGCAGAAAGAAATTACCAAAGAAGATGCTCCTAGCGAATCGTCTAGTGGGGGTACTACAAACAATAATCTATTTGTGGGGTCTACGACAGATCTCCAGCGTATGCTATTGGGCGCATCTGATGAGAAAATAATTGATCAGGACGAAAATGATGAAGAAGAATCCGAAGATTAAAATGAATAATGGCGCAGAGTTTGATGCTTTAACTAATGCAAAGCAATGGTATTGTTACTTGACAAAGGCAGGAGTTTCTGCTAATATCAAGAAAGGATACAACAAGCGATTTAGAAGGGAAGGTAAAAAGGAATGTGATATTGTCGAATAAGACGATACACTTATATTATGGCATCTTTTACTAAAAATTCTTATCTCGGAAACCCACAGGTCAAACGCGACGGTGTGTCTGAGGAGTGGGATAAAAAACAACTGCGCGAATATCGCAAGTGTATGAATAACCCTGCTTACTTTTGTAAAAAGTATGTTAAGGTCGTGCACCTAGATAGAGGTCTGGTACCTTTTAAGTTATATGATTATCAAGAGGAGATGTTTAACCACTTCAATGATAATCGATTCTCCATTGTTCTTGCTTGTCGACAGTCCGGTAAATCTATATCGTCTGTAGGTTACATCCTATGGTACTCTCTATTCCACCCAGAGAAGACTATTGCTATCCTTGCTAACAAGGGTGCGACTGCACGTGAGATGTTATCTCGTGTTACATTGATGTTAGAGAATCTTCCGTTCTTCCTCCAGCCTGGATGTAAGGCACTCAACAAAGGGTCTATAGAATTCTCTAACAACTCACGAATCATTGCGGCTGCAACGTCTGGGTCTTCTATTCGTGGTATGTCGGTCAACCTATTGTTCCTAGATGAGTTTGCATTCGTAGAGAATGCGGCAGAGTTCTACACTTCTACATACCCAGTAATCTCATCTGGTGTGGACACAAAGGTTATCATAACAAGTACCGCAAACGGTATCGGTAATACTTACCAGAAGATATGGGAAGGTGCGGTACAGAAGGTTAATGAATATAAACCATTCCGTGTGGATTGGTGGGATGTGCCTGGCAGAGATGAGAAGTGGAAAGCACAAACTATCGCAAACACTTCGCAGTTACAGTTTGACCAAGAGTTTGGTAATACATTCTTTGGTACTGGTAATACTCTTATTGAGGGTCAAGTACTTCTTGACTTACGTGCTAGAGAACCTATTAGAAGATTAGAAGGTGGTGACCTATTAGTCTATGAAGACACAATCGAAGATCACCAGTATATCATGACCGTAGATGTTTGTCAAGGGCGTGGTCAGGATTATTCTACATTTAATATCTTCGATGTTTCGGTACAGCCATTTAAACAAGTCTGTGTTTATCGCAACAATAGAATATCCCCGATACTATATCCTAATATCATTTACAAATATGCCACTGCATATAATGAAGCATATGCTGTTATTGAAAATAACGATCAAGGAATGGTGGTGTGTGTTGGATTGTATCAAGATTTAGAATATGAGAACATCCACTTAGAGTCAGCAATCAAGGCAGACTCCATTGGTATTCGTATGGACAGAAAGGTTAAACGAATCGGGTGTTCGTCAATTAAGGATATCATAGAAAACCATAAACTGGATCTCGTTGATGAGAATACTATTATGGAGGTGTCGACTTTCATATCTAAAGGAACATCTTTCGAAGCTTCGACTGGTAACCACGATGACTTAATGATGAATCTGGTGATGTTTGGTTATTTTGTTAGCACACAGTCTTTCGGTGATATGACCGATGTGAACATAAAACAAATGTTATTCGATCAACGTATGAAAGAGATTGATGACGATGTATTGCCATTTGGAATTTATGACAACGGATTAGAGAATATTCCGGTGCCCGTTAATGATGATCCATATAGCATGGATTGGGCGACATATGACCCCGAAGCTTGGTAAACTTGCAATAAGTATAAATAGATACATTGAAAGAAATACTCCGTATTATGTTTAACTTATTATACCTTAACTAAAAAAAGGACACGATCATGACTCTAAAATTTTCTGAGTCACCAGCAGTACAGATCAAAGAAATTGACTTAACAGGATCCGTTCCTGCTGTCACTTCTACGACTGGTGCTTTAGTAGGTGACTTCAACTGGGGCCCAGTCGGCACTCCAATTCTAATCGGTAACGAAACTGAACTGGCTGCTGTTTTTGGAAACCCTACCGCAGGAACTGAGGGCGTGAAAGATTTTCTTTCTGCCGCACACTTCCTAAAATATTCTTCAAGTTTGTATGTTGTTAGAACATCTTCTAATGCTACTACCGCGTCAAGTGGTGCTGTCTCTGCAAAACATCCCGGCCTTCTAGGTGACTCAATCGTAGTTTCGGTTTGTGGCGCTGGTACCGATGATGGTGATGCTAATACTAACGAATTTGATACATGGGCATACGCACCTGCATTCTCTGGTGCACCAGATGCCGCTTTAAACGAAATTCACGTTGCTGTAATAGTAGACGGTGATGTTACCGAAACTTATGAATACGTTTCAACTGTTTCAGGTGCAACGACCTCAAACGGCACTAACAACTTTGTCGTTGATGTTATTGCTGCTCGCTCTTCTTGGATACAGATGGATGACGTAACAATCGATAGCGGTGTTGCACAACTAGCCGCAGAAGATTTCGTCCTTGCTGGTGGTGGTACAGGTATTCCCCACGTTCAATCTACAGTCGGACAACACATAATTAGTTTAGATCAATTCGCAAACAAAGATTCTATCCAGATCGACTTTTTGATTGCTCCAGCCTCACAAGGACAGGATATAGCAGCAATCCATACTGCAATAACAGCGATAGCAGAACAGCGCAAAGATTGTGTTGCTGTAGCATCTATAGATTATAACTCTGCCCTTGCTGGCACGGCTTCAACATATATTGGTGTCGTTGATATCGATTCTTCTTACTTAGTACTAGATAGTAACTGGATAAGAGTTTACGATAAGTATAACGATAAGTATGAATTCATTCCAGCAGCATCTTCTACAGCAGGCGTTATGGCAGCAACGGACAAAGTCTCTGCGCCATGGTTCTCACCAGCTGGTTCACGTCGTGGACAATACCTAGGTGTAACTGAGTTACTACATAACCCAAGCAAAACTTCCAGAGACCAATTGTACAAGGCAGGGATTAACCCTATAGTAAGTATGCCTGGTCAAGGTATCATGTTGTTTGGTGACAAAACTAAGGAATCACGTCCATCTGCATTTGACCGTATCAACGTTCGTCGTCTATTCTTGACCATCGAAAGAGCGATCAGCAAAGCAGGCGAGAACGTGATGTTCGAATTCAACGATGAGTTTACTCGTGCAGAATTCGTTAATATCGTAGAACCATTTCTACGTGAAATACAGGGTCGTCGTGGTATCACTGACTTCCGTCTTGTTTGTGACGAAACAAACAACACGGCCGAAGTTATTGACCGCAACGAATTTATAGCATCATGCTTCATCAAACCAGCACGTTCAATCAACTACGTAACGTTAAACTTCGTAGCAGTAAGAAGTGGTGTTGATTTTGAAGAAGTCGCTGGCAGGGGAGTATAATCATGTCATTAAGAGTCGATGATTTTAAAGCAAAACTAAAAGGTGGCGGTGCACGTCCCAATCTATTTCGTGCAACCATCAACTTCCCAGCATATGCCGGCGGAGATGTAGAACTTACATCATTCATGTGTAAAGGCGCAGCACTACCAGCATCAATTATGGCTGTTATTGAAGTACCTTTCCGTGGTCGTCAATTGAAGATCGCTGGAGACCGTACATTCGAACCGTGGACAGTTACCGTTATTAACGATACTGACTTTAGTACACGTAACGCCATGGAAAAGTGGATGAACGGTATGAATGGACATACTAATAATACTGGTATTACTAATCCTGTCGCTTATCAAGCAGATCTTATTGTAGATCAGTTAGATAAAGATGGTTCAGTATTGAAGACTTATAACTTCCGTGGATGTTTCCCAACTAACGTTGCGGCAATTGACCTAAGTTATGAGACTAACGATGCTGTCGAAGAGTTTACGGTTGAATTCCAAGTCCAGTACTGGGAGTCAGATACTACCAGTTAATTCTAGTATAAGTAGTACTATGGGGGGTGGTTCTCCACCCCTCCTTTTATTATTAAGAGATTTTTATGGCAGACAATAACTTATTTAAAGCATTTGGATTCGAAATAAAGAGATCTAAAGCTTCAGGCAAAGAAGACGACAAGGCAACTTCCATTGTCCCTAAAGTGGACGAAGATGGTGCTGGATACGTCACGGCCTCTGGTTCTTACTTCGGTCAGTACGTGGATATGGAAGGTACTGCTGCAAAGGACAATCAAGAACTAATCATAAAATATCGCGGTATGGCAGAACATCCAGAATGTGATGCTGCAATCGAAGATATCATCAACGAGTCTATAGTTACTTCTGAACTAGAAGCTTCTGTGTCGGTCAACCTAGATAAGGTTGAAACCACAGACAAAATCAAAAAAACCATAACCGAAGAATTTAACAATGTAATTTCAATGTTGAACTTCGAAGAGTATGGTCACGAAATATTCCGATCATGGTATGTCGATGGAAGATTATATCATCATCTAGTAGTAAACGAATCTAACATGAAAGCAGGTATTCAAGAAGTTCGCCCTATCGATGCTACTAAAGTTCGCAAGGTGAAAGAGGTTCAATACAAAAAAGATGCCAAGACTGGTGCTAAGATCGTTGACAAGACTAATGATTTTTACATCTATCAGGAAAGAGCAGGTGCTAACAATGGTATCAAGCTAACTCCGGATTCTATTTCGTATGTCACTTCTGGTCTTCTAGATAACAGTAAGAAACGTGTACTGTCATATCTACAGAAGGCAATGAAACCAGTAAACCAATTACGCATGATGGAAGACTCACTAGTCATCTATCGTATGGCACGTGCACCTGAACGTCGTATCTTCTATATTGACGTAGGTAACATGCCCAAAGGTAAAGCAGAACAACATCTAAAAGACATCATGGCTCGTTATCGAAACAAAATCGTTTACGATGCTAACAGCGGTGAAGTTAAAGATGGTCGTAAACACATGTCTATGCTCGAAGACTTCTGGTTGCCACGAAGAGAAGGTGGTCGTGGTACAGAGATAAGTACATTGCCGGGCGGTGAAAACCTAGGACAGATTGACGATATCATTTATTTTCAAAAGAAGTTGTATCGTTCTTTGAATGTTCCTATGAACCGTTTGGAGCAAGAGAACCAATTCTCTCTAGGTAGATCTACAGAGATCAACCGTGATGAAGTTAAGTTCCAAAAGTTTATTGATCGTCTACGCAGAAAGTTTTCTCAACTATTCTTGGGAATTCTAAAGAAGCAGCTTATCATGAAAGGTATATGTACCGATCAAGATTGGAACGACTGGAAGAACCAGATTCAGGTAGACTATACTAGAGACAACCATTTCTCTGAATTGAAAGACGCAGAGCTATTGCGAGAACGTCTACAGACAATGGATCAGATCTCTAGTTATGTCGGAGAATATTTCTCACGTGAGTGGGTAATGAAAAATGTAATGATGTTTAATGCTGAAGATATCGAAGAGATGTCAGCACAAGTTGAAGCCGAAAACGAAAACGGTTCAGATGAAGAAGAGGAAATGTGATAATGAGTGAAGTAGAAACAAACCCAACATTAGATTTTGTAAGCGCACTTCAAGGTGGAGATTATAATTCTGCACAAGAACTGTTTAATGGTATCTTAGGTGGCAAAATGCAAGACACCCTAGACGCCGAGAAGGTGGCAGTAGCAGACAGTATCTTCAACGGTGTGGAACCAGTCGACATGGAAATGACCGACGAAGAAGTAGACGATGTCCTAGGCTCTGAGGTCTCTGAGGAAGAGGATTCGTCAGAAATAGCCTAATTTGGCACGATAAGTTTGTTATAAATACTTTTTTGTATAAATACTCCTAAACGAGGACTAATTGTGAAAACATTTAAAGATTTACGGGAAGCGAAAGATACCGTCGTCTTCAAGAAGAAGATGTCAGGTTACCCTGTAGTTATCACAAAAACTGCCAAGGGATTTCACCTATCTATTGATGGGGATTCTGTGGACACGTTTAAGTCTCAGAAAGAAGCGGAATCAACCGCGAAACAAGTCCTCAAAGACTTAGGAAAATAAAATGAAACTGATTAGCGAATACGTAGAACACGATGTACAATGCATTGTAGAGGCTAAAGATAATGGTGAGAAGAATTACATTATCGAAGGTGTATTTGCACAAGCAGATAAAAAGAATCGTAACGGACGTGTTTACCCGAAAGCCATTATGGAACGAGCGGTAACCAAGTACGTTGATGAACAGGTTAGCAAGAAGAGGGCGGTCGGTGAGTTAAATCATCCGGAAGGCCCAACTGTTAACTTGGATAAAGTTTCGCATCTCATCACTGATCTCCGTTTGGAAGGAATTGATGTGGTCGGAAAGGCACAAATATTAGATACCCCTATGGGTAAGATCGTAAAAGGTCTACTTGAGGGCGGTGTTCAATTAGGTGTGTCAACTCGTGGTATGGGAAGTCTTGAGCAAAAGAATGGCGTCATGTACGTCAAAGATGACTTTATTCTGAATACGGTAGACATTGTACAAGATCCAAGCGCCCCTGAAGCTTTTGTTAATGGGATAATGGAAGGCGTAGACTGGATCTGGAATAACGGCATCTTACAACCTCAAGTCATTGAAGAGATAGAGACTGAAATCAAGCAAACTCCGATTGCGCATCTTCCAGAAGTGCAGATTCGGGAATTCAAGAATTTCCTCTCGTTAATCAAATCTAAACTATAAGGAGTCATCTATGACTGATCTTAATAAACAAGTCGAAGCTGAACTTCACGAATCTGATATTAACGAAATCGTGGAGGAAACTCTCGAAGAAGCACAAGCTCCTGCATCTAAAGGTGTATCGACCGACGGCCAGGAAGTTTCTGAGCCAGAGTCAATCGCATCTGTAGACAAAGCAGCCGACGCAACTTCTAAGGCTTCATTACCAAAAACTAAGGCAGGTATGATCAATGCGATGTACCAGTCCTTAAATAAAATGAAAAAGGGCGACCTCACGGCAGCCTATTCGAAGATGATGGAAGGTATTGACCTAGAAGACGTTATTGCGGAAGAGGCTAACACTCAGTCTGAACTTGCAGCAATCGTTGACGGTGAAGCAACTCTGTCAGAAGAGTTCAAAGAAAAGACATCTTTAATTTTTGAAGCAGCTGTTAAAACTAAGCTGTCCGAAGAAGTTACTCGTCTTGAAGAGCAGTACACCGAAGAACTTGCAGAAGAAGTTAATTCGATTAAAACTGACCTAGTCGGTAAAGTCGATTCTTACCTAAACTACGTTGTTGAATCTTGGATGGAAGATAACAAGTTAGCGATCCACTCCGGTCTTCGTACCGAAATCGCTGAAGGGTTTATGGAAAAAATGAAAGACGTGTTTACAGAGTCTTACATTGATGTTCCAGAGTCTAAGGTAGACCTAGTTGATGAATTAGCATTACAAGTAGAAGAGTTAGAAGAAAAACTAAACTCAACTACAGGTGACGCGATTCAACTTGCTGAAGAACTAGAATCTTACAAGCGTGATTCAATCATTGCTGAAGCTTCTCGTGGACTAGCAGACACACAAGCGGAAAAGTTAAATGGACTATTACAAACAGTTGAATTTGAAAGTGAAGAATCATTCACCGCCAAAGTAACTACTGTTAAAGAGTCATACTTTTCAAAAGAAATCCCTGAGCAACTCGAAGAATCTGCAGCCGTCACAGACGAAGCTGAAGAAGAAATCGAAGTATCTTCCTCTATGGAAGGGTACATCTCTGCTCTAAGAAAAACCTCTAAGAAATAAGGAATAATAAAATGAACAAATCATTTGATCAATTGATCGAAAAATGGTCACCAGTTCTTAATGAAGAGTCTGCTGGCAAAATTACTGACTATCAGCGTAAAGCTGTAACAGCTCAAGTACTAGAAAACCAAGAACGTGCACTTATGGAAGAGCGTTCAGCTTCACAAGGTTTCTTAACTGAAACTGCAACAAACGCAACTGGTTCTGGCGTTAACAATTGGGATCCAGTTTTGATCTCTCTAGTCCGTCGTTCAATGCCTAACCTAATGGCATATGACGTATGTGGCGTTCAGCCAATGTCAGGCCCAACTGGTCTCATCTTCGCGATGAAGTCACGTTACACTGCACAAGACGGTACTGAAGCACTATTCAACGAAGCAGACTCTGCATTCTCTGGATCAGCTTCAAGCACACAATCTGGCGATTCGTCAGGTCTTTCTGGTTTTGACGCAGCAGCACAAACTGGTCGTTCTACAGATGCAGCCGGTCGCCCAATGGGTACTTCTGTTGCTGAATCTCTAGGAAATACTGGCCCAGCATTCGCAGAAATGGGTTTCTCAATCGAGAAGCAATCTGTTGTTGCTAAGTCACGTGCTCTTAAAGCAGAATACTCTCTAGAACTAGCACAAGATCTTAAAGCAATCCACGGTCTTGACGCTGAAACTGAACTTGCTAACATTCTTTCTACTGAGATCCTTGCGGAAATCAATAGAGAAGTTATCCGTACAATTAACACTCAAGCAGTGTTAGGTGCACAACAAGCTTCAGTAGCACAAAATGGTGTATTCGACCTAACTACAGACGCAGACGGACGTTGGTCAGCAGAGAAGTTTAAAGGTCTAGTAATTCAATTAGATCGTGAAGCAAACCAGATCGCTAAGACAACTCGTCGTGGTAAGGGTAACATCGTTATCTGTTCTTCTGACGTTGCTACTGCTCTTGCTGCTTCTGGACAACTTGACTTCCAAGTTGGCGCTGGTCTACAGATCGACGACACTGGTAATACTTTTGCTGGTACTCTAAATGGTAAGATGAAAGTTTACATCGATCCATACGCGACTACTGACTATGTTACAGTTGGTTATAAAGGCACTAACGCTTATGACGCAGGTGTTTTCTACTGCCCATACGTGCCATTACAAATGGTTAAAGCAGTTGGCGAGAATGATTTCCAACCACGTATCGGGTTCAAAACTCGTTACGGAATGGCTTCTAACCCATTCGTATCTCCAGCTGGCGAGCAGAACATTGCCGCTACTGCCGGAATCAACACGTACTACCGTATCTTCCGCGTCGACAACATCATGTCGTAAGCGAAAGTTTACAAAAAATAGAACTAGTTCACTAGTCGTTTTAAGGGAGTCTTCGGACTCCCTTTTTTTATGTGTTAAATAATGCATATATATGAGGGTATCAAATAATAAGGAAAGTAATTGCCAAGGATGGCGCTTATTATTATATAAATATATGGTATACTAGAGGGTATCTCATGGCACTTACAGAAAATAAAAACTTCTTACAACCTACCGGATTTCGTGTAATCATTGAACGCGAGCACTACGGTAACCTAGAGTTTTTTGCTCAGTCTGTTCAGCATCCAGGCACAAATGTATCTGCTGTTGAAGTTGCGGTTCCCCGAATTACAGGACTTCCTGTTCCAGGCGATACCGTAGCCTATGGAGAACTTACTCTTAACCTAATTCTAGATGAAGATTTAACTTCATATAAAGAAGTTCAAAAGTGGATGATGGATTCTGTGTATAAAAAAGAATCAGCATACCATGATATTAAAGTCATAGTCCTTACCAGTCACAATAACTTTTGTGCACAAATTCAATATAAGAACTGCATTCCTACATCGTTAGGTTCTATAGAGTTCATCTCCACTACAGGTGATGTTCAATATGTGAATTTTGATGTTAGCTTTAGATTTAGTGAATTCATTCTGTCATGAGCCTAAAAAAGTTTCCGATTAAGAATGCAGTAGTTCTGAGCATTCTTGAAGATTTCAGATATACTTATCGTGAGTTATATCAACCAGAGAACACTAACAACTGTTTGTTCCCCGAAATGAAAGGTATGGCGGATCACTACACTGGTGAAGATGAAATGTGGCGTATCATTGACATGGGAGAAGAGCATGACGGTGCAGCATCAAACTCTGTATGTTATGCAATCAAACCAGATCACTATAACGGTACCCACCCAGAAGAGTACTCGAAGACGTGGATTAACCTAAACACCAGCCTGACCGAAGAGTTGGGTGTCCAACACAGTGCTCTCTCTACTCTATATCCACCCCAAGGGTTTATTGGTTGGCACAATAACGCAAATGCCTCTGCGTATAATATAATATTCACTTGGTCAGAACACGGTGAAGGATGGTTCAAGTATGTTGACCCCAAGACTCAAGAGGTCATAACAATCCAAGATGAGAAGGGTTGGAACTTGAAGGCAGGACATTTCGGTACATACGGTTCGGGTGATGTAGTTTACCATTCTGCAAAGACAGATTGCTATAGGATGACCTTGAGTTACGTGCTAGGGCATGACGAAGATTATTGGAAAGATTGTATTGACTTTATAACCAGTTAGTGTTATACTAAATAACATTACATGAAAAGGTTTATATATGATTGATTTAGAATCCATTCTTACTGAGTGGCAGAAAGACTGTGAGATATCACAACACCAACTGGACGAAGTCTCCCGACAGACTCCATCACTACATGCAAAATATTTGCAGCATTTGGCGTTCGCCAAGTTACAATTCAAACGTTCTGAAAATAAACAGAAGACGTTGCTCAAACAAAAGTTCTTGTACTACAACGGAAAGATGTCTCAAGAAGATCTCTTAGAGTCTGGCTGGGATTTAGATCCATTGAATGGTCTTCGTATGCTCAAAGGGGAACTCGAATATTATTACGATGCTGATCCTGAGATTCAGAAGTCTGAGGAAAGACTTATGTATTACAAAACTCTTATAGAAACCCTAACTAATATCGTCGATACTCTCAAGTGGAGACACCAGACGATTTCCAATATGATCAAATGGCGCCAGTTCGAAGCAGGTGGTTAAGTATCATATAAGTATATTCACAAAGTATGAAAGGATAGTCTTGAAATGTATGATACAGAAGACCTACAGAGGGCAGAGCAACTGCACCACCTAGGACATAAACTAGAAATTGATATTATTGATTTAGCAAAAATTATTTATGAGCATAGACAACAAAATTCGAATCAGGATGTTGAACCACAGTTACTTCGCGGTTGAAGCACACCCTGCACAAGAGAATGAGTTAAGAGAGTATTTTTCGTTTTTTGTTCCGGGCTATAAATTTATGCCTGCGTTCAAGTCTCGTCATTGGGACGGCAAAGTAAAACTCTACAACATGGTTACTAAACAAATGAACGTAGGGTTGTATCAGCAACTACGTCGTTTTTGTGCAGATCGATTTTACCAGTTGGAAATACTTGAGCATGAATATTATGGTGTACCATCGTTTAAGGATGATATTGACCATCCTGCTCTTATTGACTTTATAGCTGCTTTAGATGCTCCATTCAAACCTAGAGACTACCAGTACAAAGCAATTGCGCATGGAGTAGAGAATCAGAGATGTGTTCTTCTTAGTCCTACAGGCAGTGGTAAGTCCTTTATCATATACAATCTTCTCCGGTATTGCTATGAAGTGACCGAAGGAAAGATTCTGGTCATAGTACCAACCACGTCTCTAGTTGAACAGATGTATAAAGACTTCGCTGATTATGGCTATGATGTGGATGAGTTCTGCCACAAGATCTATTCTGGTAAGGAGAAGGTTACTGATAAGAGAGTTATTATCTCTACATGGCAGTCGATCTATAAGTTTGGTAAGGAATGGTTCGAACAGTTTAACACTGTCTTTGGTGATGAAGTACATCTTTTCAAAGCAAAGTCTCTGTCTACTATGATGGACAAGTGTGGTGAAGCAAGATATCGTTTTGGTCTTACAGGGACGCTTGACGGCACTGAAACTAATAAGTTAGTACTAGAAGGTTTATTCGGGCCTGTGTTTACGGTGACTAGAACCGTAGAATTGCAAAAGAATAAACAACTAGCAGAGTTGGACATATCAATTCTGCTGTTAAGGTATCATAGTGATATCTGTAATATGATGAAAGACAAGAACTATCAAGAAGAACTTGATTATATTGTCACATATGAACCACGTAATAAGTTTATAAGTAAGATTGCATTAGATCAAACAGGTAATACTTTAGTTATGTTTCAGTTTGTTGAGAAGCATGGTAAGGTATTATATGAAATGATTAAGTCTATGGCAGCAGATGGTCGTAAAGTGTTTTATGTTTCTGGTGAAGTAGATGTTACTGATCGCGAACAAATACGAGGTATTGTAGAAAAAGAAAATGACTCAATTATTGTTGCCTCTCTTGGCACTTTCAGCACTGGCATCAACATCCGCAACTTGCATAATATTGTATTTGCGACTCCATCCAAGTCTCAGGTCAAAGTCTTGCAGTCAGTTGGCCGTGGTCTCCGCCAGTCTGATGATGGTAGGACTACTAAGCTTATTGATATCGCTGACGATCTCCATGTCAACGGTCATAAGAATTTTACACTGAAACATAGCGCCGAAAGGATTAAGATATATACTAAGGAAGGATTTGCTTATAAAGTGTATCCTATTGACTTAAAACCTACAAGGATAGAGAATGATGACGAAGAGTTCTTCAGCTAGACATTTGAAGTTAGTTACAGGTGAAGAAATCATCTGTGAAGTTTTAGACGAATCTCCAGATTCTATAGTCGTTAATAATGCTATGGCTTTAACTCAAAACACAATGAAAACTGGTGAGAAGTTTTTTACCTTTAAAACTTATATGATTTATCAGGATACTCCTATGAATTGTATTCTTGTTTTTACTGATAAGATTATGTCTTTAGCCATTCCTACTCAAGAGATGGTTACCCAGTATGATAGAGCTTTGGTTGAGATGGCTCATTACATAGAAGAATCATTGGATGATGACATGGAAGATGATCTATCTTTAAATGAATTTTTAGATGAAATGAAGAAAGAGTCTAAGAGCAAAGAGATGTTAGATTCTGATACTGATGGAATGTTAATGAACTAATTTTTATATTCTCCCCTCTGGGACTAGAAAGATATTATACACTAAAAAAACAGAACTGTCAAGGGCAAATGAAAATAAAATACTATCCTTATATTATACTACCAATCGGAACCTTTATTCCTAGAAGGTTTGCCGCAG
>Ga0302114_10000212_pt1 | contig 42724 bp, 15 predicted proteins | sample AG5_Surface_MG_FD_203107 | JGI IMG/M metagenome (GOLD analysis project Ga0302114, IMG submission 203107) | Marine microbial communities from Western Arctic Ocean, Canada - AG5_Surface | ecosystem: Environmental > Aquatic > Marine > Oceanic | place: Canada: Western Arctic Ocean | collected...
TGCACGCGGGGTCATTATCTGTGTCCAGGTCGACCAGGTGGCCTGCGTCTGGTGTGGTATTGTCTTCGTCGGGAATATCTTCGAGCTCTTCGTCCTCTACGGGCTGGACAGTTTCTGCAATTTCGAGCGCTTTCTCGAGACGCTCAAGGAGCACGGCCTTGATGCCGGTACTATCGAGACCATTCTCTTCGCACGCATCGCGGAGTTCCTGATGAGAACAAGTAAACGGTGGTGAGCATCTGGGCGGAGCAGTAGATAACCGGGTGCAGCTCGTTTAAAACCAAAGGAGTTATTTTGGTGAGGCAGGCAAGGCTTTCCAGCTGATGAGCGCAAACGTGCAGTTCGCAGATACAGGTTACACGCGACGACTTGCAACTGTTCTCGTTGACACGCGAAGTTACCACTTGCCTGGACTTTCATCTTCTTATAGGTCATGATATCAACCATGTTCTGTTGGCTCAACGGACTGCTGCTTTTGGCGCCAAAATCGAATATGCGGTAAAAAGACCTCTGCTCGCTTTCTCGATTTCTTCAACACGCAAGTTTTTCGCACCGCAGACTTCTCTGATAATGTGAGTATTGGGTTCTCGCGCTTGCAAAAATAGTTCAGCCCGCGCGGGGAAGGAGGCACAGAGTCACCTGATCGGGAACCCTCACTCGGACGTTCAAAATAATGGATATTATCTTTTTTTACTCTATCGATCGCCAACGAATCGACTCATCATATGATATATATAACACTTATATTAAACATGGGTTGTAATGCCTTCCTATTGTCCACGCCTTCCCAGAGCGCCTTACGCGGCTCTGCAGCCGTCTCTGAATAAGATAATAACGCTCACGGCATATCATTACCATCGGGCGACTACCGTTCTGTATCGACCGCGCGGCCACCACCAATCTCGGGCCATCTTGGCGAGAACACGGTGCCGACTTTCGGAGATAAAAACGGAGATTTCTTGGGACCTATCGAAGGTAAAATTTAAAGTCCACCTTGATTGAAATCCAGAATATCGTTATATTAAACATGGGGTTGTAATGCCTAACTATTGCCCCCGTGGTCGAGGGTTAGTTTAATTGGGGTTTGCAACAGGGTTCGGCTGGGTGTAAAATTCGTGTGCGCCGTATATTCCGCGTCGGGCCCCATGGTGTCGGTCGTTGGTGACGACAGATCCGGCGATCCTTTGCATGAGCGATGTAATGAGGGCGACGTGTATGAGGGCGAGGTTGCGCAGGTGGACGTGGTTCCGGAGCTCGTTGGGTGGTTCGATGGAGTCATCATATGATAAGACTCTTATAATTAGTCTATAATATTAAATACGACCGAAAGTCAACTAACGATAGGATAGAAAGAGAGCGAGGTCTATCACGAAGGTATTATTATATATTTAAGGAGAGTGACGTAATTATCTGACCAGCGCCCGGCGCGTGTCAGCATATAAATTCTCGCTGTTTGCTCATAGGAGTACTCTTGCACACTCGCGATGAAATAGAGCCGAGGTGTTTGCTCTGCTCAAAATAAAACTCTGGTTTTCCCGTTCAGAGAATGTAGATCCGGTCGGACCGGATCGGCTATGCCGAATAACATGATACGAAGGTATTATGAATTATGACAACTTTCCGAGCTTTTCGAGCGAGGGAACCCTTTGCTTGTCGATTCGATTGGCCTGATTAATGAGAAAAGAAGGGAAACAGGTTTTCGCGTGCGCACGACGCTTCCTTGCCAACTTTGTTGTCACCTTGCTGTTTACGGCTTGTCGCTAAGGAAGCATAAAGGCAAGGAAAAGATGTATTCAGGAAGCTTCGACACGCTCACTGGTGTCCCGGCCTTGAGGCCCTGTGAAGACGAACGCAAGAAGGCCAGAACGAGGTGTTTGAGCAAGCCTGCAAGTACTGAGAAATTGTCGATAAAGGTAATCTATACTTTGTGTGCTCTAGCTAGGACAAGTCACCCTTGCTAAACCAGTTCGCAGGAGTCTAACGCTTTTCACACGCACCTCTTCACACGCATCTAATTTACGCTCCATTCCCAAAGACAATCATTTTAGTAATCCACGGCAAAAAATGCAACGAGGGCAAAGGAAAGCGCGAACTCTCCGAAATCCGCGATATGGCGAAGGCCCGGGGGGTCGAGCTGCTCGAGGTGAGTACTGAGAGGGAAGGCCATTGTGAGGAGCTTGTACGCGATGCAAATTTTCACGGCATCGACGCAGTTGGAATCATGGGTGGCGACGGAACACTTCGCGAAGGCGTCTGCGGCATGATTGCAAGGGACATGCGAGCCGGCCAGGTGCCGTTATTCGCGTTTCCTTGTGGTACCGGGAATAATTTCGCGAGAGATTTAGGTCAGCAAACGGTGGCTGATGTGTTTGCCGCGATTGCTCGAGGGTGTGTGCATGCCGTGGACGCTGTTTGCGTCCACCACCCTGAAGGAATCACCTACTCTATCAACTGTGTAACTTGGGGCATGGCCCGGGATGCAGCCGCCACCGCAGAGAAAATGCGTTGGCTCGGGGCGATCCGCTACGATATTGCAGGGTTCTATCACATACTCAAGAACAAGCTCAACTACGCAAAACTGGCAGCCTACGTTGACTTGGGGTCAAATGATGATGCACCAGAGGAGACCGAAGATTACATGATGGTGTTTGCTCAAAATACGCGCTGCAGTGGTCGAGGTTTTGCCTTCACTCCCCTTGCTAAGCTCGATGATGGCATGTTCGATCTGGTCGTGGTGAAAAAGTGTGGTGTGCTAAAGACAGTCAGGCTTTTTGATGCTGTCAAGAACGGCGCTGGGCATGTGCAGGATGGATCTGTATGTTACGTGAAGGTGAAGAAAGCCACGCTGGCAGCAAAAGATAGCACGGACCTCGTCGGCATAGATGGCGAGGTGGATGTTACCACGCCGATAAAGCTTGAGGTGGTGGAGGGGGCTTTCAAGACCTTTGTCTGAAACTACATGTTCATGAGACTCACACACATGCATCTCAATTGATTTACAATCATGCATGACTCAATTCCTACTACTTCTCACCATTCGTTGCAGTCTAACCCTTGAAATCGTGACAAATATACTTCGATACGGTCACATTATTATTATTATTATTATTACATTTTGGCTACGTTATCATATATCAAGCTCGGAAATAATTCTAAGCCACCAGTGCCAATGCGACACTTCCTCAAAATACCCTCTAGCTAGGCAAGGCCTTACTTACAGTAGACTATGGGCAGATTTTTTTGCATCTGTCTTGCTGAAATTCAGATGTCAAACATCATAGTAACATGTGAAGACACCATGGGCAAATGTAAATCCTTCATCGCCGAATCCCACGCTGCTGCTGCAGATATGATACCCGTACATACTGCCATTGTCCACTCACTTCTTGTTTTAAGTGTTGGCCGGAGCACTAAAGATACCTTCATGAAATCACCTGAAGTATTCCTGAGGTGTCTTAGGGATCTAGCAAATCCTTTGGATGGGATATATAGTTTAGTCTCGGCCTCTAAGTACCGTGTTGCTAAGCACTGAATGGCTGGTTGCAGTGAAGTAGGATCAAGGGAGTTGATTTTTTCATCAAAACTTTTTTGACGGCGGATCGAGTCCCGTGCATCATCAGAAAGGACAGCACCGGGGCGATGTTGTGCGACAAATGCATACGCGTTTCCCCCGGCGCATCGACATAGGTTTGCAACGTGGAACGCAATTCTAGCCGCCGTCGTCTCTGGAAGCGCTACAAATATTATTCTCAAATTCGAAGTTAATTCGCAGCCCTGTTTGCATTTATTGGTCACAACATCAAGCACCATGTTTAGCACCTCACATGCTCGTATTTCGTCACACAAATGAGAGTTTTTGTTATGCATTTCTTTTTGATGACATGCTAAGCAAGGCAGACGCGCCCTGAATGCAGGCTGTGACCACTCGGCCATTCTGCTAAGTAAATCCTGAATGAATACGACTGCTGTGAACTCAGTTCCCTTTTGCGTCTCTCCAATAATTTCGAGCAAACCTCGGCATAAAAAGTAATTCAGGCCAAGCATAAATAATCTTTCGTGCGCATCCATACACACAGAAAACGGCGTCCTATTGCAGGGAAGCTTGTGTGACATAACACATCTTGCTCGCCAGAGCGGAAGGGTTGCTTCTTTTATGAAAACTGTTTCCCCCCATGCTTCAGGGGAGTTGCGAGCGCGTTTGTTCCGCAAGGGAGTTGCATCACATGGGCGCGTCAGATCAGCCCAAGCTCGTGATAACTCTTGAGTGACATGTGGAGTTATTGTAAGTGATAAGTCCCCACTACAATCACTTTCAGAGGTAATCAAATCCATGTGGCTACCCTGGCAGTGCATTATTTCAACATGGTCACATGTAAGAACCCATGAGTACCCTGTCATAGACTCGAGTACTTTGCTGCCATCCTTAAGGAAAAGTTCGGTTTCAAATAACGCACTGCTTTCTCTGCCGGCCTTGTAGCAAATCACTTTACCCTGAATCTTTTTAAATGATTTTTTTGTTGAATTTTCTACCGAATCAAAGGTTCCTCGAAGAACTTTCCATGCAGATACATCGCATGCGTTGTTCTTTTCATCTCGAATTATCCCGCTATTCCATTGGGCCGAAAACGGTCCTGCGCTGATCTGCTCGTCCATTTCCTTGGCGCATACATCTCTACCAAGAGCTTGGAAAACAACATCTTCAAAAAGAGAATATTTTTCTTGTCGACTTAAGTCAAACCAGCCACACTTAACTAAGTCACAGTGAAAGCTCTGCAGCGCGATCCCCATGTACGTCAATCCTGTAGATAGAACGGCGGTGTTAGCGTCACAATCTTCCGGATTCGTATTCCAGTCCGGTTTGAATTGCATAGGGTGTGGTGCGTCAAATAAAATCGTCAATGTCTTTCTCGAGAATTTTGTTTCGAGCCATGATGCTGTCTCCATCGCAAGCACGCCCCCCAGGGAATGGCCGCCTAGGGCTGTCGGAATATTTACGTCAACGGCATTTAGTTCGTGATGTGCGATTTGCTGTGCATGCCCTGCTGCTAATGTTGGCCACGGTTCAGCGCATGCATCTCTTTCAAGTGTGAGCACTGCATGCACACCCAGCGGTAGGCTGGAAACAAGCCGGATATATGCTAGTTGTCCGTCACCGAAGGCCGGTGCTCCTAAAAATAATGTTTCGGGTGTAGTCATACTTTGGAACAGTACTTTCAACTCATCATGATTTGTGAGTTCTTGATTTGTAAAACGCGGGGTTTGTTCTGATTGCACATGTTCAGATTTACACTTGTGAGTGCATTTGTTATTTTCAATTGCAGTGCAGAGGGATTCAGACAAAGCCATAGGAGTTTGACAAGAGGCAATATTCGCCACGTCGAGAGCTTTTATCCCACATATTTCTTGCAAAGTCAAAACAAGCTCTACTGTGGCAATTGAATCAATGCCTGCGTCAAAAAGGGATTCATCTTGAAGAATTGATTTGCCAGAAATTTCAGCAACAGCATTCAGGACGATCTCGAGTACTTCAGCTGACGTTCTGGATGGCGTAAACGGTATGACAGGTTTCTCCGAACAGCAATCATGACAACTGTTAGAACCGACTGCATCGCAGCCTTGCACATATGCTATATGTTTAAGAACACCGCCCGTCACAACTGCCCCCATGCACTCTAGATGAACTCTGTTGTCATTACTTGCAGTGCTGGTATATGATTCCTTATTGTTTCTAAGGATGTTGCGGTCAGTAAATGCATCAACAGCAACAAGACTTGAGTACGCTACGGAGTCTATATGCATAAGTGCTTGTATTGCATACGATTTGTTGCACACAACACTGGTCGGCTTTTTGGTGGGAACGATTGAAGCGGCAGATATGTTCATATCAGTGCAGCCAATAAAACAGGCGCTTAAAAAATGTTCTGCGCACGGGAATCTCGTGTAGTGATGAGCCTGACATTTGATAGATCGATCGATGATTACACTTCCGCTGATTGTGTCTACCTCAAAGCTAGTCAAATCGACCTCTAAGAAATGTGTAACTACAATCACATTATTAAGTGAAGTGTTGCCACAATTATTCTTGTCTGTACATATGATGAGATTGGTTGCCGCGCAAAGTACATCATATATAATGATTTGAGATTGATTCAACAATCGAGTTTTAGAGAGCAGCTTGCACTCAAAACACATCCGAAATGAGTTGAAACGTGCTCGAGGGGCTGTAAAGCAAGTAATGTCATTTGGTCCTTCCTCTTTCCACGCATGGGTCCTGTCCCACGGTAAAATATGTGATCGTTTGGTCACATCTGGACCTAGATACTCTGACAGAACTATAACATGGACATTGGACCCCATGAAAGCAAACGCACTAACCCCAACAGCACCACAAGATGCGTGCATTGTGTTTCGAGGTAAACATGTGTTGTGACATTCAGCAGCAACATATGGGTTTACATTCCGAAGATGCATAAGAGGAACTAAGAGTCTAAAGCAAGCTGATTCAGATACCTGCATCAGTGCGGCTAGTCCGGCTGCAGCCTCTGTATGGCCAAGTACAGTCTTAGATGCCACCAATCTAGACATTGATGGTTGTTTTATTGGGGGCGTTGAAATCAAAACTGCTCCAATTGCACTTATTTCTATAGGATCACCGAGAATAGTTCCTGTTCCATGGACGGAGAAATCCATGAGACTGTCTATGTTAACTGCCCTTGAGACCGCCGTATGGATAACTTGTCGCTGCGACATGCCATTTGGAGCAGTTAGAGAACCGCTTCGACCATCTTGATTCGCTGCAGTGCTTTCAAAATTAAACAACATCTTTGAAGAATCTGACCATTTCTGCTCAACAGGAAAGTGTGCAAGCAAAAACACCCCAACCGCCTCTCCTCTTCCATATCCATCTGCCAAACTATCCAAAGCTTTGCATCGACTATCCATTGATAACATTCCAGCTGCATTAATTGTAGCGGTATTTATTGCGCTGAGGGTAAGATTAACTCCTCCTGCAATACTAAGCCCTCTGCATCCCTCGCTTAGCCTTGCATATATGCAGATATGAATTGCCAACAATGAAGCAGAACAAGCCGTGTCGACACTCATCGCTGGTTGTCCATAATTGAATACGTATGATACGCGTCCAGAGGCAACACTGAGTGCAGATCCAGTTGCAACGTACGGGCTCAACCCGGCGCTGGTTGATCTATTGCAATATAATTGAGCATACTCCATGTGCTGGATGCCAATGACTACCGCTACAGTTGCTGGAACAATATCCTTCGACAGTGTGGATGCAAGTGTTGCATCTAAAAGCAAGCGTTGTTGTGGATCCATTTGGCGCGCCTCTGATAATTTTACTCCATATACCTTGGTGTCAAAACAGTTGATATTATCAATGATGTTGCCGAAGTTATTCGGGGTTTGTTGTGCGGGCTTTGAGGCTTCAAAATCTAAGTCCCATCGAATAGAAGGAATGCTAAAACAGCAATCTTGAGCTGTTGACAAACGGTTTAGTACCATACTTGAACCATCGCCTGAAACCACCGCTGCTCGATTAGTGCAGTTCTTTGTTGATGGTGACACTTCGGCGCATTTCGAATCAACCATCGTACGCCGATTGTGATTCATGATGAAAGCAGCTATGCTGGAAATAGAAGGATGATCAAATATGATAATCGAAGGAAATTGTATGTGATCAAATGTAACTGTCAGAGCACTCTGAAGTTCAAGAATTCCCAGCGAGTCCAGTCCATAATCCATAAGTGGTTCTTCAAACGGAACAGACCTCACGACGATGTCAGATACTAGCCTTGAAATCTTGTCAGTGACGCACGCAACAGGATCAAAACTTTCTTTTGCACAAGATGTCAAGCTTAAATCAACATCTTTGATCACTTCTGATTTGCATGTACTGATAGAAGGCGACCCAAATTCTGCAACGAATGGACCTGCATTTGCCTGCGACCTGAAAAACCTTGGCCAATGGAATCTGTTCGCCGTTATGGTCGTGTATGTGGCGGAGCAGTTTGATAACACCATACCGAGAATGTGTATGCCTTCAGATTTTGTTACTCCGTGCACTCCATTATGTTCTAATTTCCGCAGAGTATTTTCATGTGCCATTCCTCCAACGCCTATCCAAGGCCCCCATTGAATACTCAATGATGGGCGTCCAGATACACGATCTCTCGCGGCGGCACGGTCAATCCGTGCATTCGCACTGCAGTAGTTTGCCTGTGCAGGCGAACCAAGCAGGGAAGCAAGTGAGGAATATTGACATTTAAACTTCACAGGCAACAAATCATCCATGCAATAGGACATTACATATTTTGAGGCAAAGACACAACGAACGGTTCCCACCGCTTGTCCGTGAATCGATGCGTCGCGAAGTAAGCCGCTGCAGCCGAATAGGGCGTCGTGTAAGGTTATCGTGTTCCAACACTCACGCATGGACACATCAAAACTTTTTGCGCATACTATCGCAGGATGCTTCGTCATATTTTCAAACGCGTTATTTCTTCCTGCGAGATTGCTAAGGCGCAAACTACTTAGAACGGGTTGTGTGATTAACCAATATGCAATCAGCATGCCTAGTGCGCCAAGTCCACCGACGATCTCGACCATTTGTATGCTATTCTGTGCCCTTATTGATCCCTTGGTGTGAAGTGGTAGAAGCTTTGGAGAAGCATTCGAACCTGTTTGGACAGAAATGTGCGCTTTGGTTTCACTACATACAGCGCGCAGCAAACCCGAAACAGTTCCACCAAGGTCGCGGACGATCGCATTTGGTCGACAGCCAATGCTACCTGCAAGTTCCCTTTGTTGCAATGTTGCAATGACGCTTGCTGTTGACTTGACTGATTCTTTGTGATGCGGTTCTGAGGAGGAAAAGGAGTTATTGACAGGCACAATGCTAAGTTCTGGATCGGCGCAAGAGAATTGCCACTCGAGGATATACCCAAACGTACTCGATGTGATGCCGACTTGGCCGTCTGATCCTTTATTTATGACGAAGTGCGTTTCAATGCAATTTGCGGCGTTGCGTATGCACGTAAACTTTTCTGTGACTACGGCGCCAGTGGAAACGCCTCCTGCGAATTCCTTCCATGCAGCAAACGCCCCAACAGATGCAAGTTGCAAATGCTTGATAGCATGTACCTCGAGAATGTCGAGTGCCGAGGAGAGATCGCCATGAAGTATGATGCACAACACACAATATCCAAAATGTTTTGAAAAATATGAATCAAGAAATAATACTTTCAAAGTTGCTACATTAGATGAATAATTAGCACAAGTCCTCGACTGATTCAATCGTGATCCAGCCCCTCTGAAGGCGAGACTTCCTGTAGACCGAAAAAGGTATGCTGATCCATCGTTGCATCCGATCTCAATGGTGATGTTGTTCGTCAAATGGTAATTTGAGGAGACGAATGTGTTGGCCATCAAGGCAAAGAAGTTAATTTCGTAGAGTGCTCTGAAAGCTGTAAATGCCGCATGAAGTACATTTAAGCTATCGGTGCTTTTGAAAGAAGCAACAATTACCGATACTGTTGACGAGGTGCTTGTATTCGACGGAATAGCTGATATGCAAGCACATTGGCTGGCTACAGAGCATGTTCCTGGCCATGCACGTTGGTGGTGAAGCAATAATTCAGAGTTTCGATACTTTGCATAATAAGAACATCTTGTATTCATAGTTTTTGCAACAACGTGTGCATTTGTGCCTTGAAAGGCAAATGCACTTGCGCCACCCTGGCAAACTGTCGATGTCGTGCAAGATAATTGACGAGCCATGACCGGGAAACCTGCACTGCTGTTGTGGTGATGCCTAAACGTTTCAATTATGTGTGGATTTAACATTCTCAAATGGCATTGGCCACATATCACGTATTTTGATAGATTGAACGTCAATTCGCAGAGGCTAAGAGCTCCGGCAGCTGGTTCGCCATGTGCTTTCCATGACTTTGAAGCCTCAAAGTTTGTGTTTGCTGGTAACACCTTTAGGACTTCACTTGCAGCTCCAACCTCGATAGGATCTCCAAGTGGTGTCCCAGTGCCATGCATCTGCAACAAACTGCATGAGCCAATCGGTGTCTTCTCGAAAAACGAGAAATCATCCATGGCTGTGCGGATAACGCCTTGCTGAGACGGACCGTTTGGCGCGGTAAGCGAGCTACTCCGACCGTCCTGATTAACAGCTGATCCACTAAGTGATACAAACAAAATCTCCATATTTGATGTTAATATAAGAAGAGTGTGACAGGCCTCGCCCCTGGCGTAACCATCTGCGCTAGCATCTAATGTTCGACATCGTCCAGATGAGGAGAGCATGCCCGCGCAGCCCAATTTCCTGTGCATGTCTATAGTTAACATAAGTGATACTCCGACTGTAAAAGCTGCGTTCGCCTGATTCTTTCTTGTGAAATCAAGAGAAAAGTTTGCTGCAACGAGGGATGATGAGCAAGCAGTATCGATTGATGTAGCTGGCCCTCCAAGGTTGAGCAGAAACGATGCACGCCCGACAGGGACAGATGATTCTACGCCGATTCCTGTGTAGGCACTTTCTTTATGACCCCATTCCTGTAGTAATAATGCGTGGTCTTTCCCAGCAAGTCCAGCATGCAAAGCATGGTACTGTGCACTTGTTTCTGCTGCTTTCTTAGCAGATGCGACATCTATGACTAGTAGCCGTTGGCGTGGATCAAGGTGCACAGCTTCAAGACCTGGTCCTACGCAGAGGAATGCGCAGTCAACGCCAATAAGACGCTCCAAAGAAACAAAGGATCCAAATCGAATGCATGCAGCTGGATTGTCATTGAATGTTGAGTACCTCTCGATATCCCACCTTTCGATTGGAATTTGTGATACAGAATCATGGGAATCGGTGGGCTCTCTACTTGTTGTTGCGATGCTTGCACGAGAAGAGGGTGATTTTTTCAAACCACTGCTTCCACTCATTTGCCTTAAAGGAGCGTTGTCAAATTTTGAATTACACAACAGCGATGTGATGTAGGATGCAGCAGATGCTACTGTTGGGTAGTCAAAGAATAACGTCGCAGGAAGGCTGTGTCCATATTCCTCCCCGATCATGGTCCTAAGCTCAACAGCGCTGAGCGAGTCGAGGCCAATGTGCATTAAAGGTGAGTCAGAATCTATCTCATCTTTGCCAAGTACCATGGCCACTTTCTCAGAAAGCAAGGCACTAATTTCAGTCTCGGACGGTAATGCTTTGGTATTGAATTCATCTGACATCGCCAATACCATGCATACAGGCCTTCTAACGTAATCCCCTTCCAGTTGTTTATATTTTTCGAGATAACTGCGAGGTTCAACTGCGGGTGTGATGAGATCAGCTATTTCAGAAAATTTCCCAACCGACAGCATAGATGATTGTGGCTGTCTTGCAAGTATCTTTGGCCAATCAACTAATGATATAATATTAATTCCAAGGGGTAATGGTTTCGATAATCCTCCATCAATAACGCTCCATAATGAACTGATCCCGTCCTTCGGACTGATTAATCGAATACCGTTGCGTTCGAGCCGCCCAGAGTTGATTGAAGCCATGCCAGCACCAGCCCATGCACCCCATTGAATTACGCGACATTCAATGCCCATCTTCAAGCACGGCTCTGCGATTGCATCTAAATTCCCATTCGCAGCAGCGTAGTTGCTTTGTGACTTAGAGCCCAAGAGCGATGCAATTGATGAGAAAAGTATACATGCACTTGGTGCATTTAGGGATTTCAACATGATATCTGAAAGGGGGTCCCTAATGCACATTTTCGGCTTAAAAACTGCGCGAAATGAGCAAACTGTTTGTGATTGAAGCATCAAATCACGCAACACGCCGTCTAACTTCATAATCATTGACCCCGGTAATGTGAGCATGCGCGCGCTGACTTCATGCGCCATGTTAGTGTGCTTTACAATTGTGACTTTAAAATATCTCTTTGCGAAGCTCATCTTCCCTGTTCGGCCAGAAAGACCTGTCAATATATGATCTGGTGTGTCTTTGGTCCTAGCTTTTGATATGATTGCATTTCCTATTGCTCCAGTACCTCCTGTGATGATCAATGTCCGAGATCGAGAGGGAATCTGCTTCCGGGCTGTTGGTACAAGCGGCTTCTGCTCACTGGCAAAGAATGCGTGAAAATATGTGCCTGATGAAATTTCATGACAGCTCTTTATGCGCTCAGATTGATCTGGAAGTAAGAGCGTAAACATTTGAGTTCCGTTGATGTATATTTCATCATGGTTTGAGCTATAGCTCATTAACCTTTCTTGTTCAACGCATTGCAGTAGCGAGCCGATGCAAGATCCAGTGATTCCGTGCCATTTGTAACCAGGAAGGTTGAACCTTAATGCATCCCTGTCAACTACTTGAGCAGCTGCAGCTGCTGCCAAACATGCACGGACCGAGCTGTTTTGCATGCACAAGCTACTTTGCGTCCTATAAATGACTCGGTTACTCACAGGTGCTGCCCTAAGGTGTAGGGAATAGATCATGCCAGAGACTGGCCTTTTTGTTTCATTTTCGCACTTCATTAATCTACTGGAAACAGATTTTGATTGTAATTCGAAGAGTTTCGAAATTTCTTGGCCTGACTCGCTGGAGACAACGTGGTCGGTCGTAGCGTGATCGGCTGTAATCACATGTTCCCCAAACGTTAGTGCAACAGCAAAGCCTTCAATGAATTTTGTCCTGATTTTTTGCATCCCGGTCTGCAGATAACCTCCAATAGCTGCAGGCACCCGCAGACTTTTTGAAATTCCAATTGGTGGAGCAGCAAGCTGCATGCTCGAATCAACAATAGGCGGCATTGCACATAGCTTACTGTTTAGCGTACGTATAATGGATATCCCCCCCCCCTTCTTTCCGCTATACCAAATACTGCACATCAAGCGAAACGATGGTCCGTATTGAAGCCCTATGTGTACCATGCACTGATACGCAAATGAAGGGTCAATAGGCTCCGTGTTGAAGGAGCGGAGTGCCTCCCTAGAAGGTCCGCTAATGTAGCGGCTTTTACACGGGGCAGTGTAATCAACGCGAATGTATTGCGTGTGTGCGGCTAAATGTGTTTCGGTCAATGACTGAATCCGAATTTCTCCATTTGTGAGGTGCACTGAAACGGTTAACATATTCTGCGTTCTTCCATAGATTTGTAGAGGTGCTGGAATTACGGCAGCATAGATTCCGGGTCCGTTTGATATTTTTATCAGCGCTGCGGCGACAGCGTTATATGCAAGATCGAGGAATCCGGAGCCAGGGAACAAGTTATGTCCTGCAATCACATGATCCAAATATTGAGACGCATGCAGCGTACGATTCGAAAATAACTGCAATGCAATAAACTTTGCAACTGATAGTCCATTAGCAATGCATACTGATGATGAAAGAATGCAAGCGCGTCTGACAGGCGTCGTCCATATCACATTTGAGCTCACGACAGTCATCTCATGGAGATTCGATCTTGTTATGATTCGAATCCCTTCTAAGAAACATCGAACATGAGCATTTGTGCCCTGAAACGCAAACGCACTTACACCAGCTTTTAATACGCCGGTCGTTGTCACCTGAGAGATGGCCGCAAGCTCTCGAGATCCCCGAAAGGATACACACTCATGCGTAGCTTCTACTACGTGTTGATTCATTGCTCGTAAGTGTAGCATACCTACCTTGCCAATATGCAAGTCAAGTACTTTCTCTGTAATGCAGATCAATCCAAACATTCCCGCGGCAGGCTCACAATGGCCCACGGTCGTCTTTACTGCTGTAACCAACGAAATCGAGTTTTTGAAAACAGATTGCGAGGCACCAATCTCTACTGGATCCCCAAGTGGCGTTCCAGTTCCGTGCATCTCCAGTATGTGTGTGGTATGCAAATGACTTACCAAGTCTTCCTCAGCGAGAAACAATGCTAAATGGATAACACGTCGTTGAGAATGGCCATTCGGGGCAGTGAGTGAACTGCTTCGACCATCCTGGTTCACAGCGGCGCTGGCGATTACAGGGATACTCGAGATACCATCATGAAGCTCAAGAATGTTATTCAACAGCAGCGCGATGCACGCTTCTCCTCTGACGTAACCATCGGCATCTTCGGCCAGAGTTTTACACCGCCCATCAGCAGATAGCATACCTGCACATTCAAAAGTTTCAGTGACAAAGGAAGTCAACATCACATTAACACCTCCAACCAACGCGCCGCACAAATTCTCGAGTGATCCCACTTTCTCAGTGCAGGTCGAAGATTTAAGATCCATGATAGCAGATTTCACTGCTACCAAGGAAGATGAGCACGCAGTGTCAAAGGCTATGCTAGGGCCAGTTAGACCAAATACATATGATGTCCTACCGGGTGTTACACTTCCGAAAAATGCAGTAGCTCCAAATGCTGATGTCTCATGAGTCCCTTGATGTCTCGCCGAGGCAGCAAGTACACTGTAGTCATAGCTGGCAAGGCCAACATACACACCACGCCGACTTGTGCTTTCAACCTCGCTCGGAACATTTGGGCTCACGAGTTTGATTGTGCTTGTCAGCATAAGCCGTTGCTGGGGATCTGTGACGGAAGCCTCGAGAACGGATATGTGGAATAATTCTGGATCAAAAGCTTCTGGTGACGAGATAAATGCAGCGAATGCAGACATGATATTTATACTATCCACTTTTTCAACATCCCAGCGTGAGATCGGCACTTTATCCGGACGATCATGCTGATAAATAGTGGCGAGGCATGAGTCATCACCTGAGAGGGACAAGCTTTTTATTTGTACTAATATGTCGCATTGCTCAATCCTGCTCACTTGGGGTGTCGTCATTGATTTTGCCTGGATTTGATACTGCGAAGTGGTAGAAGGTTGTAACAATCCGCAGACGTAATTTGCAAGAGCCTGAATTGAGGGATAGTCAAATATCACTGTTGCGGCGAGTTTGACACTGAAAGTATTTGAGAGGTTGGATACAAGCTCGACTGACGCAAGTGAATCAAACCCAGCTTCCATGAAGGGCATATATATGGGAAAGCTTCTACCCACGACCTGCTGAACGATGCTAGTGACGTGTTCAGTTATCGTTGCGAGATTGAAACTTAAATGTGGAGTCAAGTGTGGAGATGTTTTTGTTGAATGTGCAATCTCCAAAGGAGAGTGATGATTGGATATGGTCTGTGTCTTTGTTGGCAAATCTACAAAGTTTTGAAGAAACGAAATTGCACTTCCCCGCGCCATTGGCATCGCGGCTGTATACTTGTGCCAATCTGTCCTTGATACACTCGCTACAATTGCATGGCCTCCTTGTGAGGTTTCAAAAAGTGCTACTAATGCCTCAAAGAACTGCATGCCTTCATGTGGTTGAAGAGATTCCAAACCCTTCTTACTTAACCTTTGCACGTGGACACTATCCATAGCCGCCATTCCCATTGCTTCCCACGGCCCCCACTGTACAGAGCATACTGGTAATCCGGCCTGTGCACAGTAGCGGGCTGTCTCATCCAGCCTTGCATTTGCTGCTGCGTAACCAGCTTGTCCTGGAGAGCCCAACAATGCCGCTATCGATGAAAACAAACACGAAACATGTATTGCATTATATGTTGAATGGTGTGAGTTCGCTTGATGAGCGCATTTCGAAGCGAGAACTGCCGTTATGCTCATGACATCAGCATTTGTGGCTGTGGCATCGCGTAGAACACCAGAAGCGTGCACTATTATTGGATTTTGAATCCTTTGAGGACACCAAGACTCACTGAAAGATGTGACACCTATATCGGCGGCAATAATAATTATCAAACAAGCCCCACGAAACACATTTGCTGTAGTTCTCCCTACACGTGAATGAAGAATAATCTCTGAATTTTCCCAATTGATTGCAGCATGATTTGTAATGACTTGACCCAATGCACCAGTACCCCCGAATACAACGATAGGTCTACGTCGAAACAATGCACAACTTCGTTTACTTGTGCATCTCCATATGTTCATGCTTTGAACGATGTCTACTCGTGAATAGTCAGCGTCCTCGTGCATGTCAGGGTAGCCAACAACTACTGTACTTAACTCACAGGTTATTCTTGGACCAAGATCTTCGTGTAACTGCAAATGTGAGAGCTCTAATGCAATTGATCTCAATGCGCCCAAGAGATATTCATCTGAGCTTACAATCCGTCTCACGCTATCCATGGGCGCTTGTAACATACACAGAAGGTGACTTGCATCACACAGATTAAGGTGGAAAATACTGTGAGCTTTGGCAAAGTAATGCGTGGAAGTAGTTGCACGCCCCTCTTCTACCAAGGCCGATGGGGCTAACTTTGAGGTATAATGGCCGTTGTCGCGAAACAAAGGCCTTGAAACCATATCCCTAACATCACATCGATTAAAAATAACATGATCGCTTATTTCAGCACCATGGATATCCATGTGAGCTTGTGATCTTGCGAAGCTCAAAGTAGGTTTTTGAATTGTGGTTTCGCAAACATATGTTGTAAATGCAGTCGGGACACGCAATTCTAAAGATTCCAGTTCTTTTCGTGACTGCGCTTCCCATATTGCAGAAATCGATTGAAACGTTGCATCAAGCGCTGCCGGGCACACGAGTAGTCCGTCATTTGTGGAACAGCAGACTCTGCTGAAAATGTTATTTTCAACCGCACAACTTTCATGAGGAGTGTGTACATATGTAGGAAAGCAAGAAAGAAAAGGGGAGAAAAACTCTTCTTGCGACTCGCTGCGAGCACCATTATTGCCGCGATTGATTGTATTTGTTAGGATTCGACCTATTATAGTCATGCCGGAAACTGGTGAGCCAATCCTGACAAGACCGATTCCTAAATCCAACTTTACTTCAAACCACAATTTTGCCAGCTCCAGAGGGGACGAAAATGAAACTCTGCCAACCGCAATCAAAGACATGGTGTTTTCACATGCGAAACATGCAGATGCTTGAGCCATCTCAAGAGCGCCCGCCCCTGGAAGGATTGGCCGTCCACGAACGATGTGGTCTTTCATCCATGTCATTGATTCCAAACCAGCAGCAAAACATGCAAATTTGCATGGGGATACGGTGACATGGACAAGTATTCTATGTGGCAACGGGACTACCCAATATCGAAATGCATGCCATGCAGGAATATGTGGTTCATCCATTTGAAGCTCGACCTCAACATGTGGCCACTGAATGAGGATGGCATGAGCGTTTGTGCCCTGAAATGCGAAGGCATTACAGCCTATGGACAACGTAGAATCTGCATGTTTGCAACCATTGAGTGGAACTGCAGGGGCAATTTGCCGATTGATGGAGGACTTCACAGGTGTAACTTTAAGCACTGAAGAAATATGTGGATTCACATGATTCATGTGGGGCAAACCGTTGTTTGAACTTTTGCAAATCTGTTCCGTCACCGCAACACTGACTGACACCAGGCCTGCAGATGGCTCGGTGTGTGCAATCGACGTCTTTGTTGCACCAAGGATCAAAAGGCTACACTTCAAATCACTTTTCATGAATGCGCAAATAGCCCCCACTTCTATTGGATCTCCAAGAGCTGTCCCGGTACCATGCATCTGAAGGGAGCAAATTGAGGAGTGTGTATGGTGCTTACACTGTATATTGGCCAGAGCAGCCTGAATTGCTAACTTCTGTGAAGGCCCGCTTGGCGCTGTAAGTGAGCTACTGCGGCCGTCTTGGTTTATTGCAGAGCTGCCGACGAGCGCAGCAGACCAACCAAACAAAGTTTGGGAATCACCATCACTATGTGACGACCCAATGAAAAGGACAACACATGCCTCGCTGCGTACATAACCGTCTGCACGTGAGTCTAACGCTTTGCACCGCCCATCATTCGCAAGCATGCCAGCCGATGTGAACATTGCTGAAGTTGACCAATGCAACACAAGATTCACCCCAGCAACAAAACACTCACGCACTTGCCCTGAATTGATTACTAAAGTTTGTGTAGCTGTATGGAGGGCAACCAGACCCGATGAGCAAGCAGTATCAATTGACAATGCAGGACCCTTTGTGTTGAGCACAAATGATATGCGGCCGGCAGCAACGCTTAGAAATGCCGATCCAGTCGCGGCACTTGCCGCATCGCTCATTCCAATATCATTGACGATTTTATTGTAGTCCGTCGTTGACATGCCTATCACAACGCCGACCTCATTATTATTTTGCTGACAATTTTTTTTGCCAGGCAACTTTTGCAAGCTCATGGCGCAGCAATTTAGCAAAAGTCGCTGCTGTGGGTCAATTGCAACAGACTCCGAACAGCTGATACTGAATATCTCGTTATCAAATGAAGCTGGATCACAAATGAAGCCTCCGAATGTCACACAGGGCCTGATGCATATCTCTATGTCCCACCGGGATAACGGCAGACGCACCACTTTATCAGTTTTTGCAAAGGCAGAGGTTGCAAATTCTTGCACAACCGAGAGAATGCTCATTTGCTCAGGGTCGACATCAAGCTTGGATGGAATGCGTTCTACATTTGCAGCGTTCGGTCTTGGAGTCTCGGGGACCGCTGATCTTGTGTTATGTTCTATGGAACATTTTGATGAAAGGAACTCAATAATAGCATCTTGGGTAGGATAGTCAAATATGAGGGTGAAAGGTAGCTCAATAGCAACAGGCCCGTCTGACCGAATTAATTGAGCGAGCATGGCAGTGAATTCTGTGGATGAAAGTGAGTCAAATCCAGCGTCCATCAGCGGTGCAGATGAAGAAATTGAGTGACCTAATGTTGAGGAAACAGCCTTTTGCACAATACGTGCGATGTCGTACTCTGAATTTGTTTGTTGCACAGGAAGTTTATCTGATTTTGGTTTAGCCTTCGGTTGCCGCAAACACCGACTTTCACTATCTTGAATATGATCTGAGCAGTCTATCTTAAAGTTACGCAAAAATCGAGAGCCACCCGCGCGCTTGTGGGCTAGTTTATACCTTTTCCAATTAAATGCACTAACCGACACAGTAGCACGGCGACCAAATACTCCGTCAACGATATTCTGCATAGTATGAAGTCCCTCCTTCTCATTTATCAAGCCCATACCGACACGGATCATCCTATCTTCCAGTCCACTGGCCATGCCTCCTCCTGACCAAGCGCCCCATTGAATGCTCATGTACGGCATTCCTCCGTTTCTTCGATATTCTGCATCAGCGTCCAGAGCTGCATTAGCGGCGGCATAACTTGTCTGGCCTGCATTTCCCATGAGTGCAGTGAGGCTAGAAAATGCACAGTGTGACGACAAGCGCCACGCGTGTAGCTCACGAAATACCAAAAAAGAGGATCGCGCTTTAGGTGCGAAGATTGGGCGGACCCGCCCAGGACACTGTTGTGCTGAAAGTGCGTCCGCCAAAGCTCCGCATAAATTGAACACAGTGATGTTCCCTAAAAGTCTCACATTCTTTACCGGGCGGTTTGCCTCGCTTGAAAGGGTCATGTCAGCTCGAATGGCACTCATATGATTAAGACTTGGTGATAATGATTTGGAACGACCAGTTCTCCCGACCAGGGTCGCGAATGAGATTGACGCATTCACAAACAGCTGTGCACTGACAGATTCTCCAAGCTTTCCGAGCCCCCCAAAGATTATTCCCACCGACGTAGTGATCGTTTTAGATGTCTTAATCAGCCTACATCTATCGAAGAATTTTGGATACATAATCACGTTCTTGATTGCGGCGTTTAGGCTTGTTTTTGCATTTTCTCGATGCATCATATTCAGCCTCATTAGCGCCGCTAAATGTATTGAACCGTGTGAGCATGTCTCCCGAAGCAGTGGATCACTCGACAGGGCATGTCGTGTATCCAATTGCACTGCGTTTGAATCGACGTGCAGAGAAAACCCGCTTCTATACTCGTGCCACAATGATCGAGCAGTGCCATGCAGGACCTCCCCAGATTCACCTGTTGCAACAAGCTCGAAGGTGCTGTCATTTGAGACTGTCAATGCTAGAAATGCCAACGTATTGCGATGAGGTAATTTTCTTGTGAAAATGTCGGGACATACTCGAAAGGTACTTGGGGTCGCTGTATATTTAGCAAATTTGGAGGGCCTTGTAAGCCTATCGATTGCATAAACAGAATGATTCATACATTGTGACAGGCGTGAAGGTAACTTCCCATACGCGTCTTTCCTCATACGAGGTTGTGTAACTCGGAGTTGGAAAATACGGACACCGAGCGTGCCATGATGATTGTCCGCGGATTTCCCAGCCTCATAATTGCTTGCGGAGCACCATGCAAAATATGGATAGGTTGACCGCTGTGAAATGCGAAAGGCTTTGATTGCGACTGGAATTCGTGCCATTCTATCACGAAATTGAGCTCCTGTGCCTTCAGGGAGATGGATGAGTGAGTCCAGAGAGCCGGGGTCCATGATTGTGCTTTCGGGCTGCGATGTCGTAAAGTTTGCCCTAGTAATCACAGCGCACAAAGGCACATTGGTGCATATGTTATCATCCCATTTTGTCATATGTTTTAGAATGTCGTTGCAGGACACAACAGCAGCGACAGGTGTGTCGTGCACAGTACAATCAAGATGTGAATGAGTGCTCGCCCCATGGTTCGAAGACTCTATCTGAATCCTGCCAGTCTTGTAACAAACATACACGTTTGTCGTCCTGAATTTCTCATCAGCATGGCTCAATATCATCGGGCATGGAATAGTCGAGTGACACACGGTTGCAGAATGACTATTTCGGTTCTGCTTGGAAAGGATGCTAATTGCAGTTTCGATATATGCTGCGACTGGGCAAAGTATCCGCCCATATACGACATGATCTTTCAACCTTGCAATTTCTGGCGACATTTGCATATGGTATAAAATCGAAGACCGTTGTCGCACATCATTTGTAATGCACCTCTTCAACCATACATGACAACAAGGTTGGCGCCAGTGTGACTTTTGATTAAGCAAAATATTGTATACATCTTGGCATTTAGACAATAAATTATCAGCAGCCATCAGGGATGAATTGGCGTTAGTGCCCTGGAACGCAAAGGCGCTCACAGAAGAGTAACCTGAATTTTCTGCATGTTCCGCGAGCTGTTTAGAGAGGGAAATGAGAGATCCCATTGTTTTAGAAAGAGTCAACTTTAACGCTGTTGTCACATGTGTACTTGGACCTCGAAGCTGTGTTAAGGGAAGCCTCCACAGCAAATTTAATTCATTCATGGCTGCAAATTGCCCCAAGATCCCAGCGGCCGGCTCTGCATGTCCGGAGATACATTTGCGTGCCGCTAGTTCTAGTGGTCTGATCCTAGCAGGAGAGTCGCAGTAAAACGCAGCAACTGCTGCATTAACTTCAATAGGATCTCCAAGTGCTGTTCCTGTGCCGTGCGTCTGCAAGGTTGAAAACTGCAAAGGGTCAACGCCACAGATGAGTAAACAACTGCGAATAGCATCTTGCTGTGCGGGGCCGTTTGGTGCAGTTAATGCACTACTTCGTCCGTCTTGATTCGAGGAGATCGCTATAATTTGAATGCCCCTTTGGGGACTGCTGACATCATGAGTACAGACGTTTAATGCATTTCCGCACAAATGTAAAACTCCGCTAGCTTCGGAACGCACATATCCGTCTGCAGCTCTATCAAAAGTCTTACACCGTCCATCACGTGATACCATGCGAGCTGCGTTGCACGCGAGGGACCATAGAACACAGAGCGTTAGATTTATTCCGCAGGCGAAAGCACATGGTTGTGTTCTTGAGAATTTATCAATCAAATTCATGTCATTGAGTGTCCAAGATCTTGCAAACATGCATGCCACAAGTGATGATGAGCATGCTGTGTCGATTGCACTCGCAGCACCTCCTAGGCCTAAGACGAAGGCAACCCTTCCAGCAGTCACAGAAAGATGGGATCCAGTAGCGTAGTGCGGTCCTAATTCGGATGAATTTATTTGAAGAGTTACTGGATACTCAACCCGCGACATCCCAACAAAAGTTGCCCAATACTTTGAATTTTGGCAACGAAATGCAGTTGAGGCCATATTCCATAACGAAATTGTTGACGCGAGAATCAGCCGTTGTTGCGGATCCAAACTGACTGCCTCTGCGTCGCCCATTCCAGCAAGATACGTGTCAAAGGTAGATATATTAGGAAGCATGCCCCCAAAATTTGGTGGCGCTTGACCGATATCTTTAGAACACAAGAAATTAAGATCCCAGCGTGACAGTGGCACAACTGATAGACTTTCCAAGGTGAGTCTTTCGTCGGATAAAACCTCGATTTGAGATCCTGGGGCCCTACACTCAGCCCCATGAATGTAACAAATGATGTCTAGCTTATCGATGCCAGTGGGTGGCCTTATACCTCCAGGTTCACAGATTGAGTTCTTGCTGTCTTCCAGATTAGGAGCTTCGGTGAAAATGGAACCTATGATGAATGATTTTATCGCATTTACGGATGGGTAATCAAACGCGATAGTCGCTGGGATAGGCCTAGTCATTGCAATTTCTTCAAGGTCTCGAGCCAGTGTCTCTTGTAGTTGCACAGCTCCAAGAGAGCTGAGCCCTGCGTGCATTAGGGGCATGGATTCGTCGAAAGGCAAATTTCCATCTTGCAGTGCCAAATCCAAGGCGAATGCGATCGCACTGTCAACTACCCGGGAAACTGCTTCCTCTGACATTTTCACTGGATAAATGATATCGTATATCTGTTCTGCAATTCCTCGAATAGTTGAAGAATCGAATTTAAGTGTTGCGGGCAATGATACCCCAATTTTTACTTCCAGCTCAGCCTTCAATCGCGTTAAGGTTTTCATCGTCAATCCGGCGTTCATCAGAGGGACCGAACCCTCCGCAATAAGGGAGTACTTCTGGGGACAGATGTGATGGATAGTGAGACGGACTGCAGCGAGCACGTTGTCATACTTCTTCGAGATTCCAGCAATACTTCCACTGGAATCTGATGTAAGCTGGTTGGCTCTGTCAGGAACGCAATCAAAAGTTCCAGCATCCACCCTGGTAAATTTGGAAACCTTGAACAATTCACCAACAGCTGCCCTTTTTGTGATTGAAAATGCGGCTTGTATGTTAGCGCGAGTCCTTAGGTCAGACACAATACAAACTTTTGCATTCGTGCCAAAGTGGTAATGTGACATAAAAATATCGTGGGTTTCGTGCGATGTAGTGTTCAATTCAACAATCATGGTCATATCTTTGCACGCAGGACTCGCAATTACCGAGGCCGCGTGAGCAAATGCATCGAGCAGATGACCGCCAAGGAGAACGATATGCGCAAATCCATGATTCATAGGTGTTACAGAATGACGCATTGATGCACGTCGGTGCGTTGAAAAAGCCGCTTTTGTTGAGCAACTTAATCCAGTCAGACTTTCGAATGGAGTTGAGTTACTTCGACTCAATGTTGAGATGTCTTGGCATTGTTCCCGCAGTGATTGTTTCATTATCTTGCCATTCGCACTCGTTGGGAGCTCTTTAACAATAAATACAGTGGAGGGAACCTTATACCGGCTTAATCTCCTACGACAATGGGTGATTATTTCAGTTTGGTCATGGATTGCATCTGGTCGAATCGATACTGCAGCTTGCACCACCTCACCCATAACTGGATGAAAGCTTCCAAACACTGCGGCTTGCTGAACAGCTGGATGTGCAAATAACGCTCCCTCGACCTGTGATGGATGTAAAAATTAGAAGGTTCCAAGAACTGTATCGAAAAAACTGATCATACCTCGGCACAGTAAACATTTTCCCCCCCGCAGAGAATCATGTCCTTTGCTCGGTCAACAATGGTGATGTAACCATTGCTCTCGACGGTGGCAAGGTCACCAGTGCGAAACCAGCCGCAATCGTCGAAGTAATCTAGTTGTGCATCTGAATTGTGCAAATATCCTTTAAATATTGTCGGACCGCGTACTCGCACCTCCCCAATGCAGGGGGCACGGCTCACGTGTTCCACGTCAACATTGCGTGTATTTATAACAGCGCCCGTTTTTACATCGACGATTTTCATGTCCATGAGGCAAAATGGCCGGCCGCTGGTTTGCATAGCAGCGAGGCAGCCGTCATAATTATTTGATCGCAAGAGCTCACGGTCAATTATTGACATGCTTATTTTGCCGCAGCACTCAGTCATGCCATAACTAATGAAAAATTCGCATCCGAAAATTGAAAAAGCTCTGGTGACAGATGCAGGGGCGAGTGGGCATCCACCGCACGAAAGCACTCGTAAGCTTGAAAGATCGAAATGATGCGTTGACGAATTTGTGCAAATAATGGCCACCATCGTAGACGCCATATTTGTGCTAGTCACGCCTTCGCGCTCAATGGTGCACAGAGCATTAGACACTTCAAAGCGTTCGGCTATAATATGTCTACCCCCAACGAGTGTCACACCATAAATTGCAAATGCGTCTACAAGATGAAACATGGGAGCAATATGGAGCCAAATATCGTTGTTGTTGAGGAGCATTTCTGCACAAGTAGCCACCGCATGCCTTGCAACCACAGCATGTGTCAAGTTTACGCCCTTCGGTTTTCCACTGGTACCACTAGTATAGTATATATGCGCGGACATTTCCAGGGAGACTGACTTGGAAGAAATATTAACATGGGCATCACTGAAAGCAAGGATTTCTGTCCACCTCAGCTTGAATCCTCTTCTTATCCATCCTCTCATTTGGTCCGCATAATCTGTGATGCTTCCATATGACATACAGTTGATGCTGACGAGCGGCAGCGTGTACATTTTCAATTGATCGTCCTGCAGTGTCTCCTGCAAGACATCTGTATGTGTCAAAGGATTTCCTACAATCGTTATTGCGCCGCTTTCAGCAAGAATCAGCGCCATTTCCTTCGCAACGAGTTGCGTGTTAAGGTTAAGCAATTGCGCGCCGATTGCTGCACAAGCGTAGTGAAGCACCATGACTTCGTGACTATTTCTCATCAGTACAGCGACAACATTACCGGGTCTGACATTGAAGTCACGGCGAAGACACTGAGCCACAAGTGCGGAACATGTTGCCAAATGCGGATAGGAAAATGTGACAGGATTTGGACTGCGTTCCATGCTGGTCTGCACATCAACTACTGCAACAGGACATGGTGCCGCGGGGTAGTCCGTTGCAGCTCGGGATAGAAAACACGAAACGTTAAAGATAGATTCGAGTCCCACGCCAAGAACTGAGGCGAGCCGTGTACAACGCAGTCTTTCTCGAATTGACAAATGGGCATCTTCGTATTCGGTGTACTTCAAACATTCCGTTTGCCAAACATATGAGTCGCAATTAGTTTTGTCAACGACCTCGGACTTCTTTGTCTCGAAGTCAACAGATCCATCTTTGTCAAATTGTCGATGTGATACTTCTCGATGATTTGTCGATACGATCCGTTGCGTACTTTTAGTGCCCACCTTGTATGAGGAACCATAGCCGAACAACCAGTTTGCAGCCTTGACCAAAGAAGATACTTGCCTCGGTTTGCGATTTCGTCGGTGTCCGCTAGCAGCAAAACCACATCCCTTGGGCGTAATCTGGCGACACGGAGAGGAAAGTTGATGGACGAGGCACGATTAGGGCTCGTTCTGTGAGCATGCGAGGCAGAATGAACGAGACAGCCGATATGCCGTGAACAAGGAAGTATAAGGCTCACGTCTGTGTCGGACAAAGACAGTTGAGGCGTGCTCGATGCTTGATTATTTCCGAGGCACTCGATCGCTATCAGTGAAATCTTATCGCTGCCGGTTGAGCCCATCGAGGACAGAAATGATAATGCAAATGCATCGCCCCTGCGGTCTCTTTAAAAAGCCAGTAATGCTAAAAAGGTCGGAGCGACAAGAGATGTCTTGAAAATAACGCCTTGATTAAACCTGTCACCTAGCTAGCACGATTTGCTGTCTATTATATATCTACGAACACTTAGCTAGAGAACCAATGAGAATCAATGCGCAATCTTAGCTAGCGCCCTTTAGCTTTGGCTGCCGGGGATGGTACTCTTGGGTTGCTGACATGGAAGTTAACGTCTGATGCAAACGATTTGCGCAGGTTGCCGAGGCTAGGTGAGCTAGGTATGAGTGCCGCAGCTCGCGGACGCGGGCTGAGTGCCTGAAGTGGAGTGTATTGAGATGTATTACACCATATAATGCAAGTTATCGCTCCCGCACTCGCCTCCGCGCACGCGCCTCGCGTGAACGGATCCGCCTTGACTTGAGATCCGTCCAAATATTACATATTTTGATGACTGATAATCATATAAATATCCGTCCGGACGGATATCCGTCAGTAGACATAGGCACTAGCTAGCTAGCTAGCTAGCTACAACACCCGCATGCGAGTTCTCACGTACATCCCGAGCAAGAGGGCGCCACCTTCAGCGCCGAGACGATAGAACCGGGCGTAGCACTACCAGGCAAAGAGCACACCAAACTCCGGTGTTGGTCGGTCGAGATTCCAAGGTCCACTCGCGTTCATCAGTTGGAATGGAATCTCGCGTCACGAGCACACTTGAGCTCACTTGAGTACACTTGAGTACGCAGAATCCGCTCGGTCGAGGTACCTTCATTCGTACCTTCGAAGGTGTTATACGATTCGTTCGAAGGTAAATAATACGAAACTTAATACTCTTATCTAGACAAATAAGTTGTTGAACGTCTACAGGTGTGAGTTGCAGCAACTCTCTGAGCGGTCCCTGATATGCCTAGTGCCCATGAAGAACGCGCTCGACAACACTGACGTGTCTCGAAAAAACGATGATCAAAATGGCCAAATTTCGTGATGGAAGTTTTGTACCGGAGAAGCTTTTGCAAAGTCAAGTTTCCCTTCACCAGTCGGCTATTTCGTCAACTTCGGAGGTAGGCTGACCCGAAGTCAATGTCTGAAAGCTCGGGTAATCTCCCATAGATCGATGCATGCCAGCGGTGCCTGCACTGATACTCGTTCCGCGTTGAGGCGAATCAGACCTTGAGGCATGTGGCTTACTATTTTGGGGACACCTGTCAGCGACGACTTCACCCTGCATATTCACCCAGCGTTTAGGTAAATATGGCACCATCACTCCGCCAGAAGAACCAGTCGACGCAATAATTCTGACCATTGGTAGCATTTCGGCTCCAGCACTTGCAAGATTTGACCCCGTGGTAAAGGCTGCGCCTGATGCGGTGACGACATTTTTTTGAAGCTCAAACAAGTTCTTCGAGGCAGCTCGAAATACCCGGCTTGCCTGTGGAGGTCGAAGCTGGAACCATTTTCTGATTTCAGGTCGGGAGGGATCGGGAGCAAACAAAACACCGCGTGTAATGACCGAGCCTGCTATGTTCTCACCGATCTTGTTAGAATCGATGAAATGGCTTTGCTCGTAAACGCCTGACAGCTGATCATCCATTTTAAAACACTTAGCACTTGACCAGAGTTGAAGTGATGATGCATCAGACATATACCCGAGGCCCAATGCTGCATCTCCAATTCCAGAATCATGCATGAACTCTGCATAGTTCTCGAAAAGAAAATCAATCGCAGAAACCGTGCGTAAGCGTGAGGTGAAGAGTATCATTTCAGGATCATAAAAGGATTGTTCGCGCAGCAGCGTTGGATGCATGTGAATGGCGGTGGTTCCACATTCACACTGCGCCAGTGCATCCAAGGGTGGCAGAGCACATTTACTTGTTTCGAGGTGTAGGGCTGAGACATAATTTTCCTCTTCCATGCAAGTAGGACCTTGGGTGGCATCCCGTAGAGGAAACCTCCGTTTGTTGTGAAGAATTTTCCCAAGAGCATGAAATGTGGATAACACGTTATCTCGTCGCGCAAACTTCGATGAACCCTTAGGGTGTGGCCGCTCGTTGGCATGCATCCCACACATCGACGCTGTGCGTGTTTTTGCCTGAACTGGCTTTGGATCGCGCGAAATGGCATTCATTCCAGATTTGTGCAGAGCTATTAATTGCAAACTGGTGATAGCACACCTTATATCACCTGAAGCAGCAGAAGCCAAATCAACAAGTGTTGATTGCGGGATCTTGACATTTTCAGTCCTTGCAATTACAGAGAGTGCCTTGGCAAGTCGGGGTACAGTAACCGGGTTGAGTGCAACTGTCACTGCTCCTGCAAAATTTAGCTCGCGTGACATACTGTGGAGAAAAGAAAGGGGCGATGATCTGCCGCGCCATTTCGCCTCTCCATCGCAGAACTTGCCAGCTTCACATGGGCGCATTGCTGCTCTATCACCGCTTTCTGAAGGTGGCAATATAAAAACGACTGGGGATGCACTTCGAGTCAAGAGCTGTTGCAAAATTCTGTGAACTTGGTTAGATTGGTCGACATTGTTGACAAAGGGAATGTCCTCAATAAGCAAAATAACGTTTTTTGACGTTTTTGAGTGTTTTCCGCCGCATCCTTTGACAAGAGTCTTTTGGCCAAGGTTGCTCTGGTTCTGTATTATTTCTTGATGTTCCTTGTTTTCAAGGGGGTCTAACCTGAGATCAAGTGGGGAATATCGAAAAGCACGTGCGATGAACGCCACGAACTCATCCACCTTCGAGCTGTATGAAGACGAAGGTATATTATTGTACCTTAAATCATCCCAGAGTGTGGGCACTGGGGCACGCCACTCATGAACCTCACGGTCGGCTTCAGCGGCAACAAGACGCACTGCTGCAGACTTTCCAGAACCAGAGGGCCCTTCAAGAAGCATAACCCGGGAGGCATCATGCCGTTCACATTTTGACATCCATTGTCGGATAGCATCTAACTTCTTCTTTGCTACGACGATCTCTGCATCTGACCTTGAAAGACGTTTCATTACAGGAAGTGAGATTTTAGAAAGCAAAAGCCATAAAGGAGGCAATGATGTTGGGCCGAATGTGTCTATCTAACCTTGGGCTGTGCTTTATGACCCACGGCTGAGTGTAAACTTGTTGAGTGTCACCTGTCCTGACATCGCCCTCCGCTAAATCATTCGACATTAGTACACTTCACCCGGGTCAAATCGATTTAGGCACGGGTCCTGGGCTAAGAAGTCGCTCACACCGGATGTATGTGTGTAGCAGAACTCTCCCTGTTGGAGATTGATCTTACAAGGAAAAGAATGCAGTCACTTGAGGTTCTCTCGGCGCCTTGAACGTAACACGTGTGAATATTATTACCTTCGTACTTGTACGAACGAACGAAGGTATAACTCTTAATATCATATTGTACAAAAAGTTCAACCAAAAAAAAGTTCTGACATCTCGGGTTTTACAAGATTTCAAAGATCTTGCAACTGATGACGCAAACCGCAAGCTTCCATGCGATCGCTCCGAGAGCTTCGCGAAATTTTCGTCCAAAAATCCCAAGGCCTCGCCGTGACCGGACCCTACGCGCAGCTGCGCCCGTTTCACCTCTGCATCCGTCAAGACCACCGCCATCGGACAGCGGGCAAACAAGTGAACGACGGGGACGGATCCCTGCTACCGATTACGCTCGAAGTGCGCTAGTAGGTACCGTTGCTTCTTCCATCATCGCGTTCGTGTCTGCGTATGGGCCCACATTCTCTATTTTGCCACCCGCTGCAGCTATCAATTCAAACAACCTTTTGTTCCTAGAGGCTTGGAGAGCTGTTGACAAGGCCTATGTCGACAAGACGTTCAATAGCGTCGCTTGGTTCAAAATCAGGGAAGCAACTATCAAAAAGACTTCCATGAATACCACAGAGGAAACTTATGTTGCGATACGCGATATGCTATCACTGCTGCAAGATCCGTTTACCAGGTTTCTTGAACCGGAAAAATACGCATCACTTAGTGAGTCTACAATGTCAGGCAACATCACTGGAGTGGGCATCGAAATGGCCTATGGAAGTGAAGATGAAAATCAAAATGATATCGTTGTCGTGGCTCCGACTCCGGGAGGCCCAGCCGATTTGGCGGGGATTCGATCGTCTGACATCATAACTGCCATCGATGGTCGTAGTGTTAAAGGACTTAGCCTATATGAAGTTGCAGATGTCCTGCAGGGTCCTACGAACTCTGAGGTGCAATTAAGTTTGACGAGGAGAGTAAATGATGGTCTCCGTGAAGTTGTCCCTGAAGAGCATGTTTCGGTCACCATTACGCGGCAACGATACTCGCTTGTTCCTGTGCAATCAAAAGTGTGTGAGCAAGTGATTGGTTCTGGACTGCGCGTTGAGTACATTCGGCTTACAACCTTCAATCAACTTTCTGCGGCGATGGTAAGGGATGCACTACAAGCTGGTATTGACGATGATGCCACTGCATTTGTACTAGACCTGCGATCGAACCCCGGGGGGTTGTTTCCAGGCGCAGTCGATATTGCAAGGTATTTTATTAATGATGGTGTCATCGTCTATATTGCCGATAGCCAGGGTATCCGTGACGTTTTTGAGGCAAACAACGACGCATTAGTACCAAGTGCGCCATTGACCCTGCTGGTAGACCAAGGAACTGCTTCTGCCTCTGAAGTACTCGCAGGGTCACTACGAGACAATGGGCGTGCACGGATCGTTGGTGATACCACTTTCGGCAAGGGCCTGATACAGACTCTCGTGCCTCTCTCAGATGGTTCAGCTGTTTCGGTAACAGTAGCTCGATATCAGACGCCGTCTAGGATGGACATCAACAAAATAGGCATACAGCCTGATGATCATCTGCCAAACGTCACCGTTGAATCAGAGGGGCGAACCGCTGAACTACCAAAGAACCCTGACATGTTTTGCGAGGCGTTCGCTAGTGATTCAGCCTTGTCTAGAAGACTTTTCCCCCAATCCAGATAGCAATGGATTAGATGAGTAGATGACGATGTCATGTTCTGATCTCTTCGACTCATCTCCTAAACTCCTAAACCCTTGTGCAGAAGACTGAAGTTACAAGATCAAGCAGGAAGCAGGAAGCATCAAGGTCTACATTATACCTTCGTAACACTTACCTCACCTTCGAAGGTAAGTTACGAAACGTTACGAGGTACAAGGTACGAAGGTACCTTCGAAGGTACCTTAAGAATAATAACAATAACAATAACAATAACAACTATGAATAATATATGTACCTCCTACGTACGTACCCAGGGGCATGACTGGTCATTCTTCCTTACACGTCCTGAAGCGCGCCACGCGCTGACAGGAGCGCTTTTTACATGAGGCGCTCATGTAGCCGCAAACGCGCGAGTAACAAGCGGTGCGCTGTATCTTTAGGGTCCGCGCCGTGTCTTTAGGGGGTTGGGGTCTGGTCTTCATGGGTTAGAGTTTAAACAGCCGCGACGCGGCTCGTTGGCCACTCCCTCAAGCCGGATCCCCGCCCAGGGGCAAAAATATGTCAGCATGGATGTAAATAACTGATCACATACACCGGTGTGACAGGGATCCCAGTTTCAAAATGAATTTCGATAGGGGGAACTTTGAAACCGCGTTCTGATTCTATAGGAGCACTTTGAAAGCGGCGTATGTTTTGAAAGACCAGCAAGCTGCGTGTATCAGCGCGAAATCGCTTTTCACCAGGAGCGACACTTCAATATGAATTTTCACAGAAGACCGTTTGAGAAATGTTCGGCAGCACATATCCGTTTGCTGCACTCGCACTCACGCATATTAATTAGACTAAATAAACGAAAGAAGATAGATTATCTATTAAATATAAACTTATCTTTATTATGATATACTGAATTTCATAAGGGTGAGCCAGTTTTTTTTGCTTAACGAACTAACGATTTAATATAATAACGTAAAGACTTCATCATTACGATCCACACAATCACTCCAGTGGACAAACAGTATAAAGATTCCGCTTATGTTCACGTAAGCGACTTATAATATAATTATTAATATCATAATATAATATATTTTTTAACACTATCTACGAACAAAGCGCTCACGCATAAGAAACCAAATAAAGGGCAAAATATATTCAGTACCAATAATCTTAAGATATTTAATATTAATCAGTTTGAAATAAATAAGATTAAATCTTAAATCTTACGAATACTTGTACGTACGAAACACGAACCTTCGATCCTTACTTATCATGCATGTATTCATACCTTCTTCGTTCGAATGAAGGTACCTTCGAAGGTCGAAGGGAAAACTTTAAACAAAAAAATGAGGGGAAAGGGTCATTTTCGAGACGCGCCTAAACTTCCACAGTCGACGTATTCAGGCACCGCGTGTACCCAAAATCCGCTGCCCATTTTAACTTCCGGAAGTACGTACTCGAAGATGTCGGAGCGCAAGGCAGTGATCAAGAACGCTGACATGTCTGAGGTATGTGCGCCCCTTTCCCGGTGCGAATTCCGGGCAGGGGAACAACTCCGCGCTGCTTTTGGCAACATTCCTCCCATATTCAGCACCCGCGTTAGATTACCCACTACTCGCTCTGATTCGCTCCAGCGCATAGTTTCTGCTAGCTATTTCCTGACATCATCGCTCCATCGTCTTGACAGGACATGCAGCAGGATGCGGTTGACTGTGCGACCCAGGTAAGTGATTATTATGTCCAGCGGGGCCCGTAAAAGGTTTTGGCAGCGTCGGTTTTCCCTCTTTTTCATGTTCACGCGAGCGATCATTGGTACCTCGATTTTATTCCTTCAAATTCAAGTGTGTCAGAATATTCCGGTGCCACCGGTGCCACATTTGGCTTATCACGAGCCAGAAGGCGCACTCATTACGCAGTCTTCGTAGAGCACTTGGCGACTTTTACCTTCTTGAGCCAAAAGTAGATTTTCTTTATCTTTGAAACGCCCGGTTTTGTCTGTCAAAAGCTGTTTTAGTTTCTCTTGTCTGATGCTCGCCCTACTGAGGAACGCACATCGACACGCTGGCTCCCGGCTTAAAAATTAAACGAAGTAATGCAGGATTTACAATGCTGACCACACTTCAATTTTCTCATCAGGCCCTAGAGAAGTATAACATTGAGAAAGACATCGCTGCTTTCATAAAAAAGGAGTTTGACAAGAAGTACAACCCAACATGGCACTGTATCGTCGGACGCAACTTCGGCTCGTACGTAACACACGAGACGAAACACTTCATCTACTTCTACCTCGGGCAGGTTGCCGTGCTCTTGTTCAAGTCAGGATAACAAGCATTCATCTGAGATTTATTTGCCAGAGCTGAGCAAGGCCTCAAAACAACGAGGTGGCACTTGAACATAGTATCGGTGTATCTCCCGGCTCAAACTGTATCTCCTGAAGTTGTGAGGGTTCAAGCCCTTCAGAAACGTCAGTAGAAGTGTTTATTGTTGAGTTATAAGTTCGTTTTCGTAAGCTGAGCAAAAAAAACCATCTTAAAGCACAAACTTGCGCCTATCTAATTTACTACCATCTGCTTGTCTACAACGGACATACTCGTATTCGCCGTGCTTACTGTCAAAAATGCCGTTCTGCACACTCATCAGCTTGAGAGTGAGCCTCGGCCCTAGTTCCTGCAGTCTTGCCCGGAAACTTGAGCCGTTTCCCAAAGTTGAACCTGTAATATTGTTAATCTCTTCAGGCAAGTCCTGTTTCTTGGTGCTATTGTCAACGGTATCCTTCGCACATGTCTTGAGTTGGTGTCCTTTTACGACTCCCTGGACGATTTCACCAAACTTGGTTGATTGTTCAAGTTCGCACAGCTCTTGCCGAGGTTCTGCCCCCTTTTGCACTTCAAAGATGTAGCGGTGATGACGAAAAAATATGAAGTCGCGCTGGTTGTGAAAAGTTACTACTCGCCTTCCCTGAAACTCTGGTCTTTGAGGGAAAACTGACATGAGCATTCGCCCGATCCTGTGACCAAGGCGTGTGGAAAAGTTATTCAAGATGAGCTCTGGATAATGTTTCGTTGCACGGCCGTGGTTGCGTATCTTTTTCGTCAAAACAAGCGAGCTCAGGCGATACAGACAAGATGGACCCCCCGGCAAATGGACATGAAGCAAACCGTTAACCTTCGCACCCTGACTGAACTTTCGATTCTCGTTGAAAACAAGAAGGTCAGTGAATCCTCTTGCCCCCGCATGAGTGATCACCTCTTGCACATGATATGCCCGGCGGGCATAATAATAAGCATTAGGTACGACCCAGAAGATGTTTTCAAGGAAACGGAACATTTCACCCGAGGGTTTTCGGCTTGTGGTGATCATGACTTTTGGAGAGGACATCCCGCTGAAGTGCTTGGCGAATTCATCGTTTGCAAGTTCCTCGACATTATCCTCATCCAAATGCTTGACGTGTGTCTCGTCTCTGACTCGTTGGTTTTCTATTGTCTTTGGCACCTGTCGGGGCGACATGGACACTTTAGCCGTCGATTCGGGGTTAGATTCACTCTGTCGACTTTTGCGTGCTGCCCGTTTCTCGAGTTTTTTCTGTTGTTGGAGTTTCCTATAGAGAACCGAACGCGCGGCTTTGTTTTTCACTCTGCCGGTCGTCTGGATAGGAATTCTTTGCGAACTATCGTTGCGCTCGTGAGGCGTACTATGCGTGCGGCTGCGCCGCACGTCGATCTTGATCATTTGGTGCTGTCTACTACCGCCCATATCGATCGTTTGCACGACGAACGGTGCCGTTGTGTGCAGAGGGAGAGAATATACCTTCGAAGGTAGTACTTTTTTCCACTTTCGTTCGGTAATAAGATATAAGTTTTCGTACGTAAAATAATATTAAGATCTTAAGATAATTAATACATATATTTTACCTTCGAAAGTATAGATATCATATTTTAAGATTAAGATTAATTCGTTTCGTATCAAAAAAATTGCTACAAGTGTAGTTTCGTGCTACTAGTTTTTCAGCGTTTCGACTTTTTTCACGAAGTGATCACATTCGCCGCCGACGCGCTCACGCACTTCTCGAGAAGACGCAAATTATCACGGAAAGTGTCGCGGATTCATCTTCATCTACCGATACGTCACTCTACTGCTCGAAAGCGCATCTCGCATCATTATTTGAAAATACTGGACTTTTGGATTGACCGAGAGTTGATAAAACTTGAAAATTCGGGCAGTCCTTGGTCGCTACGCTCCACTCACGGCCGCGGTGGTCCCTAACCATAAATAGGGGTGGTCAGTATTTTCACGCTCCACTCATGGCCGCCATAGACGTTAACAATAAATACGATATGTGACTATTTGTATATGATCTATAATTCTTCACACCACTTTACGTCACTTCAAACCACAATAAAATAGATGTACCTCTAGCTAGGTATTGCCGCTTGCTAATATGCTGATCGGCGCCAAAAATGCAAATATCGCACAGCATATGCGGCGGCTCGATTGCCGCGTTCACGAAGAGACGCCACGACCCTTGAAATTAACACACGGTCGATCGATTGCACTTTGGTCACATGACCAAGTATCTGCAACAGAATTCGGTATTTTGACCTAAATGACAAAACATCGCTGTAGAACACGTTTGGAACACTCAAAGAGCGAAATACTCCTCGACGATAATGCGCGACACGATCCGAGGTCGCCCTCCCTGTTTGGCGCCCAGCAGCATCTTTGCAAGCGGTCCAGCGCGCTCGCCGTTCTGACTAGGCCTGACTAGGCGCCATAGGAAAAAAACATGCGCGACCCAAAATATATTACAACCGACCAAAATCGGATCCGACCGCGAGTCAACGATATAGGGGGAATGTTGTGGATCCGACCGCGAGTCAACGATACAGGGGGAGGTGTATTAAACTAACCCCTGATCACGGGGGCAATAGTTAGGCCTTATTATATTACAACCCCATGTTTAATATAAAAAGTTTATTATTAAATACGTTTCATTATTCGTTCGTATCAAATAAATACGTATTACAAATAATATACGTAGCGTTACAATAATTTTATCTTCGTAAAAATACTAACTACGCGAACCCGACCAGTACAACCTGGTACCACATTTAGATTCAACAAACCCTACATCTATATATTCAGCTGTTTCTCTTTTTAAAGTGTAATACATATATCACGGTGGGAAATGAAGTTCCCATATGGTTCCTATCTATATACGATGATGGATATCATAGGAAAATAGGAACCGTATAGGAAAATAGGAACTCCTATCAGCACATATAGGAGTTTAGGTTTTGCCCATACGATTTAAAAAAATCACAAAAATGATCGATCGTACATATATTTATTACATCGTCCGTATAGGAATTCATCGAAAATGGTTTTTTTGCGTATAGAAAGCGTATAGGAATCTAATAAATTCGCTATAGGAACATATAGCTAGCTAGGAACCTTATAGGAACCATATGTGCTTCATTTCCCACCGTGTATGAGGAGAGGTTTTTGTAAAAATTATAGATAAATAGCGCGCCGGCGGGAAATTGCAAATATTGCAGAACGAAGAATAAAGTTTTGTCGAACTTTGTTTCTTTGGCACTGGGCATTGCCGCCAGCGTTTTCCGAACAGAGTTTCGCTCAAGTAACCGCAACACTCATTACTATCTGGGTGGCAGCATGAACAGCACTCACCCTATTGAGCTGCGGCTAGATGACATGACTGGCCCTCAAAGTTCATCCGTCGTCGAGGTATTTATTTAAGTTATTTGCGCCATGCCTGTCTGACGAGTTAGTCTCCTCGTGTGCCTGCCTGCGCAGGAAGTAAAAAACTTAGCGGAAGAGCTGGCGAGTTTACGGCGAGACAATCGATTGTTGCGCAAAAATAACGACCAGGTGCGACCTTCACATTTTCATCGAGGCGTCTGTTAACTAGACTTTGACGTCCTTGGCCAACGAGAATTTTACCGTTATGCTGATAACACGCTTCCACAGCTAAAGCGTCATAACGAAGAAATTCGCTCGGCTTACAGCGTCCTCACCGCAGAATACGAAAACGTCCGTACTGACTGTCACGCATCAGAGCTTCTCTTTGAAGAACATGCGGAAACTTGGTTGAGAGAAATCGATATGAAGCGCCAACAATTCGAAGATGCCCACAATTGTATCCTGCGGCCTCGCGAATTGGAAAAGCTCCGCCAACAACTTTTGGAAGAACTTGAACTTCCAACCCGGGAAGTGATGAAAGACCTGCATGATGAAGTGGAAAATGCCACCCAGGGCTACGCACTAGCCGTTTCTGACCTGAGGACATTGCGTTCTCAGTATGACATTGAAGTTGCACGCCTTCTCGGTGAAAATGAAAGCTTAAGACGTGACCATTCCACAGAACTTCACATCTTACAAAGAGAGTCGCGAATAATGGAAGAAAATTATAGGATGAGGACGCAAGAAATGACCGACATGCAAGCGCAGTTACGAGATCGCGCCTTAGTCCCAACACATGACTATGCCCTTTCCACACAGTCTAACTTACGAAAACAAGCTGTGCGTGCTGCAGAAAAAGCGGAGGAGGAGCTCAAAATCCAGATCTCAATGACAGAGCAGCTTGAGCGACGTCTCGGCACTGCCGTCGCCCGTGTTTTGGAGAGGGAGGAACACATCAAACGCCTGACGAGCGCATTGAGCGAAGCTGAATCACACAAAATAACCCTGTTGCGTAAGGTTGAAACTGACCAAAGAAAGCACCTTGAGGAGGTTAAACATGTGACGGCACAAGCCAACCTCAAAATCACACAGCTGGAGGCGCGGTCCAATGTTGAACGTGTTGAGGCAGCTAATGTACATCGGTCGTTGTCGTTGAGACTAACCTCACGTGAAGAGTGCCTTAAGAATATCCAGGACGAGTGTGATGGCAGAGCATACTCCGCTGAGGCTTCAGCCCGAAGCGCTCACCAAAGTGCGAAGGCGAGCAAGTTAGAGTCCAACTTAAAATTAGATGCTGCAATGACTGAGTTGGCCGCCTGCAAGTCAGACTTACTCAAAGCAACGGGCGAATCAGAGGGTTTGCGCAGAGCCCTGCGCGTGATGGGTAAAGAAAGTGAAAACATGGTTCCAACACTTGAGTTGCTCGAGTGTTGCAAGGCGGTACGAGCACAATATTTGTTATTTATCGCGTTTCGCAAGAGTGTTGACGTCAGTTTTTCTTATTCATTTGTTGCCACTCGTTTCCAGGATCTCAGGCGCGAGCAGCTGCGTGTGGTCGAGCTGAGTAATGTTTTGCAGCTCGAAAAAACCCGAAAATCCGAGGCGGAAGCAACTATTTCGGCGCGAGACTGCGAATTGAGGGAGTTGACGATTGTTCTTGAGCAATGCAAAATTTCATACGCAGAACAGATCAGGAGTATGAAACATAGGTGGTACAGAGACAGGAGTTCATTTTCGATACGCTTGAAAAGAATTGCTGTGATTGGTGAGACGCGACGCCGGGCTACTTCGCGTAAAGCAAAGCAAAAGATCCTTAGTCAGCAGAGAAGAATTCTACCGTTCTCATCAGATTTGTTGCTAGCTGACCTTGACGGAGGCCCGTCAAAATTGAGGCAATGGATCAACGATGACACGACAAATTCAGTCATGCTCCCTGCTCCCATGGAGTTTGAAAAGGAGCTCGCCGCACTTGAAAAAAAGCAGCTGCAATATGTGCAAAGGATTCAGAGTAGTTTGAAATAACATAGTCTACAAATGTCCTCTAAATACCTCCAATTGGGAAATGCGAGTGTTGTTTGTGTTTCATTTGACTAATTGTCCTCGCACGAAATCCTCTTTTCTTGTGCACTTTGCTGGACGGAAGTTAGTGTGTTCTTGGGTTGCTAACAGGTAGCATTACCCTGTTAGAGACTGTCAGGTTCATTCCTTTTTTGTCAGTCCCTTAAAAGCTTTCAATGGAGACTGAAGAAAACCTCCAGGCGCGTTCACTCGCATGCTGATTGCGTCGCTCGTCAGATATTGATCAAGCTGTCCAGATGCAGCCAGGACAAGACCCATGAAAGGTGGCGACGGGCGCCCGGGTCTTGACTTATACTCAGGATGATACTGTGTTGCCAGGAAAAAAGGATGATCGCATAGCTCCAGTATCTCCATTCGTCTATTTGTCTCGTCTTTCCCAACGAAGACACAACCAGCCTCTTCAAGTCTGTCGACAATGTCTGGGTTGACCTCGTATCGATGTCTATGACGCTCGTCGATGAAAGGCAATGAGTTGTACAGCTTAGCAGCTTTGCAATCCTGCGTTTGGAAAATTGTTCTCCTGGAGCCGAGCCGCATGGTACCACCCATATGAGTGGTCGAGCCTTCTGGCATAAAAATTACGGCGGGTTCAGCACAATCAGGCACCATTTCAGTGGAGTGAGCATTCTTCATTCCCAGTACACTCCGGGCATACTCGATCACAGCAGCCTGCATACCAAGGCAAATGCCAAGGAATGGGACCTGGTTTTCGCGTGCATATTTTGCGGCAAGAATCTTTCCTTCAGTTCCACGCTCGCCAAACCCCCCTGGGACTAATATACCATCCACATTATGAACCTTTGCCCAAGCTTCAGCGTGACCCGGTGGATCGTCTGCAAGAGTATTGTCTTCGAGCAACCCGGCTTCAACCCAAACGATATCAAGCTTTCTGTCAGCAGAAATGGCAGAGTGCATGAGCGCTTTCGTGACTGATAAGTAACTATCACCTAACCCTGTATATTTCCCGACGATGGCGATTTTGACTGGTTCTGTGACTGTGTCCCATTTGTTGGCTCGATATGCCCAGCTGTCGAGCTCAAGCTTCCGGAAATCCAATTTCAACTGACGCATGATGGCCAAATGCCCGCCTTGCTCTTGCATGACTAGTGGGACATGCCAAATGTTGCTAACGTCGCAAAGGTTTAGAATGCAGTCCGGCGTGACATGGCAGAATAGGGCAAGTTTGTCCATCACAGACTGCTCAAGAGGGGCTTGGCTGCGGCATGCCAACATGTGTGGTGAAAGTCCAGCTGAGCGCAATGCTTGGACTGAATGTTGGGTCGGCTTCGTTTTTTGCTCTCCCACTGCACCTACGACTGGAACCAAACTCACGTGAATGAGACAAAAGTTGTCAGATCCTACTCGAAACTGAAACTGCCGAAGTGCCTCAATGAAGGGCATTGATTCAATGTCGCCTACTGTGCCTCCCAGCTCAATTATACACACGTCGGGTTGACCAGGAGATCCGTCTACAGGAAGCCTTGACACGCGCTCTATCCAGTCTTGAATTTCGTCGGTCACCTGGGGGATTACCTATTGAGCAAATGTAGGAGGGTTTTGGGAGGCTTGGTTAAATTCAAAAGTTCAAGCAGCGAGGCGCTGGAAATATAGCACACCGACAAGATTATGTTCGCCCGGGCACATACCTGCACAGTTTTCCCAAGGTATTCACCTTTTCGCTCTTTTGCTATCACCGTCTGGTAAATTTTTCCAGTCGTTATATTATGGTCCCGCGTTAGGGTCGAGTCAACAAAACGTTCGTAGTTGCCAAGGTCAAGGTCAGCTTCGCCACCATCATCAAGAACGAACACTTCGCCATGCTCAAAAGGCGACATGGTTCCGGCGTCGATATTGATGTACGGGTCGATTTTGATACTCGTCACTCGCCAGCCTCCAGCTTTAAGTAAGACACCTATGCTGCTCGCTGTGACTCCTTTTCCAAGACCGCTAACCACACCTGAGACAGGGACGAATCAATTCTCCGTGCGCGTTCGTAGAGCAAGTTCATTCGCAATGGATTCGGTGCCAACACACGGCGTGCCTGAGTACACTTACCTCCAGTGACAACAACGTATTTCATTGGAGACTTCATGGAACGAGTTTCGGCCTTAGAGGTACAACTCAGAGTTTATGGAAACTCGCTTGGAATTTTGCGGCGGGGAACTGGCCGCGAACTTTCGGAAATGGTTTTAGATAGAAGAGATGGGAATGCTGGGGCACTGTGGATGAATCACAAACAAGAGGTTTGCAAGGCCGGGTTGAATATTTGCGAGGTCGAGTCTGGAGAGCGCAACCCCCGATCGTACTCAGGCGTGGGTTGGACTTCGTTTCAAAAATACAAACCGGGTGTTCAAATTTTTTTTTCGTGAAACTCCATCAGGAACGCTTTTTCGAATGCGGAAACGACACAAAGTGCTATCCACACCAATTTTATTTTTGGCTTTATATTAAACATGGGGTTGTAAGGCCTAACTATTGCCCCGTAGTCGAGGGTTAGTTTAATTGGGGTTTGCAACAGGGTTCGGCTGGGTGTAAAATTCGTGTATTCCGCGTCGGGCCCCATGGTGTCGGTCGTTGGTGACGACAGATCCGGCGATCCTTCGCATGAGCGATGTGATGAGAGCGACGTGTATGAGGGCGAGGTTGCCAGGTGGACATGGTTCCGGAGCTCGTTGGGTGGTTCGATGGAGTCATAAATGGCTTGACGTTGCCCGAGGCTCGGTCGGCGGTGTGACCGGCAACGTCTTTGAGGAAGTTGAGGAACGGTTTGCCCATCCTTCCGTATGTGTCCATCACGAGCGGGATGAATTCCTTGTTCACTGTGCGCGCCGCGGCCTTATACTTACACCAATTTTATAGACTGATCATTCATATACGTAATACAACTTGTACATGTATGCGCATCCTATGATCCGGATATCATATTAGCACTCACGAAGGTATTTATTTTATGTATTTATTAGTAAGAGTTAGTTGATACAGTTTGTGACACGACTTCACATGAAACCGGCTAGTGCTACGAGTATAAGACTCTTAGTTGGACTAGTTGGACTTAGTTGGACTTAGTTGGACTTAGTTGGACTTAGTTGGACTTAGTTGAGTTTGTTTATTTCCTAGTTGGACTTAGTTGGACTAGTTGATGTGCCATGAAACTTCATCCATGAAATAAAGAATACAAGTACTTCGTACGAAATAAACTTAACGCGGTATATGTAAGAGTTATTAGGAAATAAGGTCATCATCAGTATATATTTATATTATTATATTCTGATTTAATTAAGGGTGGGACACTTTTATCGTAAGATCGTAACTTAACTATTAAGATCTTAAGAGTAATCTTATTACTTGTTGATCACCGTAATGATAAGTCGCTTACGTGAACATAAGCGGAATCTTTATACCGTTTGCCCACTGGAGTGATTGTGTGGATCGTAATGATTATGTATTTACGTTCTTATATAATAGATAATCGTTAGTATATGCATAAAAAGTGTCCAACCCTCATGAAAATATATGAAATAGATATTAATTAAATACCTTCGTAATAATAAATATCGTAAAAAAAATTAGCCGGGTTGCTAATCTCCACCCTTAGATGTTATTAGATTTTTTATTCAAAAAGCTTCGTAAATCATATTATTGTAAATTAATAGATTCGTAGACTAATTATGATGAGTTCGATTCATTTCATATTATTTTATGAGAGATATTTATATATGCATGCATGTGTATGTATGTATGTGTAAAACGCATATGCATATTAAGATATATACGCAAATAGAAGTGTTACGTTGTCACTCAGCCACCCACGGCAAGGCGGCCATTGACACCTGACCGCTGTGCAGGCAAGTACACTAAACGGTATGCAACCACCGCCCAGTCTCATCCCAGGAATATCCGAACAGCCTGGACTTCGAAAAATTAGCGGTGCGTCTCCTCCTCCTCGTAATCACCACACGTCGCTCTGCTTGGATCCCGCGGCCCTGAACTCGAATCATTTCGAAAGCTGATTCCAAGATCTGGCGCGTGACCAGCGTTTGAGGCCACGTTCGTCAACCTGCCACCGTGTCTTACGCATTTGGCATACAATTATCACCCGATCAAAGCCACAGGAGCATCCTCGGGAACCTCGACCGATCCTGGGCAACAACGTCATCTAGGGACGGTAATGCCAGGGCCTCCGGGTACCGGACCCCCTCGAAAGGGGGCACCTCCCGGTGGAGGGAACGAGA
>Ga0302114_10000216_pt1 | contig 42327 bp, 27 predicted proteins | sample AG5_Surface_MG_FD_203107 | JGI IMG/M metagenome (GOLD analysis project Ga0302114, IMG submission 203107) | Marine microbial communities from Western Arctic Ocean, Canada - AG5_Surface | ecosystem: Environmental > Aquatic > Marine > Oceanic | place: Canada: Western Arctic Ocean | collected...
AACCGGGAAGGTCGCGATCCCCGTCCCCGGCGGCGGGACGTAAGGATAAGCGGCACGACCGGTTCTACCACGACGCCACGAAGCAGGAGGGCGGCATCACCGCCGCGTCCAGGTCGGGGTTCGTCTCAGATCGCGGCAATCCACGTGTCACGCCAGGAGTGGACGAGAGCGGGTCGGGGGCGTCGGGTTCGGTGGTCGGGTTCGACAAAGGCGCCGCGGTGAAGGATCCGCTGCGGGCCATGGAGTTTTTCGCCCAACGCGCGGCGAGGGAGGAAAAGTGGAGGGAGGATAAGCGCGCGGAGAAGGCCAAGGCGGACGCCGCCAGGCAAACGCAGAGAGGGTTCAGCGATCCAACTTCTTCCACGCCGGCGGAGAATGAGGCGCGGCGCATGGGTGTCGCGAACAGGCCAATCGACCACAAGGAGATCGACGCCAAGTACGACGCCTTCACGGGCCAACGCGGCCACCACATGGACCAGTTCATCCCGGAGCATGAACGCGTGAGGATGATGGCCGCCGCGGGTGACCCGGCGTCGCGCGCCGCCATCGAGGCGAAGCAGGCTATCGAGGCTCGTCTGCACGGCGGCGGCGGCGGCGGCGGCGGCGGCGCGGGGGGGTTGGGGTATAACCCGTTGGAGCGCAAAGGTTTGGGCGCGTCGGATCCGACCGCGCCCTCGAGCCAGGACGACATCTACGAGCAGTACAAGAAGCGGATGTCGACGGGGTACAGGTACAGGCCCAACCCGCTGGGTAACCCGCGCAAGCAGTACTACTGAGCGGCGGAGTAGTCACACGCGTTTGACGAAAGAATGTGATATGATAAAAATGTTACGAACGCTCTAACTCTTAATCAGACAGGTTGCGGTGTTATAGTATCGGTGAATTAGCGGGCGGGCGCGCCCTCGAGGGTTTTCACCATCTGCTCCGGGTCGAGCGCCGCGAGCTCCTTCTCGTCCGAATCCTCAAACACGGCTCCGGCGCCGAAGGAAACGTTGGACTCCCCGGACACACCCTCGGGTTCCTTGGCGTCGAGCGCCCTCGCCTCCGCGATAACATCCGGAACGATCTTCTTGAGACCCTTGGTCGACGCACCGTACACAGCCTTGTCGGTGACCACCTCCGCCGCGAGCTTACCCGCCAGCACGGCGCCCTCCATGGACCCTAAGAACTTCTGCGACGTCCAGTCACCCGCGAGGGTAAAGTTGGAAATCGGAGTCGCCTGGCTCGGGCGGTATTTGTTCCGTCCCGGAATCGCCGCGTACACCGACCTGGGCGTCTTGACCACCGCGTGCTTCAGGAGCTTGGCGCCGACGCCGTCGGGGGACTTGGGGCCGATCTCCAAGGGGAAGAGTCGCTCGAGCTCCACCATCGTGGCGTCCACGATCTCCTGGTTGGACTTGGCGATCCAGTTGGTGTTGCCCCCCGCCAGCGGGGAGCACGGCGCGAAGACGAGCTCGATCATGGATTTCTCCTCGTCGTAGTACTCCTTGCACGTGGTGGACATGTCGGCGTAGACGGAGAGGAGCGGGGACCTCGAGAAGCAGAGGTGGTCCACGTTCTTGAGCTTGCGGTCGAACCACAAGTGGATGTTGATCACCGGGATGCCCTCGAGCTCCTGGATCTGGTGGAAGAAGGGCATGGTGGACCACTTCTTGGGCATCATCCGTTTCATGATGTCCACGGGCACCGCGGAGACGTACTCGTCCGCAACGATCTCCTCGCCGGAGACCATCTTCAGGCACTTGACGCTCCCGTCGTCGTTGAGAACGAACTCCTTGACCCGCTGCTTCATTCGCACGTCGCCGCCGCCAGCCTTGACGTGTTCAACCATCGGGGCGCAGAGCCTATCCGGTTGGTTGCCGTCGAGGAACGCCATCTGGAGCCCGTCCGTTTCGTTGAGGAAGCGGTTCATGGCGGTCAGCACCACGGTCATGGACAGCTTATCCGGGTCGATGAAGTCCAGGGCTTTGGCCATGGAGATGAAGACCTCGTCGTTGATGCGGTCGGGCATTCCGTATTTTCGCATAAAGTCCAGCACGGAGAGTTCGTCCTGGTCGTCGATGAAATCCTGGCCCTCGATGAGCATGGGGATGAGCGGCGGCGCGGTCTGGAGCTTCTCGCCGAGGGTGAGCATCTTCTGGTTGAGGAGGATGGCGAGGCCGAAGTTGAGGGGCGCGGGGATGCCCTTGACGAAGTCAAAGGTGGTGAACTCTCCGGGGAGTTCCTGCATGGCGAAGATCATCTTGTGCACCTTCCACTGGAGGCGGTCCTCGATGTCGAGCTCGGCGAAGAGGTTCATCATGTTGGGGTACGCGCCGAAGAAGATGTGAAGGCCGGTCTCGATCCAGTCGCCGTCCTTGTCCTTCCACGCGGACACCTTACCGCCGAGCACGTCGCGGCCCTCCAGGACAATCGGCTCGTGCCCCGCGTCGACGAGGTACTTGGCGCACGCGAGGCCGGAGAGGCCGCCGCCCACGATGACCACCTTCTTCTTCTCGCCCATGCCCTTGAGGTCGCGGAGCTTCTTGGACAGCGCCTCGCCGTCGCGGTAGTTGTCCGTGTTCTTAATCTGCGCGGGCTGGGGGAAGTCCTCGGCGACGACGCGAAGGGGGCGGCGCCTCGAGGTGGACGTGGCCATCGATGGGACGGCGAGACGCGCGCGGACCTTCTGGCCCATCGCCGCGCGGCTGGAGAGCGCCGACATCGCGGGCGTGGAGAGACCGACGACCATATCGGGTGTTGGCGTCGTGTGTACTGCGGACGTTCCTTGCGTGAAGGGGCGTCGACGAGTGGAGGCCGTCACGTCGTCGACGGGCATTATCTGAGGATAGGGAAAAGCACTGACCTGTGACGTCGTGTCCGCTGATTGGTCGAGGGCACGATGGGTCACAACTCAAGAAATCGCCCCCATACAAAATTCCGGGCCCGCTCTCGCCAACTTCAGTCTTCTCCCTCGAGGTTTTCCGTCATTATTTTTTAGCGGCGGTGGCCGGGGGCGGCGGAGAGAGGACCACGGCGGAATGGACCTCTCCGCGGTGGCCAAGCAGAAGGCGAGGGGCGGCAGGGCGGAGCCGGCGAGTCCCAGCGCCACGGCGTCGATGGAGTACGGCGACGATGACGAGTCCGGCAGCGACGACGGGCACGATCTGGGCATAGACTCCGAGAGCGCGAAGCAGGTGCTTCGCGCGTTCGTTAAGAACTCGCTGGACGGCGTGCGGTCGGGGCAGCGGGCGCAGTACTACGAGGTGCTGGAGCACCTCGACGGGCTGTCCACCGCGACGCCGGGGGATGAGAACACGTACCTCCACAAGAGGCTGATGCTGGAGGTGCTCGGCGAGAACGTGTCGTCGCTGGACGAGCGGCTGCACGAAGAGCTCCTGCGGCGGGTCATGGGCACCTCGCTCTGGCTCTGCCACGAGGACATCGCGAGGCTCGTCGTGCAGTTCTGCGTCAACCTCATGAGCACGCACACCGGCTCGATGCTCGCCACGTGCCTGGAGATGCTCGTCGAGTCCTTCCTGCCCCCGCGCGGGTACCCCGCCGGGCGGTTGGAAGATGAGCTGGAAACGTTCATGCGGAGCGGCCAGTCGCCGAGCCCGATGAGGAACTCATCGGTGGACATGGACGAGGATTCCTCCGCGCGCGGTGAAGGCGACCTCGGTCCGCCGCCTCGGTCCGCGGCGGAGACCACCGTCATCGTCGTCGGCGCCATCACCCAGATCCTCACGCTGGTCCCCTTGTCCGCGACGGTGCTGCGGGGCGTGTTACTTCGAAGGATCCCGCACAAGACGGCGAACAAGGCTCGACAGTGCCAGTACCTGAGGGCCGCGTTCGCGCTGGTGGAGACACCGGCGGCGAATACCTTGCGCGACGCGCTGCTGCAGGCGGTGGTGAAGCACTTACTCGACGTGGACGTGGAGATTCGGTGGGACCAGATTGTTCCGGATGACGAAACCGACGACGAGACGGAGATGGACGACGACGAAGACGCCAAGGAGGAAGCGAGCGGCGCGGGGGGTATATTCGAACTGGAGGATATCGAGAAGACCATCGAGCAGGAGCTGGTGCGACAGGCGGCGGCGTGGGAGCGCGGCGGGGATGAGCACCCAGGGACCCACGGCGGCGCCGGCGAAGGAAGACACCGACGATCGCCCATTCATCACCACGGCCGCGACGAGGACACGGACATGTACGTGGACTCGCTGGACTCGATGATGGAGCTGGTGTTGGCGCACGTGGACAGGCGGATAGACGCTGGGGACGGGCCCGCGTTGAACGAGTGCCTGGCTCGGGTGTTTGTCAGCACCCTGCTCCCGGCGCACGAGTCAAAGTTTACGCAATTTTTGGTATTTCACGCGTGCGCTCGGGAGGCGGCGGGTACGGCGGCGGCTTCGACCCCCCACGGGTTGAACAAGTTGGAGAGCGTCGGGTCTATGAACTCATCATTCACGGAGCTCGATAGCACCGGGGCGTTGAGCACGCGGATCGTGGACGAGCTCATCGAGCGCGTCACCGACCCGATGCAGCGGCCGGCGCTGAGGCTCGCGGCGGCGGCGTACCTCGCGAGTTTTTTGGCCCGGGCGTCTTTCCTTCACCCGCGGTTCCTCGCCCAGACGTTGAGGCGGCTGGCGAGCTGGTGCTGGGCGACGGTGGAGAGCGCGAGCAGTGGGGCGGGGGTGACGGGTGTGGCGAGGGTGAAGGGTGAGGGGCTCTCCCGGGGGTTCGGATCGTCCTTCGCGATTGATGAAAACGGCGGTGGCTCCCAAAGCGGATCCGAGGGTGAAGATCCGAGGGTACCCTCGACATCGACGCGTCCGAATCCCTCGACGGAGACGGAGCACACGCGGGAGTTTGCCAACGCGACCGCCGCGACGCTCACGGTGTTTGACAGCGCGTGCCAGGCGCTGATGTACGTCCTGTGCTACCGAATGGAGAGCCTGGTCAAACATGGGGGTGAACCCGCGGAGCATCTCCGTTCCATGCCCCTGCGACAGATTTTATACAGCAGGCTCCAGCCACTGCACACGTGTCTGGACTCGGTGATTAAGGAGTTTTTGTTCCGCGCCGCGGCGGCGGGCGTTGAAGGGTTCGACCAGGCGCTGTTCGAGCAGTACAAGCTGGAGAGCGCGGCGCGCAAGGAGGCGGAGAAGGCCAAAAAGGAGATGCTTTCCAAAAAAATTGGCGGATTGATGTCCGTGGAGGACGTCGCAGCGCAACACCACTCCAACGGTCACAACAACAACATGATACGTCGCACGCAATCCCTCGCGGTGCTCGGACGGGAAGTCGCGGAGGCTGTGAAGCTGCGAAACCCGCTGAAGATGTTTTTCCCATTCGATCCCTATCTCCTAAGGCGGTCCGCCGCGCTGCTGAGACTGCCGCAGAATTACGTCACGTGGCAGGGTAACGCCCGGGACGACGAGGACGGATCCGAAAACGACGACGACGACGGCGACCTCGAGCTGGACTCCGAGCTCGGATCCGAGGATATCGGCGAGAGCTCCTCGGACGACGACGGCGACGGGGGGATCGGCCGGCGTGACTCGCAGAGCTCACGGGGCATGAAGCCCGGCAGCGGATCCCTGCCCAATTCGCTCGGGTACCCAAACTCACTGAACCCGCGGCCCCGGAAACTAACGCGCGGACTGCGCGGGCCTCAGCCGCTGTTCGGCGGCGGGAGTAACAACTCGCCGTCGCCGAATGGCGGGCCGGGCGGGAGTAACAACGGCGTCACGCCTCCGGGTGCGAACCCATTCGCCAGGGCGAGCGTCGGAGCGGCGGGCAATTCGCCGGAAACTGTCGTCGGGTTTGGCGTTCCCGGCGCGCACAACCAGGCGTGGGCACGCGGTGGGGTGCCGACAGGGGTGCCCACCGGTTCACTCGGGTTCGGGCGGGGCGGGAGCGTGAGCCCGACGCGGCGGGAGCCGTCGCCGCTCGGGTCGTCCCCGCTGCCGCCGCGACCTCCTCGGCCGAACTCGTGAGCATTAGTGAGGGTGAAACCAGCGCGATGCGATTGTATTCCACACACACGACTAAAAGCTTTCACCTTTGTAGCACTACGTTGAGTGTCCCACTTGGTGGATTATGAACTAGTTTACTATGAACTGTCACCCTCCGTACCCTCCTCGTCTATGTCCGTGTCGTTGAAGAACACGTTGTACAGGTCGTTGTCCTTCACCTCAGTGTCCCCAGGCTCCGGCCTGATCAGCGCGTTACTCCCTGGGTCCTCCTCCGAGACGAAGGGGTGGTAATACACAATCTGCCCGCACATCTCTGCTCCGTGCGCGACGCCGTAGTCAACCTTGGAACCACCCGCGTCGCTCGTGTCGAACGTGCACGTGATGTACATAACGTCGCTGGGGCCCATCGTGACTTGTGTATCCGCATCTTTGGTACCCAGCGGCAGCGGGTGAAACGACTGATCCGGACCGTACCCCCGGTACTGCGGAATCACTCCGAAGGGTTCCCTCCTTCCTCTTTCCTCCCCCTTCCCGTCTCCACCCACGCCGCCCCGCACGAACCCGGTCTCGTACCGTTTCAGCATGTTGTGGCCGTGGAGGTGCGCCGCGACGAGCGTCACCTCACCGCCGCCAGCCTCAAAGTCGGGCGCCAACCGGTCGCCGAAAGGACCGACGGTGTAAGAAAACGGCAGCTTTTTATGCCCAGTCTTCAGACGCATGCTCGTGTGCATGGCCGCCATGATGCCCAGCGATTTGGGCCGCGCCGCGTGCGCCGCGCCCCTCGCGATGTCGAACACGATCCCGCTCGAATCCGTCCACGGTTTAACGGGAACTTGCTCGTCCATGGGCACCAGGTAGTGGACCTGGTACATCACGTGAGTGATCCCCGTGCCTTTCCCAACCTTGACCGCCGTTCCCTCTGGGGTGCGAAAACCCTTCGCGCCCTTGTCGTACGCGTACAGCATCACCCTGCACGGCGCTTTTTTCCTTTTTTTGTTCATCGTGAACGCCCAGACCGCGCACGGTGTCCCGAAGGATGTCTCCGGCGTCGACTGCTCTATCGATGCGTCGCAGCCGAAGGCGGTGATGTGGTGCGTAGCCTCCGGCCGCGTGGTCACCGGTTCGAAACCTATTAAGGACAGAGGCGTTGTGTCCGCGCGTGGGATGGCGCGGCGGTGGCAGACGAACCCTAGGCGCTGGTCGGGCCCGCGCATTCGACCCGCGCGTGGCGTGCCGAATACCTTGTGGTCAGCCTGAATCGCGGGGAGGAGCATTTGCCATCGCTCGGTGTCGGCGTCGAGTGGCTCGACGCTGGTCTTGGTCTCCGCGGCGGCGACGACGACGGGGTTGATGTCGGGATTGGTCACCGTACGCGGGACGCGCGGGTCCGCGACGGAGGCGTCCGTGACCCGTGGACGTGACCCCGGTCGCCAACGTTCCCGACCCACCGGCCCCGCGCCCTCCCCCCCCGACCGGCTCGTCGCCACCCCGCTCAGCAGCAGGAGCACGAGCGCGACCCCGGCGGCGCCCCCGGTCACACCGGATGGAGGACGCCACCAACCGGTTTGTTTCCTACCGCGCGCGGGCGTCGGCTCGGTCTCGAGCTCGAACGCCGCCGCCGGGCGTATCTCGCCGGCCTCCTCGTCCATCGTCGCGGCGCCTCGATCACCCCGCGCCCCCGAAATTGATGTCCGGGTGCCGTCGCGGATTTCGATTTGCAGCCAAAAACAGTTGGGCTTCGTTTGGAATGATGGTGGAGCGCGCCGGGCGGGCGCGACTTCACGCGGGGTTGATGACTTATACAGAGTACACAGTTACAACATACGCGCGTCGGCGGAGGCTGGTAATATTCAGCTCCCGTCTCACGCCGCGCTCTGCCCCTTCGAACGCTTCTTCTCCATCGAGGTTCGCCTGCTCGACGGGGCACTCCCGTGGGGGGATTTTATTCCTATTTCCTTCCCACGTCCCCGCTGCATCTCCTTGGCGATGAACCCCCACGTCTCGATCCAGGCGTCGCGCTCCTCCTCGCTCGGACGGTGACGCGCCTCGTCCAGCGCGGCGATGAGCGCGTCGCCCATCAGGGTGAAGTGCTCGGGCAACACGACGCCGTAGGTGAGGTGGCGCTGGCCCAAATTCCGCAAATCCCTCTCCACCTTTTCCAGGTCGTGAAGGTTGGCCACGAGCGTCGTCATCGTGTCCACGAACAGTTTGGCGTGAAGCTTGAGATGCGCGCTAACGAACAAGGTCCTCGCCTGATTCCGAAACGGGAACAACCGGAGGACGTGCGAGCCGAGCTCCTCGTGGGTGAACAGCTTGCGAAATATCAACACACCGATCGACATCCGGTCGTTGCCGTGAGCCGATAGGAGCGCCGCCCACGACGACTGTACCGCCTCCCGTTTCCGCTCGGTCCATCGCCGACGGAACTTGCTCACTCGCTTGATGCCGAAGATGGCGAGGAACGGCGCGAGCCCGACCATCGCACGCGACGGGAACGCCCCGTTCCCTTGCTTGCGCGATGCCAAGTGGAGAGTTTGTCCGGACAAAAGCAAAATTGTGCTCTTTTTTTTCGAGGGAATCATTAGCGTTTTCTAACTGTTTGCGTGTGTTGGGCACATATTTATCGCGTAATTTCATATTTACGCTGACTGTTTGAACCGGTCCTCACGGGTTTGAGCGCGCTCGTTGTTGCCCTTTTGAAGCGCCACCAGTTAGGGCATTGCGACGCGCGCGCACCGAGGCGGACGATCGCCACCATGGCGCCCGACCCCCCCGTCACGGAGTCGGTGAGCAAGCTCTCGGAGCTCGATCACCTTCCCGGCGAGTCCATCAAGGTGATCGCGCAGCACGTCGGCATAGAATCCCTCGCCGACGAGGTCGCGCGCGCGCTCGCGCCCGACGTGGAGTACAGATTGCGGGAAGTGATCCAGGACGCGTGCAAGTTCATGCGACAGTCCAAGCGCGTGGAGCTGAGCACCGAGGACGTCAACTCGTCGCTCATCATGCGACGGTGCGAGCCCCTGTACGGCTTCCCCGCGGGCGCCGGGCCCATCCCGTTCCAGGAAGTCCCCGGCCACCCCGAGCTGTACATACCGGTGAATAAAGAGCTCGACCTCAAGGATATCCTCGCCGCGAAGCTCCCGCGACCGCCCATCGCCGTCAACGTCGTCCCGCACTGGCTCGCGGTCGAGGGCGTCCAGCCGCTCATACCCGAGAACCCAACCCCGCTGGCCACGGACGATCGAACCCCGCACTTGCGAAGCGCCGCGGACGCCAAGCTCTTCAGATCGCCGGTGGTCCCGGCCGACGTCAAGCCGCCGCCCGGCGCTCACGACCCGAACGTCAAGACCGAACCCGGAGCCGACGGCACAGGCGCCGTGATCCAACCCGTGGTGGCGCACGAGCTGAGCAAGGAGCTCCAGCTGTACTTTGACCGCATCACGGCGGTGGTCAGAGGCGGAGGCGAAAGGGGCGAGGCTCCGTTGCTTCGAGCCGCGCTTGAGTCACTCGCCACCGACAGCGGCTTGCACCAGCTGATGCCCTACTTCACCCAGTTCGTGCAAGACGAGGTTGCCAAGTCCTTGCGGAACATGCCGCGGCTCAAGGCGCTCGTGGGGACCATCGAGGCGCTGTGCGGTAACCCGGAGATTCACGTCGAACTCTACCTGCACCAACTCATGCCCACGCTCATCACGTGCATGGTGGCCAAGCGGCTCAGCGCCGAGCCCGACGAGGACCACTGGACCTTACGGCAGTACTCCGCGGAGGTGATGGCGGGGATATGCGCGCGGTTCGGGGGTGACTACCCCACCATACAGCCACGAATCACGCGCACCTTGCTTCGCGCGATGCTCGACCCGAGCAAACCGTTTTCGACGCATTTCGGCGCCATCGCCGGTTTAGCCGCGCTGGGACCACGGGTCACGCGCCTACTCATCGTTCCAAACCTCAAGGCGTACCTCGAGGTCCTCGAGCCGCACCTCGAAGCCCCGACCGCACCGGGCGCGAACGCCGGTGAAGCCGACACTAAGGAGTTTTCAAAGAAGAAGGTTGCCAACGCCGAGGCGAGAAAGGTTCACGACGAGCTCAAGGAGGCCATCGGCGCGTGCCTACACCAGGCGCTCGCGGCGAAACAGCGGGAGGAACGCGAGCGGAAGGAGCCCGGGCGGCGCGCCGAGCTGATGAAAAAGGAGATGGGCATCGCGGGTGCCAAGGCGGAGGCGGTCAAGCCGGTGCCCGCGAGCGTGGTCAAGGGGTGGACCATCGCCAAGAACACGCTCAAGGTTGACGTGGGCCCCCCGCCCGCTTTGAAGACGAAAAAAGCGACGGAGAACCCTAAAGAACCCGGGAAGAAATCGCCCCCGCCCGCGAGGCGGGGTAAACGCAAGGCTGCGGAGAAGGAGGCGGAGGAGGAGGCGGCTGCGCAGGTGGAGGGTGTCGAGCTTCGCATCGACCCTAACGCGGCTGAGGGCGAGGAGAGCGAGAATCCATCCGCGGTGGCGGCGCAGGTCGCCGCGGCTGCGGCGCTGCTGGGCGACTGCGTGATGCCGTACGCGTCGAATCCAACCGTCGCGGACACGTTCCTGTAGAGTTGTCACTTATCTTCATTGTACACGAAATGATCAGAGGGTCTTGACTACGCTACGCTATCCCACTCTTTTGGTTGCTAACGCCTCAGTATCCAAACGCGCTCCAGAAGGAGGACTTACCCTCGCGCGCCTTGAGCTGCTGGCTGAGCCACTCCATCCCCTCCCACAGGCCCTCCCCTTTGAGCGCGGACGTCTTGAAGATCGCCCACTGCCTGTCCTTGACCCCGTTCAGTCCCAAACCCTCCGTGATCTCAACCTCAGTCGCCGCCTCGGGCAGGTCCTGCTTGTTGGCGAATACCATGATGATGCAGTCGCGCAGCTCATCCTCCTCCAAAATACCCTGCAGCTCCTCTTTACTCGTCGGTATCCGCTCCTTATCGCAGCTGTCAACCACGTACACTATCGCGGTCGTGTTTGGATAATAGCACCGCCAGTACGGCCGTATGGAGGTCTGCCCGCCCAGGTCCCAAACCTGAAACTTTACGTTTTTAAAAGTCACAGTCTCGACGTTGAAGCCGATGGTCGGGATGGTCGAAACCACCGCCCCGACCTGCAGGCGGTACAAAATCGTCGTCTTGCCAGCGTTGTCCAGGCCGAGGACGAGGATGCGAGCCTCCTTGTCACCGAACGCGGCCATCATGCGGGACATCAAGACGCCCATCTTCACCCTTCGCTCACGCCCTGTTTCGCGCCTGTTTCGAGGTGGACAACGGGGGAAAGGGATTCTCAGGACACGTGCGCGGGGTCATCGGGACACGGGCTGGAGCGTGGGAGCGTGTCGTCGACGCGGCCCCGTGCGATTCTTCATATCAGGTCTCCAATTAGTTGGTTATTCCTTCACGATGTCGTAGGAAACATACAACTGTCTGAATCATCAGAAACCGCGGCCGGGCGAAACAATGGGGTCGGGGAAACCGTTCGGGCGCGACGCGCGTTCCTCAGTTCTCCAAGGTGAAAGTTCTCCGCATTGTCACGGACCTAGGTAGAACGAAAGTTTTTGTTGTTCCTCATCGGAACGCGCGTCGGTTGGGGGTTCAACCCAAAGGCGTGTGGTCGATCGGGTGTCGCGAAAACCGCGGCGAGAAAAAGCCTTCCCGGCTCGGAGAGTCAGCGTTTCAGATTAGTTTCAAAGCTGCGCACATGGCATTGGCGTACTTGTTCAAATACCACAGAGAAAACATAGTCATCGTCCTCTCCTCGGGAAGGTCTGGTCGGCGCGCGACACACCGCGGGCGTACATGGTCGGGCAGACGAGCGGGGACACGACAGAGAAAAGATGGTTGGCGGATCGGCACTGGAACGCACCTGCGGCAAACCTACTTCACGGATGTGCTCTCGCTCAGCGCGACGACGCGACGCGATGGACCGCCTCGCGCGTCTCGGTCGTTTCGATGGACCCCCTCCTGCGTGTGAAGGTCGTCGATAGCAGCCGTATTACAACTGCGCCGCGTGACCGATCGCCCGCGTGCGCGTGCGCTGTCAGCTCTGATTTTTCGCCCCGAGGCGGCCGCCGTTCAAACCCTCCTGTCGGGGCGTTCGCGAGTCCAGTCTCGATTTTCCGCGTCGTGGTTGCATTTGCCATTCGGGGGCGCACAGTCGTCCGTGTCGGGGGTTCGATGAGCGCATCGGCGTGCGTTCGAGGCGTGCACACGGGACCGAGACGCGCGAGGAGCACACACGCGGGCCCATCGCCCAGGTGTGTGACATGGCGAGCCGTCCCACCACGCGGCGTCGCCGATATACATCGATGGTGCCGGACAGTCACACTGATAGCAGCCACGGCTGGGGGCGACGAGGGAACGTCCACCCCGTCCGTCACCGACCCGGCGTCCGCATCGATGAACGACGACGACGACGATGCCCTCATCCCGCCTCCTCAGGCATCCACGCCTCCCGTCGAGGTGGACGTCACGGTGCCACACGCGGACCCGACGGCTCAAGTGTGGTTCATACCCAACTTCCTGGACGAAGCCGCCGCCGCCGCGGTTGCGAAGGGATGCGGTAAACTCCGTAAACGGATGAAGAGCGACCACTCGTTCGCGACGGGGCGACTCTCCGCGATGGTCCCGATGGCCTCGCCGGTGTACGCGGCGTTCAGTAAAGGCGTCGCGATCGAATCGATACGACGAGCGACGGGCGTCGATACGTTGAGTTTGGGCGACTTTCCGGTGGAGACGAGGCTGTACCGGCCGGGTTCGGAGATGACGTGGCACCAGGACGTCAAGCTGTACCACACCCCACAGCACGAGCTCATATACACGGTATCGAACGACGGGTGGGACGGCGCGACGGAGTGGGTGGGAAGCGACGGGTTACGTATGAGTATACGGGCACCGAGTAACTCAGCGTTGGTCTTCGCGGCGGGGCCGAAGGGGGCGTGGCACAGGGTCGTGGGCGCGGGTGTTGGGACGAGGACGATCGTCAAGGCGCTGTACGTGGAGGACTTCGCGAAGACGGAGGCGTTCGCCGAGGTCATGGACGAGGCGCCGTGGAGGCGTTGAGATGTCGTCAGAGTAGTTAGTTAACCTCAGTGAGAGTGCCAGCGGGTGACCATAGCCAAAAATTGATACCTTCGGATCCGGTTCGGCGCCCCGACGAGCCCCGAGGCTTTTCTTCGTCGCTCCGAAGCCGCGCCGCTCCCCACTCGCGCGCGCGCGATGACGCCCACGCGCCGTCTCCGCATGTGCGGCAGCCTCGCCCTCCGGCTCCTCTTCCCTATTCTCGCGCTCGTCGCGTCCGGCGCGTCCGCGCAGGTTCCGCGCGGCGCCCCCATGGTCGTCGAGGAGGACGGCGTGACGAGGGACCCGAGCCCGGGGGAGATACGCGAGGTCAACTCGCTTCGCACTCGCGCGGTGGACCTCGCGAGGCGGTACCAGACCTACTCGGAAGCCGCCGCGGAACGATACTCCACCGCGATGGACCCCGACGCCCTCGAGCAGTGGGTCGAGGACGCCAGGGCCGCCGCGCAAAAGATAGCCAGCCCCGAGGTTCGCAAAGCCATAAACGACATGTACAGGCCGATATTTTACCCAGAGGAACGATACGACCAGGACCCTTACGACGAGGACCAGTACTACGACGACACCTGGGCACAGGCCGATGAGTTCCAAAGAGATGAGTCCTACACAGAGCCTCCGGAGACGCTGGAAGACGCAGACGCTGGAAGACCGTTCCAGCGATGGGCCGAGTCGGCGCGGGACCGAGTCGGCGACCTCTGGCCCGGAGCTCCGTGGCGTCCCGACGGCGGCCGAGACCCGGTGATCGGCGAGGCGGTCCTCGACTCGATGCGCCTCGGACTCGCCGGCGCGAGGCTCGCGGCGCCCTCCACGGCGAGCGCCGTGGACGACGCGGCGGGGGTCGTGGGCGACGTCGCGGCGGTCGCGGAAGCCGACGGGTCGCTGGCGGTGGGCGGCGACGGAAACGGAGGCAGACCTTTCGCCCGCGCCTACGCGCCGACACTTAACCTCGCGCGACGCGCGGGTGCCTTCATGACCGGCGGTGCGAACGATAACGATCGCGGCGGTATCTTCGCATCTTCCGCGATGGGGCAGCCGAACGAAGACCCGGAAGAGGGGAACGACGATTGGAGCGTCTCCGCGGTGAGTGCGTTACGAGCGACGGAACGCGCTGGTGCCGCTGCGAGGGCGATGTATGAGGACAACGTCTCCGAGACGCAGCGGTCCGCGGCGCGGGCGTTCGCGCGGCGGTTCGTGTCCGAGGCGTTACAGACCACGCTGGAGATGCAGGCGCGTACGTACAACCCGTCGAGCCGGTGGAACGGTAGAACGATCGACATTAACGACGCGAGGTTCGATAACACCCGGGTCGGTGCGAATAACTTTGTGAATAACCTTCGACTGGCGCGTCGAATGGCGGTCGCGCGGGAGGGGAACGAAGGAAACGCGATGAACGCGATGAGCGAGATGGAGGAAGCGGCGTTCGAGAGGGCGCTCGTGTCGGAGCTTCGCGCGGAACAGGCGGTGGAAGCGGTGGAAGCGCACACGGAGGCCCATGACTAGACGCAAATACATCTTTCGCAATAAACTCCGCATGACAAATCTGCAAATCGCAAATAGAGGAGCGTGACGTAACGGACGTGAGTCAGCGTTCGCGCGAAAAACGCGCTCAGAATTCCTGACTAGCCGCCGTAGGGAAACGAAAAAAAATAGTCTAATTAAAGAAAGTTCATTCGTCTCGTTTCTCTCGGCCAATCAACCGCTTCCGGTTGCCCACTGAAACACGTGGAAAGGGAGGCGGGTGGCCCACCCTCTAATCACAACGTCGACGAGCAAGAGGGAGGAGCGCTTCGCGTCACCGCCGAGCGCGGCGGCGAACGGAAACTCCGTCCGGCCGGACATCGTACTCGACATGTACCACCAACCGCGAGTATCGCCGAGCTACAACGCGGGCGGGTCGGACTCCCCCGCGACGGGAAGCGATGGAGGGTTCGGAGGAGTCTCCGCGACGGCGCTCACGGTGCCCGAGCCCGAGGGCCCCGACGGCAGCACGCGCACGCACGTGATCGACATGCTCGACCAGTCGCGCACGAGGTGGCTCAAAAACACCGAAGTGTGCGACATGCTGCTCAACTACAGATCGTACGGCTTCGCATTGAGCAAGACGGCACCCGTACGGCCGCCCGGTGCGTCGAGCGTTCGACCGAAATTTCTCTCCCCGTCCTTCTCTGCCCGCCCCGCGGGCGATTTTCGGCCTTCAGATGAGGCCGGGGGCGCGCGTGTCGCGGCCGGGTTCGACCGCGAACCCGATCGCGCGAGACCGTCGCAAAGGGCGACGGCATCGTGGGAGCGCATACGCGCGCGAAACCCACCCTCCGCGTCTCGTCCCGACGACCCGCGCGCCTAATCTAGCCCTAGTCGCCCAAAAGATTGACCCCGCCCCACTCGTCACACTTGATCAATGAATCTCGACTGACCCCGCGTTCCCAACCACCTTCCTTCATTCACAGCCGGCACGATATTCCTGTTCGACCGCAAGGCTGTCCGGTTCTTCCGCAAGGATGGCCACGACTGGCAGAAGAAGAAGGACGGCAAGACGGTGAGGGAGACGCACGAGAAGCTCAAGGTCGGCAACGTGGAGTTACTCAACTGCTACTACGCTCACGCCGCGGAAAATGACCGATTCCAGCGCCGATGCTACTGGCTCCTCGACAGCGACGAGGGCGTGGTGTTGGTCCACTACCTCGACACCACGATGGTCGTCGGCGGCAGGGGCGGCGCCAAAGGAGGAGCCACCCACACTATGCAGCCGAACACGCAGCCGAGCGACTCGGGCACGACTGACGGCGGCGACAGAAACGGATTCCGCAACCTCTTTCGTTACGCCAGCGGCGCGTCGCAGATGTCGGGCTCCGGGTACGACGAAGGGAGCATGAGCATGGGCGGTGAGATGCCGGCGTCGCCCATGATGCACTCCCCCGCGCGCGTGTCTGTCCAGGGTCAGTACCACCCCGAAGTTTACGCCAACTCGCACCCGTACGGGGTCGTCGGAGGTTCGTTTTCTCAACATCAACACGGCGGCGTCCCGGGCCACGGCGTCATCCCGAGCCACTACCCCCACGGCGGCAGCGACCCGCACGCGCTCTACCACGCCGCGCAGGAGCAGTTCAACGGCGCGGAGTCCGAGAGCTGGTTCAACAGCGTCCTGGCGTCGGGAGACGAGACCGAGGATGGGAATCCCCGCGTTCGACGCGTCAGCGGTAACCTCGCCGTCGATGGATCCATCCCACCCCGAGCACCATCCAGCAGCCTACCGTTCAAGCAGAACAGCAACAGGTCCCTGGACCTCGGCAGCATGGGAAGCGGCCCGCCGATGGATGGCTACTTTGGCATGGAGCACGACGCGGGTGAAGTGTCCACGTCGCCACACTTTGACCTCCTACACGAGTTCGCCGTGGATCAGATGGCGGCGGTCAAGGTGGAGGGCATGCCGGTGGAGGGTATGCCCGCGGACTCGGCCGTCGCCGCCGCCGCCGTCGCCGCCGCCGCGGGGCCCAACATTGGCACGGCGTTCCCCGGGGAGGGTACCGACGGGGTAGCGGATGGCATCGCGTCCATGGCTGAACTCGAGGATAAGATTGCGTCGCTGAAGGAAACCTTGATCCGTGTCGCGTCCGTCAACGCGGCGGATTCGGCCAGCGCCGAGCAGGTGGACCGACTGGAGCGGGACATGGCGGCGCTGGAGCGCGGCGCCGCGGCGATGCGAACGGTGGGCGGCTCCAACGGGCCCGGAATTCCAAACGGCGCCGCGGGTCGAGGACACCGGCGTGGCTCGTCGTTCGGCTCGGGCACCAGGCAGCGGCCGCAACGCGCGGCGCCGCCGGTGATCTGGGACGGCGACGACAAGGACGACGACGCCGACAGGGAGGATGACGACGACGACGACGGCGACGACGAGGAGACTGCGGAGGGCGCGCTGTCGCCGCTGGCCAAGGCGGCGGCGGCGACGCGGAGGCCCAAGGGTGCCGACGGCGCACGCGGCGCGCACCGAGCCGCCACCTTCGCCGCGCAGCAGCAGCAGCGGCGTGGGTACCAGCCCGTCATGACACGAACGCCTTCGCGTCTGAGCGAAGGGTCCGAGATGGACGCCGACGCCAACAGCGACGCCGACGACGACGTCGGTGTCGTCGATGTCAACGGTGCCCGAGCTCCGTCGCCCGCGCTGCGCGCCGCGCAGATGAGGGCGGCCGCCGCGGCGTCGCACGCGAGGTACAACCGCGCCCGCGCGCCCATCATCCCCCCGTCCCAGCAGGGTTCGCCGATTCTCTGGGCCATCGACGACTTTTCCCCCGAGTGGGACACGGAAGCCGGCGGGGGTAAGGTTTTGGTCACCGGGACCCCGCGGCCGGGCCTGCCCGAGGGTTTATACCTCTGCTGCGTGTTTGGTGACGTGGAGGTTCCCGCGGAGCAGGTCTCGCCCGGGGTGCTGCGGTGCCGCGCGCCGCCAAACGGCGCGGGCCGCGTGCCGTTTTACATATCGTGCCTCGGCAGCGGCAAGAGGCCGGCTTCGGACATTCGCACCTTTGAGTACCGCGAGGCTGGCGCGGGCGGCGCGCGGGATAAACGAGCCGCGGAGATTCGTTTAACGAGCGGCGTCACCGAACGCGATTTCCAGCTCAGGCTGGTGCACTTACTCGTCGGCGCCGATAGGAGCTCCAAGGCTTCCCAAGGAACGCCCGGCGGTACTAACGGAGGCGGTGCCAACGGGGGGGCAGGATCCGGGTCAGGTTCGGGCAACGGCCCGTCAGATGTCGGCTCACCGGACAGGGGTAAAGGCGGGTCGTCTGAGAGCCACGGCTTGGGCCACGGCTCGCCTTCCTCCCCGAGCCGCGGCCTCTCCGGTTCTCAGTCGGGGGGAACGGGCGCGGGTGCCGGAGCCGGGTTCACGCGGCGCGCCGTCGCCGCGCTAGCCCTCGGCGCGGACCCAATGCTCGACCCGCACATGCCCAACCTCTCCGACGAGGACGTCGGCAAGGTGTTCAAGACGGCGCTCGAGGCGAGGCTGCGACACGCCATAGCCGCGGAGACTAAGCACCGCCGAGTCCGATCCGAACAAATCGTCCCCGACCCGACGTTCGTCCAGCCTAAGAGCGTGTACGCCCGCGTGGACTCTGGGGGCATGGGCCTCATCCACTGCGTCGCCGCGCTCGGTATGAAGTGGGCCATACCCGCAATGACCAAAGGCGGGTGCGAGGTGAACCAGCCGGACAGGCGCAACAGAACCGCGCTGCATTGGGCGGCGGCGAAGGGCCACGAGGATACCGTCGCCACGTTGCTCGCGTCGGGTGCCAACATCCGCGCGATGGCGAGGTGGGGCGCGGGCGGGTACACCGCCGCGGACCTCGCCGCGGCGCTCGGCCACGGCGGCATCGCGGCGTACATCTCGGAGACGTCGTTGGCGGCGTCGCTGTCCAACATATCCCTCTACGGCGGCGCTCAGGGTCCGAATACAACCCGGTCGCTTCGAATGTCCTCGTTTGATCGCAAGCGCCAGGATCAGCCATTGACCGGTGCGCAAGTGTTGACGACGCCGTTGATGCAGGGCGCGGGGGTTGGGGTCACGCCGCCTGGGGTCACGCCCGGCGCCGGGCCCACCGCGAACCGCACGGGCCGAGCCAGGCGCGATACCAAGGCGGTTCCGATGCGTTCGCTGCTCCTCGCGACTGAGACGGAGGTGACGGCGACGGACGCGGTGACGTCCCAGACGGAGGTTGAGACCGAGGCGGAGTTCATGGAGGGTGGCGGCGGCACCGAGCGCGGGCGGGAAGCCGTGGCGGCGGGGATGATCCAGCTGGCGTTTAGGAAGCACACGGTGAGACGGAGGAAGGCGCGGAAGAAGGGTGTCGAGCTCGACGCGGTGACGGAGGGTGTCGAGGCTCCAAAGACGGGTGCGCACCGCGACGTCAAGAAGGATGTCAAGAAGGTTGTGAAGAAGGCTGAGAAGGCTGCGCAGAAGATCACCGATTCGTTGCGGTCGCTCAAGGTGAGCAAGACGAGCGCGGGGCCCGGCGCGGGGCCCGAGCTCGGCAAACGTCGACTCGGCGAACGATCCGGACTCCTAATCAACCCAATCCCCGAGGGAACCGAGCTTCTCGATCACGGAGGTAACAACACGGATGTATTGACGCACGGGTCACCGGATGTATTGAACGGAGGGCCCCCAGGCATGATCGCATCGTCGCCGTCCGCGGAGGCGCTCGCCGCCATGCACGGACGCATCGCGCGGCTTCGCGATCGAGCCGTCGCGCTGCAGGGTGAAATCCGCGCCGCCGACTACCGCGGCCGCCAGGACCGGCTCCAGACCCTAATGCCCGGCGGGCACGGGCACCACCACCGCCGCCGAGCCGCGGATATCATGCAGCTCATCGCGGGTTCTCCCGACCCGGCTGCGGTGACACGCACGATGGAGCGCGCGATGATTGAACGCGCCAACTCGTCGAAGGATTCGCTCGACGACGCGTACGCCGGCGGGGGTGCCAAGGTGACGAGCGGTAACAAGCGGCTGGCGAAGGCTGCGCACCGCCGTCGGTCCTCCGCGGCGCACAAGTCGCACTCGGACGACGGCACGGATTCGACGCACAAGCGATCGAACGGGTCTGGCACCGGCGACGACGAGGAGGACACGAGCGACGACGAGGAGGAGGAGAACGTGCAGCAGGCTGTCGCGAGGATCCAGGCCATCACGCGCTCGCGGGAGGCGAGGGATCAGTACCTGCGGCTGAGGATGGTGACGCAGTCGATGCAGGAGCGACGGGCGGCGATCGCGCGGGGGGAGGCGGTGAAGGAGGAGGAGGATGAGGATGGGTTAGACGACGTAGACGTAGAAAAGGACGAGGACGAGTGAACGGGGACGGAACGAGGACGGACTGTGACGTGATTTGATTGATGATACGTTCGCTACTTCTTGCACTCCTTGCAATCAGAGCGCCGACGGCCGTGCTCGCAGATTCCACCCCCACCGCACTCCTTGCATATAGAGCGCACACGACCGTGCTCGCAGATTTGTGAACCACCGCACTCCTTGCATGCAGAGCGCATACGACCGTGCTCGCAGATTGATCCCCCACCGCACTCCTTGCACTGAGAGCGGTGACGACCGTGCTCGCATATTTGTGAACCACCGCACTCCTTGCATGTAGAGCGGTGACGACCGTGCTCGCATATTTGTGACCCACCACACTCCTTGCATGTAGAGCGTATACGACCGTGCTCGCAGATTGATCCCCCACCGCACTCCTTGCATTTAGAGCGCACACGACCGTGCTCGCAGATTGATCCCCCACCGCACTCCTTGCACCGAGAGCGCTGACGACCGTGTGGACAAGCGCTACACACCTTGCACCTCGAGCGTGGCTTCACCCCGTGCTCGCATGGCCCCTTTGTCCGAGGGGCTCTCTTCCGCTTCGCGCCCTTTCCCTCGGAAGGCGTCTTTTCGTCTTCCCCACTTATCCCATCGTCGTCAGCGGGAGGCTCCACCTTGACATCGGGGACATCGTCGTCGGGCACTTCCTCCTTGACGGGGATGATAGGCTTGATCAACCAGTGTGGGCGCCAGATGGTGGTCATGTCATGGAGGCGGCGATACGGCTGCGCGGGTGAACAGTGACGGAAGGTCCGAGAAATATCGACCCGCCTTTGATGTGACTGTGATCGACCGTGCAAATCTTTCTGTTTCGTCGCCTCCGAGGAGCCCGCCAGAGTATCGCGCGCGACTCTGGGAGCGGCGGGGCGAACATGTCGAACAACGCCGAGGCCACGACTTCAGGTACGTCCCTCGAACCCCCGAATCCTCCCCACGTCCACCCATCGCCCCGCGCACCCTCCCAACGCGCCCCGCGCTTTCAAACCACCGAGCAACAGATCTCACCACAGCGAACCGCCCCGACCGAATCAATCGCAGGAGGCGCGGAGGACCCGCAGAGGCGCGGGGACGTGAGCGAGATCGGCAAGCTCGCGGTGTGGTCCGTGACGTCCGCGAAGCCCGGTAACGGCGTCGAACTACTCAGAGACAACAGCCTCGACACCTACTGGCAGAGCGACGGCGCGCAGCCCCACCTGGTGAACGTTCAGTTCCAAAAGAAAGTACGGCTGCGCGAGCTCGCAATCTACGCCGACTACCGCCTCGACGAGTCGTACACGCCCAACAAAATCAGCGTCAGGGCCGGGAACTCATTCCACGACCTGCGGGAGATCAAGACCGTGGACCTGGACGAACCCTCGGGGTGGACGCGGGTCACCCTCACCAAGGATGAGGTCGAAGGCGCCATGGGGGATGGATTCATGGAAGGAGAGTGCCTGCGAACGTACTTTCTGCAAGTCGCGGTGCTCTCCAACCACCAGAACGGACGGGACACGCACATACGGCAGGTTAAGATATACGGACCGAGGACGAGCCCGGAGGCGATGATCGGGCAGGGCATGCAGTTCAGCAGCGCGGAGTTTGCGCAGTTCGCGACGGTCAGGTGACAAGACAACAAGACTTTAGAATCGTAGACTTTATAGCCATCGTCACCACTCACGCGTGCACTCCCTCGATTGGGGTCCTGGAGTCCTTCCACAGCACCAGCGACTCCACCGCCTTGGCCGCGCCGTCGACATCCTTATCCGGCCCCGCCGCGGTCACCTTCGCGAGCATCTTCCCCTCCACAGCCGCGCCGCGCGCCACCCCGAGGTTCACCCTCGCCACATCCAAGAGCCTCGTATCCCCGAGACCCCTCGCGATTTCATAAAATCTCTCAAAGTGCCCGACGCATCGGCCATAGTCACGCTTCTTGAGCAAAATCCGTCCAAGAGAGCAGTGCACCCTCGCGCGCGCACCCTCCGCCATCGACTCCATCGCCGTGAACCTCTCCAGCGCGCGCACCGCCTCGTCCACGGACCCGATCGCCAGGTTAGCCTCCCCGATGGCCCTCAGCGCGGAACCGATCCCGGCGTCATCGCCGTCACGCTCCGATAACTCCAGGTACCGAGCCTGGTACCGCACCGCCTCGCTCGGGCACCCCGCCGCGAGCTGCGCCAACCCCAGCCGGTGGTTCGCCTTACCCTCCGTCCCTTTCTCCAGGTCATCTAACCCGCCGCCTTCCGCATCGTCCGAGGTATCCGCGGCATCCTCGGAAGCTTCGACGCAGACCCGGAGACACGAGGTGAGGTAGTCCACGCTCGCGTTGGCGTCGTCACGTTCCGCGCATCTCTCCGCGACGGCGAAGTAGACGCGCACGCAGTTACCCCGCGCGTCGCCCAACGCGTTCTTGAGCGTCACGTCCATGGGCGACGCGGCGGAGAGGTCGTCGGCGAGTCGAAGCTGCCGCTCGAACGATGCGACGGCGATCTCCAAGTTTCCCATCGCCTCGTGGGTCTTGCCGACGAGGCGGCACGCGTCCATCTCGTGTTCCGGGCGTTTGGCACCGACGGACGCGGTGACGCACTTCTCGTAGAAGTAGGCGGCTTTGGCGAGGTCGTCGGTGTTGAGGAAGTACTCGGCGAGAGCCTTGTAGGCATCCTGGACTGCGCCCGCGGGATCTTCACCCGCGTCCACGTCCCCTCGCAGCGCGGATTCTGCGGCGACGAGCGCATCCTTGACGAAGGGCATCTTGTCCATGGGCACCTCCTCGAACTCCTCGTAGTCGTCGGGGTTGATAAGCCTCGCCTCCATCTCGTCCTGGGTGAGGTTATCGTCCCCGACGCCGTCCCCGGAGGTGGCGAGGTAGTAGAAGTCGATGAACGCGTTGGGACAACCCGCGACGAGGGCGTCGAGGGAGAGGGACTTCTTGAGGTCGTCGTATCGGGGCTTCAGTGCGCCGGGTTCGGGGATTAAAGACGCCGGGGTCTCAGCCTCGAGCACGGCGAGCTTATCCTTGAAGCTGGCGCCGCGCATGGCCGACAGCGTCGGGGCCGTCATGCCGCGTTCGTGCGTGGGGCGCAAGTGCCCTTTTTTGGATTGCCGATTCCAAGAAGGCCGGTGCCGCTCGGCAGTGTCACATCATAAATAACCGTCGCCACCACCGCCCGACGTGATGGCCGCCGACGACTGGTCGCTCACCCCCGCGACGCTTGCGCGCGTCGCCGAGCTCCCAACCCCCGACGTCCCCGACCCGGACGCCCTCGGCGCGAAAGCCCTCGAATCGCTAGACGCCGGCGCGCGATTGGGCATCGACAGCTGCGGCGTCTGCGGCGCCCCCGAGGATGCCATGGAGACGCCGCGCGAGTGTACGCGATGCAAAGCCGTCGTGTACTGCTGCGACGCGCACATGAAGGAGGATACGCTCGCGCACGCCGAGGTGTGTCACCTCCTGGCCTTCGACGCGGACCTCGCGGACGTCGAGGTCGAGGGCGCCGACGCCGCCGCGGCGGCGGCGGTCAAGTCCACCGTCTCCAATCTCAAACTCCTCGGCAGGCGAACCACCAACACCCTGCTCGGTCCACGAGGCTACGGCGACGAGGGCGACGACGAGAACGAAGCCGCCGTACGCGCCGCCAGGGACGAAGCCACCAAACCACGCTGGCGCGCCATGTTCAAGCTCGCAAAGAGCGACGACGACGCCAAGGGAGGGGCGCAAAAGAACGAAAAAGAAAACGAAACGAGAGCCGCCGCCGTGCTCCGGAGGCACGGCGAGCTCCTCTCCGCGCCCCTCTCCTTAGTCGCCGCGTCGTGGCTCTTCCCCGTGGTCAAGTACGCGCTGATGCTGGGCGTGGGCGGCGAGGGCAGAGCGGAGGAGGACGCCGACAAGGCGGCGCTGAGTGATCTGACGCCGGCGCACGTACACGTCGTCTGCGGCGAAGGTCGCGACTGGTGCGACGCCGCCGTTAACGCCTTCTGGCTCGTCGGGTACGGCGCCGGGCTGGAGAAGCCCGGCGTCGCGGTCACCGTCATCGCCCCGGACCTCCCGGAGGCATGGCACGGTACACGCAGGCAGGTCGGCGGCGACGAGAAGGGCACCCGGTTTGTGGCTTTCCATCGCGGCCGCTACGACGACTTTGCGCAGCTGTGCGAAGACAAGGGCGAGGACGCACCGCCCGGCCCGTGCATGGTGCTCGCGCTGGACCTCTGCGAAGCCATCGACGAGGCATCGGACGGGGGGGACGAAGAGGGGAAGGACGAAGAGGGGAACGAAGAGGAGCCGAACACGCGAGAGGGGAACAATTGGATGACGGCGGTTCGCGCCGCGGGATGCCCCGTGCTCACCGCCAACAGGAACAAATTCGAGCTCGCCGCCGAACGTGAGCGCATGGAGGAAGGCCTGGGGTACGTGCTCGTGGGCATGGGGCGGAGCCCGTTCCCGTGCCCGGTGCCCAGGCAGTCTCCGGCATCGGCCAACGAGTTACACAGGCGGAACGAATGGCTCGCCGCGTACGTGCCCAGCCCGGGAATGCAAAGCGATGTCGGGGATGCCGGCGCCGAACCCGGCGCGTCTGCGAAGCGCTCGGCGGGCGGGGAGACGGGTGCGGAGGCGAGTGACGGGAAGAAGAGGGCGAAGCGGTGATCGTTTGTAATGGTTACGTCGTACGAAGTTACATCAATGTCCTATGTCTACATTCCCATACGGGCGCGGATGTGGGAAATATCCCACCATCCGCAACTTTGGTATGGCTCCAAGGGATGCGATCATCCGTCAGTGCTTCCCCGGGACGACGTAGGATTCCCTCCCGAAGTCGTTCACCACCTCCATCTCGCCCGGCACCGGCGGGTTCCTCGCGTACTTGCTCCCCCCGTACGCCGTGGGCACGGTGTAAGGGTCCGGGTGCGAGTACTCCGCCAGCGTCGCCTCGCCCGCGGCGATGGCTGAACTGATCTGCCCGGGCTGCGTCAGCACCGCGTTAGCCTCGAACTGCGCGCGGATGCGGTCGCGTTCCTGGTAGAAGATGTTCCTCTGGACGGCCCACGAGAGCATCGTCTTGAGCGAGTGCCTGGATCGGGGTTCGGATGGGGATGGGACGGACGCGAAGGTCAGAGGTCCGTTCGAGATTATTCGAGATGGCTCGGGCGGGTTCCAAAAAAAACCCTACTCCGCGAGGGGATAAGCGCGGGTCGCGAATCGATGACGCACCTGTACAGGCGGGTGACCCGCGTGTGGTTGGACAGCGCGGACATTCTCGACGTCTCAACGTGCGACGACCGTCGACCACGCGCGCGCTCCAGTCTGTGGCCCGTAAGTCTGTGGCCGGTCCGTGTTCGACTCGGATTTTTGTCGGGAAAGGTCGGTTGCAGCGGTCCGCTCGAGCAGTCGAGTTTTTCCCGGGTGCCTCTCAGATCCCTTCGTCACTGTTCACCCGCGCAGCCGTATCGCCGCCACCATGACCACAATCTGGCGCCCACACCCGTTGATCAAGCATATCGAACCCGTCAAGGAGGAAGTGCCCGACGACGATGTCCCCGATGTCAAGGTGGAGCCTCCCGCTGACGACGATGGGATAAATGGGGAAGACGGAACGACGCCTTCCGAGGGAAAGGGAGCGAAGCGGAAGAGAGCCCCTAAGACAAAGGGGCCATGCGAGCACGGCGTGAAGCAACGCTCGAGGTGCAAGGTGTGCGGTGCTTGTCCGCACGGTCGTCGGCGCACTAGGTGCAAGGAGTGCGGTGGGTCTGGAATCTGCGAGCACGGTCGTCATCGCTATCACTGCAAGGAGTGCGGTGGTGCATCAATATGCGAGCACGGTCGTGAGCGCTATGAGTGCAAGGAGTGCGGTGGTTCAGGAATCTGCGAGCACGGTCGTCGGCGCTCTGGGTGCAAGGAGTGCGGTGGGGGTGCAATCTGCGAGCACGGTCGTCGGCGCAGTGACTGCAAGGAGTGTGGTGGGGCATCAATCTGCGAGCACGGTCGTATACGCTCTACATGCAAGGAGTGCGGTGGGTCACAAATATGCGAGCACGGTCGTATGCGGACTAGGTGCAAGGAGTGCGGTGGGGGTGCAATCTGCGAGCACGGTCGTCAGCGCTTTCGATGCAAGGAGTGTAAGAAATAGATAGCGCGTCGTCAATTAAAACACCCACCGCGGCACCCTCGTCACACGTACTTCGAGCTAGCCGGTTTCCAAATCGCCTCCTCACTCCCGAACCCGGCGCCCACCTCCATCAGCTCCACCACCTCGATGTCCGAGTCATCCCCCGCCGACGACAGCTCGTCGGGCAGCGTCTCGATGTCCTCACCGATCGACGCGTCGGACAAACGTCGGACAAACGCGGGCGACGGCGACCTCCTCAGGCTCGGGCTCGGCGTCTCAGCCGCGGCGGCGCCCTTGGACCCGCGGTACGCCTCCCTCCGCTCCGCGTACGTGCCCTTCTCCGGCGACGGCGACGGCGACGTTTCCTTCAGCGTCGGCGGCGATGGGAGCGTCGGCGAGGGCATCGCGGCGGCGGGCGACGCGTGCATGCCCGACGCTCGCGCTCGGCGGCCAAACTTGACACTCGGCTCCGGGTCCTCTTCGACAACCGAAGAAGCTTCGACAACCTTCGGCGTTGGCTCCCGTTCGCGGCGCACGGGCGACGCCGGCGCGGGTGACACGGGCTTCGCGGCGACGATTGGCTCCCGAAACGGGCTCCTCGTCAATGCGGCTGGGGACTTGACGAACGCGGGCGACCTCGGCGGTTTCCGGGCCGACGGCGCGGGGCTCTTCATGACCGGCGTGTTCACCGCCGACGACATTGTCAGCCCGGGCGTGAAATTCGTCTTTGTCGGCGTGGACATCGCTGACGCCGTGACTGGACTCTTGACCGGACTCTTGACCGGACTCGAGTTGACCTTCGCGAGAACTTGCTGTTGCGGCTGTTGTTGTTGTCTTCGAGTGGTGGTTGGCGCCGCCGTCGCCGGTCTCCGCCGTCCCCTCGTCTCCACGTCGAGCTCCTGCTGCCACTCCCACTGCCACGACGACTGCCACTCCCAGTCCCGCGCCTCCCTCTCCGCGATCTTCACCGCGCGCTCGGCGCTCAGCCCGCCTATGCCTGCGTCGACGCTCATCGTGACCAACCGCGCACTGGCACCGCGGCCGCGCGCGGGTGGATCCGCTCGGCGGTAACTCTTCCGAAGCGCCTCCACCGTTTGCTCCAATTTGTTCAAGTCACCCAGCGACGACACCTGCGACCTGGCGCTGGACGGGCGCAGGCGGTTACGCACCGCCGCGCGCAGCGACGCGTTTCGATCCGCCCACGGGTTGGGATCATGGGTCCCGGCGGATGGCGCGGGGTCGTATGGGTAGTCAGTCGGATCGTCGTTTTCATCGCGGTGTAAAGCGCCAGTCGCCGGGGAAGTTCTCGGCCTCGTCAGCGATTGGCGCAAGGACTTTGCCGGATCGAACGCCGCCTCCTCACGCGACGGCGACGCGTCGGGGTTCCACGACGCCCTGACCGGCGCGATGGGCGCGCCGGAGTTTGCGTAATCGACCGCGCTCACCTGTTTGGGCCCGCCGGCGGGCGAACCGGTGTTGGGCCTAGCGACACCGCCCGGCCTGGTTTTGTACCCCGCTCCCGGCTGCGTGGTTATGGGCGCGTCGCCGGTGGGGAGCAGCCCGAGCTCCGCGACGGACGCCGCGAGCCTCGCGCGATCGCTCACCATCACCCGGTGGCTTCCCATCGCGTCCAGGAACTGTCGCTCGTCCTTGGACAGGCGCGTCTCGTCCACGTCCGGCCGTGAATGATTGGAGCCGTGGATGCGATGCTTAACATTCGACAGGGTCTCGACGCCGCCGTTCTTGGGACCCGGCCAGGACGCGCGCGGTCCCCCGGGCGCGCCCCCGCCGCCGCCCGGTCCCCCGAACTTGAGGTTACGACGTGACGTGGGCACAGCTTCAAGTTCAAGTTCGAGTTCGTTGTTTTCCGTGTGAAGGTACGATTTTTTGGTACTCATCGGAACCGGGCTTTGGCCGCCGACGCTCGGATGGTCAGTCACGATGCCCGCGTCCGTCACTCCGGGTTCCCACTGCACCGACCGCTTCGCCGGGGACTTGTACGGTGACGAGGTGTTTGAGCGGTGTTTGAGCGCGGGCCTGACCGGTGACGCGGATGGAACCGGGCCGCCCGATCGGCGGTTAGACGCCGTGGCTGGCCTGAAAACAAAACACGACGTACGTCAGTCTAATTGCCCGTACATACGAATTTCCCAAAATAACTCACCTGGGACGGGACGATGATGGCGATGCGGTTGACGACGTGGCACCCCGCGCCCTCACGCCCGCTCGCTCGCGCTCGTGCCACGTGGCCGCGGAGGACGGCCGTGCAAACTCCGCGGATGCCGCTGTACGCACCCCCCGCGCCACGACCGGCTTGGCCGGTGACGCGACGTCGACGAAGCTCGGAACGCCCCCAGCTCGAACCCCGGTGCTGGCCCGAGCGGACAGCTCGTGCGCCCGGGCGCGATCGGAGACCATCTTCCGGTCGCTCGCGAGCTGCGCGAGGAATCGTTGCTCGTCCCACGATAGTTCCAGCGGGTTGATACCGCCGTTGGGCCCGCCGCCGTAGCCGTAGTTGGACTGCGCAACCTGCGTCGATGGAGGGGGGAACTTGAGATTTAGAAATGGCGACTCGAGAGTGAAGACGCGTATGGGACGCACCTTGGGCGGAATGACGAGCCGCGAGTGGACCTGCTCGGGCTTATCGAAGCCCCCGAAGAGGGCCTCGACGCCCCAGGAGTCGCGGACGTCCCGGACGCCTCGCTCCGGGACCTGCGCCATGTTTGTCCCTCGGCGCCCCAAAATGGCGAACATTGCGAAGGTGCCCACATTTTCTGGGATCGATACTCTTATTTCTCGTTTCCGTCACTGTTCACCCGCGCAGTTGTATCGCCGCCACCATGACCACCATCTGGCGCCCACACCCGTTGGTCAAGCATATCATACCCGTCGAGGAGGAAGTGCCCGACGACGATGTCCCCGATGTCAAGGTGGAGCCTCCCGCTGACGACGATGGGATAAATGCGGAAGACGGAACGACGCCTTCCGAGGGGACGGGCGCGAAGCGGAAGAGAGCCCCTAAGACAAAGGGGCCATGCGAGCACGGGGTTAAGTACCGCTCGAATTGCAAGGTGTGTCGTGCTTGTCCACACGGTCGTGAGCGCTCTAAATGCAAGGAGTGCGGTGGGAAGGGAATATGCGAGCACGGACGTCGGCGCTCTCAGTGCAAGGAGTGCGGTGGGTCTGCAATCTGCGAGCACGGTCGTCGGCGCTCTCTGTGCAAGGAGTGCGGTGGGTCATCAATCTGCGAGCACGGTTGTGAGCGCACTAGGTGCAAGGAGTGCGGTGGGGGTGCAATCTGCGAGCACGGTCGTGTACGCTCTGTGTGCAAGGAGTGCGGTGGGGGATCAATCTGCGAGCACGGTCGTGTGCGCTCTCAGTGCAAGGAGTGCGGTGGGTCACAAATCTGCGAGCACGGTCGTCGGCGCATTGTATGCAAGGAGTGCAAGAAGTAGCGAACGTAGTCTATCATCAATCAAATCACAACGTCACAGTTTTCCGGGATAAAACGCAGCAAAGTTTTCAAGTCGCGGCCTCTCGGACGAGTGCTCGGCAATCTCAACACCACTAACAACGCGTCAAACAACACTAGCTAGTCGTCACAGGTCCGGCGCCTGCGCGCGCTCCTGGCTCCTGAACTGCATGATCGGCTCCGTCAGATCCCTGTACTCGCCCACCCGCCGGTCGCTCTCCTTCACCACCCGGACCCGCCAGTCCTCGTCTAGCACCTCCCCGTGCTCCATCGCGGCGTAAATCTCCTTCAGCAGCCACGCGTCCAGCGCCGCGTACCGCCTGACGTCCTCCGCGAGCGGCCGCCGCGCCCACAGCTCGCCGTCACCGCCCAAGTTCGACGCGTACTGCTCCTTAACCTTGCGTTTGAGGTATTCCGTCACCCTGGCGATTGAAACCGCGTCTGGCGGCGCGCTCGGGTCGAAACCTCCCGAATCGTTAGCCGCCAGGTTCGCCTCCGCCTGGTTCGCACCCTTGGGCAGCCACCGCGCGGCGCACTTGGGCATGCCGCTGAGTAAGGAGACGGCGTGGTGGTTACGTCGGCGCGCGGCGACGTCCGCCAGCTGGACGTCGAATACGTTTTGGAGAGACACCCCGTGTTGATGAAACAGCGCGTCCGAGTCGACGCGGCAGTCGAACATGAGCTTGACAACCTTCGGGTCCTCCAGCACGGACTTGAGGTTAGATCCGTTCGTGACGGCGGCGTCGGAGACCATCTCGAAGCACGCGCGGCCCATCGCTTGGACGTCGAAGAGGTACGCGTCGGTATCGGTGGCCACTTGCAAAAGCGTGACGGGCCCTGTAAACAAAACACGACGTCAATCTAATTCCCCATACGAGAATAAAAATAAACTCACCGACTCGGCTCATGTTCACGCCTTCGCAGTCCACCGCGATGACGTCGCATGACGCGCACTGCGCCACAGCCTCGTCCATGGCGCGTCCTGGTCCCGAGATGACTGAACACGTGCGATCCAACAGGTGGAGAACGGCGACGCACTTGGGATCTTCCTCCACGGGCCTGGCTCCGTCGTTCGCGGCTTTCTTGGCTCGTTTCTTTCGCTTGCGGTTGCCCTTGCCCCCCTTGCTGCCCTTGCCGACGCCGAAGCCGTCCCACTGGAAGTCGCTGGATGACGCCGAGACGTCGCTGCCGTAGCCGCCGTTCGAGTTGGCGGCGGCGTTGGCTGCGACGGATGCACCTGCGAACGCGGGTGGCACGTCCCCGTAGTCCTTCTTGGCGATGTTGGTGGAAGGTCCGGTGGTTGCGGCGCACTTGACGGAGCAGAACCGCGACTTGTCGCCCTTCTGCTTGTACTCGGTTCCGCACGACGCGCATCGCGGTCTGGCCTTCTTCCCCATGTCCGCGGACGCCGAGGATGTCGACCAAGGATGGCGATGTGCACTGCCGAGCGCCCTGGTGCCGCCGCCGACGAGAGATGCGGCCGGGTTAGCGGCGGTGGGACACGCCGGACCGCGGTGGGAGCCGCTGAGAGAGTGTGTGGGTGTGCGCGCGCGTGGAGTCGCGCCCGCGCTCGCCGCGAGGAGAGCGTGGGCGGTTGACCAGGCGACACCGACCGCCGACGCCCCCATCAATGGACCATCAATGGCCACCGCAAACCCCTCTGTGTGGCTTTGGATGAGCCCAGACTGCCAGATCAAAACGTCCGATTTTTGGTCGTGAACCGAGAAACATGCGTTACATTTCACAGAGCGCGGGCTTTCACGACTCCGAGAAAAACACTCCACGATCGGCACAACTCACAGGGGCTGATCCGCTCGTTTGGATCTTCGCACCGACACCCACACAGGTGAGAACTCGCGTGATGACCCGGTCGTGGTACCCACCGCCTCACGACGCCTTTTCCACCCCCCGACGCGTCCCGATCACCGCGCCTAGGTCAAAGATCGTGCGATATTTGTTGGCAATTGCCAAATGATCCTCGTGGTGGCTCGAGAAGCGCGCTTCCGATCTGAGACGTCGCGCGTCCCCGTTGTGTCGACATGGAACGCGCGTGCCCCTCGAGCCGTCCCATCGCCTCTTCGCACCCGTGATACGCGTTACGCCACCCCGGCATGAACGCGTCGCGCTCCAACGGCGTCGACACGTCCCGATCGCGTCCCCGTGACTCTCCCGCGCAATCATCGCTGACAATCCAATCCGCGCGATCTATTACTCGACAGAACACCAAAGCATGAGCTACGGCCCATCCCGCGGACGCCGCGGAGGCTCCGGCCGTCACGACCCGTACGGCCGCAACGACCGCGGCGGCTCCCGCGGCGGCGACTACGAGGAGGAAGTCATCGAGATCTCCACCAACCGCCTCTACGTCCACAACCTCTCCTGGCGCGTCTCGTGGCAGGACCTCAAAGACCACTTCCGCCAAGCCGGAGACGTGGTCCACACCAAGATCCTCACCGAGGGCGGACCCGGCGGCCGATCCAAGGGCTGCGGCATCGTCGAGATGTCCACCATCGACGAAGCCGCGCGCGCCGTCGAGATGCTCTCCGACACCAACCTCGACGGTCGCAACATCCTCATTCGCGAAGATCGCGAAGACTCCGCAAACGGCGGCGGCGGCGGCGGCTTTCGCGACCGCGATGACCGCCGCGGTCCCCCGTCCCGCGGCAACCCCGCGTCCAGCGATGACAAGTGCAACAAGTGCGGCGGCGTGGGACACTGGGCGAGGGAGTGCCCGTCCGCCGTCGGCCTCGGCCGGGGACGTAACGATCGCAATGATCGTGATCGCGATCGAGGACCTCGCGAACGCGGCGGCAAATTTCGCGACGAGCACGACCGCCGCGACAGGCCCAAGCGCGAGCGACGTGAGCCCGGCCCTGACGACAAGTGCAACAGGTGCGGCGAGTCGGGACACTGGGCGAGGGATTGCCCCAAGCCCCGCGACGAGAACGCGCCCGTTCGTGATCGCAGCGGCGACAAGTGCAACCGGTGCGGTGAATCCGGACACTGGGCCAGGGATTGCCCCCAGCCCCGCGACGAGAACGCGCCGGTTCGCGAACGGAGGCCCCGAGGCAACTCCAAGCCGGATGAGGCCGCCGAGGGTGGTGCCGCTGACGCGGACGGCGACGCGAACATGGACGCCAGCGCCCTGGACAACGATCTCGACGCGTACAAGGCTGAGGGTGCCGCCGTGGAGACTGAGAACGTCGAGATGGATGCTTAATTGTCGACGAGGATCTCTCCCTTCATCCCGCGTTACGTTTTTACTCGAGTCTGATGGCTATTCGCTGTTTTAATGCCCACGCGTTGTTCTGTTCTATAGTCTACGCTATTTGAGTCTCTATTAGCCTCACGTCGCGCACCGCCTGGCGTCGTTTGGACAGCCCGGGTAGAGTTGCCTTTGATCCGAGAACCCGGCATCGGGGAAGCACGCGCACCGAACCCTCGGCTTACCGTTCACGTGACTCACGTCCTTCCGTGGGTACCCTTTATTAGCGTCGCACCACACCTCCCCGCCGTGTTGTTGGCTCCACCGCGCTCGACACGCGGGGAAGGCGGCGTCCCTGGCGACGGCGTTAGCCTTGGCTGACCTTGCTCGTTCGACGGCGGCATCAAAGTTTCTTTTTCCCTCGGTCGGGTTCCCGCGCTCGTCGTGGTAAAATCCGGGTGCCAACTTGCCCACGTACGCGTAGTCGCGTCCGTAGAAGTCGGCCCACTCGCGTATCGCCAGGTGCGCGGCGTCGGGCAGCCCTGACATGTCCGGCGTGAGACCCTCGGGGGTGTTGAAGTGACCGGTGTGAAACGCGCGGGTGCCGTCCTTCCCGACGAAGCCTTTGTATCCGCCCTCCGCGCCGTAGTGCCGCTCGCCCTTGGTCACGTCGAAGACTTCGCCGAGGATGGCGAGCCACAGGGTCGGGTCCTGGACCCCGTCGTGGCGGCTGAGCTCCTCGGCGGTCACCAGTCGAGTGACGCCGCTTGGTGACGATGAGAAGGGGCTGATCGATCTCCCGAGGTTTCCCCAAGCTACTAAGCTCCCCACGGCGTCGCGGCCGAGCCTGCCGATGACGGCGAACACGACCACGATGAGGACCAGGGAGAGCGCCGAGTAGGGAGATGAACCGCCGGATGAAGCGCTCTTCGCCTCATCCCTCGTTCGTTCGGTCTCTTGCGCCTCCCCCGCGGTCGCCTTGCGCCTCCTCATCTGATTGTTGTGCGAGCGACAAAGGCAGCAACATTTTGTCAGCGCGTGGCGCGCTTCTGAAATATTTTTTGAAAAAAAACTGCGTCGTTGTTGGCACCCCTAGATTCTCGGACTTGCCGTTCCCCCCCCCAGTCTTGGAGGACACGGGAGACACGTCAGGCATGAGCAACTTCCCGTTGAACCTCCGGCTGAAGCAGCGGTCGGTGCTGCCCAGCACCGGGGTCACCCCGCTGGCCAAGTCCCTCTCCGGCATGGCCATGCAGACCCCGGGCGGTCCATCGCAATTTCCCGGATACGCCAGCCAGAGCACACAACCCGGGGTGAACAACAACACCGACCCAGCCCCGAGCGGCAACGGCAGCGGCCCGGGGCCGATGTCGCAGCAGATCCCGATGTCGCAGGGCCTCGGCACCCAAGGGTTCGGCGGGCCGGACTTCATCACACCGCAGGAGGCGCAGTTCGCGTGCGTCTACGACCCCAACGAGAAGGAGAACTGTCAGCTGAGATCCCCGGCGAACTTGAGCCCGGGGCGGCACAAGCGCCCGAGGTTCGGATACGACCCGACGCCGTCGCAACCCGACCAGTCCCAGCTCGGATCCCAGCCTCCCAACACCCAGCCCATGTCGCAGAACTGGGGCGGGAGCTCGCAACAACCGCTCTCGCAAGGCGACTTTCTCCAACGCGCCAACGACAACTCAAACTCAAACGGAGCCGAACGCGAGGGCTTGTTCCGAATGCCCCCGCCGCGCGCGCCGTCACGGTCCGGCATCGTCAAGGCGGCCAAATCCCCGCCGTGCCACCGCAACGCCTTCCTCGACGACGACGAGCAGCCCGCGGAGGTACCCGCGCACGCCAGGGTCGGCGGCAAGGATGCGCACATCACCGCCGCGCAACTCGCCACCATGTCGCGATTTCGGGCGGATTTCGTCGACCTCGGCAACATCGGAAGAGGCGGGTTTTGCAAGGTGATGCGGGTCATTCACCGCCTGGACGGCGCCATGTACGCGGTCAAGCGCACCGAGCGTAAGCTCCAGACGGAACGCGAGCGTCTCGAGGCGTATCGCGAGGTACAAGCCATGGCGGCTCTATCTGCCCATACGGGATCCGGCGTCGACAACGTGGTGCGGTACTTTGGCGCGTGGACCGAACGCGATCGCGACGGCGACCACCTCTTCATACAGCTCGAGCTCTGCGACGGTAACCTGTCGTCCATGCAGCATCGCGCGTGTGAGCTATTAAGGGCGGCGAGGGACGACCCGGATGACGTGGCGGCGCAGAGACGCGCGAGCGACGCCAAATTTGGCGAGGCGAAGATCGCGGCGTTGCTTCGACAGATGGCGGCGGCGCTGGCGTGCGCGCACTCGCGAAACGTGGCGCACCTGGACGTCAAGCCGGAGAACATCCTGGTCAAGGGCGGCGTGTACAAACTCGGGGATTGGGGCCGCGCCGCGCCCGTGGACGGCGTGGGTAACCAGAGCTTCGGCGCGAATAATTCGGCGCGATCGGCGATCTCCGCCGAGGAGGGCGACGCGCGTTACCTCGCGCCGGAGTTGCTACGCGGCGAGGTTATGGTCAAGGGTTCGATTCGCGGCGGCGCCGATGACGGGCCGGGACGGGATGGAGGATACGGTCAAGATAATGCCATGGAGCCGGAATCGCCGACGGAAGATGCAATGTGCAGCGGGCCGTTCGGTTCTGCTGGGGTTACTAACCTGTCGGGGCCTAACCTGAGCCTTCCCGGCGATTTCGTCGGGCTCGACCGTGCGGATATCTTCTCCCTGGGCGCGACCGCGTACGAGCTCGCGTGTGGTTCTCCGCTGCCCTCGCACGGGGATGAGTACCAGGCGCTGAGGCAGGGTAAGATTCCGGCGCTGGTCGGGTTTTCGGTTTCTTTCCAGCAGATGATTTGCGGGATGATGCGGGAGGATCCGAGCTCGAGGCCGACGGCGCGGGCGCTGCTCAAGTCGCAGGCGCTCGCGGAGGCGGAGCGCGTGGAGGAAGATAAACCCGGTTCGGGCGGCGGTCTGTTTGGCGCGTGATGACAGAGACGGGCGGCGTGATGCGGGGAACGAACGCGTTCTCGTATAAGAGTTAGTCTACAGTCATGCTTTTTACAGAGTTACGAAGTTAACGAACAAACGATCGAGTAATGTACCTCGCGTCAACATCGCGTCGACGTCATCGATCAGCACGTGAGCTTGGCGCGGTAGGCTGGGGCGTTGGTGGAATCGTAGAAGACGTCCGAGATGGGCCCGCCGCACGCCATTCGGACCCTCTCCGGCGTGGCGGGTGAATCCATCGTGATGTCCGTGTCGAGCCCGTTACCTTCCCTCGCGGCGCACACGGCGTCTTTGATGGCGAAGAACACGCTGTTGGCCAACAGAAACGGCGGTTCCCCGACGGCTTTGCTGCTCGCCACCGCGCGTGGGTTCGGCGCGTTGTGCAGTAGCGTTACGTTGAACTCGAGCGGAATATCGTTAGCGGTCGGGATCTTGTACGTCCCCGGCCCTTGGGTGAACAAAGTCCCGGGCTTGATCCACGTGTGGTCGGGGTCCCCGTACTTCAACTCCTCGAGCGCGACCCACCCTAGTCCTTGCACGAACCCGCCCTCCACCTGACCGACGTCCAGCGCGGGGTTGATGGAATCACCGCAGTCCATCACGATATCCGTCCGTAACAAGTTGACATCCCCGGACAAAGCGTCAATCTCAACCTCGGACACCGCGGCGCCGAAGCAAAAGTAGTTGAAAGGCCGGCCTTTGCTCCCGTCCCACTCCCAGACCAAGTCGGGAGTGGTGTACCACCCGTGAGCGGATAAATCGATTCTGGCGAAATACGCCGCGTTGCAAACCTCTTTGAAGTCTTTACACTTTTCCGGGCCCAGCGTAGCCTTGATCGGCGCGAGTCGTTCGTTGAGCTGGCGGCACGCGTCCGTGACCGCGGCGCCGTACAGGTCGGACGACGCGGACGCCGCCGTCGGCGAAGAGTTTGGTACCTTATCGGTGGAAGTTTCCGCGATGTACACGGAATCGGTCTCGATGCCCAGCTCCTTGGCGCAGATCTGCGCGATTTTGGTGTGCAAGCCCTGGCCCATCTCCACGCCGCCGTGGGTGACGAGGACGGTGCCGTCCAGGTAGCAGTGCACCAGGGCGCCAGCCTGGTTCATGAACAGCGCGGTGAAGGAAATTCCAAACTTCACCGGCGTCGCCGCGAGCCCCCGCTTCCTGTGCTTATGGGCGGCGTTGAACGCGTTGCACGCGCTTCTTCGCGTCTCGATGTCAGCCTTGGCCACAGCCTCGTCCCAGCACGCGCGTAACTGCGAGGATTCCATAACCTGACCAAAGTGGCACGTCTCGCCTTCGTCGTAGAGGTTCAAGTGCCGAATCGTCTCCGCCGGTTTTCCCAACTTTCGAGCCACCCGATCCATCCACATCTCCGCGAAGATGACACCCTGCGGGCCGCCGAAACCCCGAAACGCGGTGTTGGACGGTAAGTTCGTCTTGCAGCACTTTCCGGTGACGCGCACGTTCGGGATCTTGTACGCGCCGTCGCTGTGAAACAGGGCTCGGTCCATGATAGCCGCCGATAGGTCCAGTGAGTTACCGGCGTTGTTGTACAGAGTCATGTCCAGCGCCAAAATCTTACCCTCGGGGGAGTACCCAACCTTGTATTTGCCCAGGAAGGCGTGCCGTTGCCCGGTGATGGCCATGTCGATATGCCTGTCGAGCACCAAGGACACCGGCTTGCGCATGTGATACGCGGGCACCGCGGCGCAGACGTTGAGAAACGCGGCTCTGGTTTCCTTCCCCCCGAAGCCGCCGCCGAGCCTCTTCGTCTTGCACACCACCTTGTTGCACGGTATCTTCAGCGCGGACGAGATGAGCTTCTGGTGCTTCTGCGGCGCCTGCGTGGACGAGATGGTGATGAGGTCGTCGTTGTCGCCGCACCACACCAGGTTGGCCATCGGTTCCAGGTAAAAGTGTTCCTGCCCGCCGCATCGAGCGTCTCCGGTCACCGTCCGCCCAGCCGCCTCGCACTCAGCCATGACGGCGTCCACGTCCCCATCCTCGATGCCGTGGTCCGTGAACCCCGGCCAGGTGTGGTACGAATCGGACGCGATGGCTTCGTCGATGTTTAAAATCGCCGGAAGCGTCTCGTACTTGACCCGGACGAGTCTGGAAGCTTCCAGCGCGATGTCCTGGGTATCCGCCACCACGATCCCGACCGGGTGACCGACGCAGGTGACGTACTGGGACGCGAACACCTCCTCGTCAAGCACCGCGGGCCCGATGACGTTGTTCGGCACGTCTGCATGGGAGAAGAAGCCCTGGACGCCCGGCACGGCGAGCGCGGGACCCGGGTCGATTTCCAAAATCTTAGCGTGCGGGACCGTGGACAACACGAGCGCCGCGTGGAGCATGTTCACGGGCTTGGCGATGTCGTCGGCGTACTCAGCCTCGCCGGTGACCTGGACCTCCGCGGACTGGTGCATCGTGGGTTGGCCCACTGTGGTGCCGCCTTGCACCTGCGTGTACTGCGCACCGGTGGGGAAAGGTCTGTGGAACCTGTCGGCGGCGGAGAGGTCGGTTTGGTCCAGACCCGCAGCCGCCACGGCGTCGCTCACTAAACCGTCCGCCTCGAGCCGCCGGCTGCAGTCGACGTAAAACTTGAACAGGAACGAGTTGGCGAGGGACCTGCGAAACTCGCACATGCCACCTGGCACGTCTGGAGACATCGGGAGGTCCTCCGGAAGAGTCTTAAGCGCCAGCTTCAGCGTATCGTCCGTCCACGGCTTACCCACCAGCGCCTCAACCGTCTTTGGGCACGTCACCGTCTTGAAGCTCATGCCTCCGAACCCGAACGAGATGTCCGCGACGTGCGGGACGTTATCGATTATGTCGAACTTGCAACGCATGCCCGCGGTGACGATGGCGATGTCGTCCTCGCGCCTGTGCGACTGCTTAAACTCGCGAACGTACTCACCTTTTTCCGTCAACGGTAAGATGACGGTTCGGAGAACTTCGTCGGGTTTGAGCGCCGTGGATCGGTACCCCTGGAAGAATTCGTTGGCCGGGACGCGCCTCGTGCCGGCGTCGAGGGATTCAAGTTCGAACACGGCGCCGCACGCGATCCACAGCGGGTTAAGGTCGGAAATCGGAGATGCCGTACACACGTTGCCGCCGACGCTGGACACGTTCCTCACCTGCGGACCCGCGAACCAACGCAGCTGCTCCTTGATCGCCACCAGCCCGCTGGTCCGTACCGCCCCGAGCTCGTTCGTCAGTGACTCGCACGTGTTGAGTAAGGTTGTGAGCGTCACGCTCGCGCCGATGACCAAGCGAGAGGAGTCGGGGGATAAGGAAACGTCTGTGAGCTCCGGCACGTGCGTGGGCGCGACGATGACGGGGTACCGCGCGTTCTTGAACTTGACCTCCACGCCAACCTCGGTGTTGCCGCACACGAGCCTGGCGCTGGGATGCGCCTTCTTGAGCGCGAGTAACCCGGCCAGGGTAATTGGTCTGTGCCACGACGCGACGGCGCCGGGAATCGTCAGAGCCGCCGGGATCCGACGTTTGAGCTCGGGCGGGAAGATGGGCTCGCGGACAGCCGTGACTGGATCGTCCTCGCCCGCGCCGAGAGCCTTGGCGGCCGGGGTTGAACCGCAGCCGTTGGTGCACGGCTGACCGGTGGACGGGCAGATGGGAGCGCCCTTTGAATCGCCGTTTGCGTGGGTGCCATTCGCGGTGCCATTTGTGCCATTTGAGCTGCCGTTGGTGTGTCCGTTGATGGTCTCGCCGGAGTACGCCGAGTCCGGTGCGTTCCTCGCGAACGTCTTGAATCCCTCCAGGATGGGCCTGTACCCGGTGCACCTGCACAGGTTACCTCCCAGTGCTTCCTCGATCTCGAGTTCGGTCGGTTTGGTTTTCTTGGATCTGAGGAGGGCGTACATGGACATGACGAAGCCCGGGGTGCAGAAGCCGCACTGTGAGCCGTGCGCGTGCGCGAGGGCGCTCTGCACGGGGTGGAGGCCGCCGCGCTTGGTCCCGAGGCCCTCCACGGTGATCACGTGCGTCCCCTCGCACGCGTAGAGCGGGGTGAGGCAGGCGTTCACGGCGCGATGGTTCACCTCGCCCTTGGCGCGGTCGTAATCGCTGAGCATGACGGTACACGCGCCGCATCCGCCCTCGCCGCACCCGAGCTTGGTGCCGTTCAGCCCTAAGCCTGCGTGTCGAATGAAGCGGGAGCGTCGATGTGAGTGTGGGACGGTGACGGACCGGGACGGGGCCGGCGCAACGCTCGGGTGGTGTTTAGTGTCGCGATGACGTGTTTTTGGAAAAGTTCGGGTGGAACGCACCTCGGAGGTAGGCGAGCAGCGTCTGCTCAGCCTTGCCCTGCGGCATGACGTGACGCTTGCCGTTGACGTAGAGTATCGGACTCGCATCCTGGCCCTCCATCGCGCGTCGTGGCGAACGAGAGAGGCGTCGCGGGTGAGCCTTCAGTGCTGTTGTTGAATGAGATATTCGGCCCCGTGTCCTTTCGCGAAAGGTCACGCCCAGCTCATCACGCAGACCTTTTCGAGATTTTTTTATTTTTCGAGAGATCCAGACTGTTTGCCCGTTTCTTTTTGTTGCTATTTCGAAAGTTTGCCATCTCGTTCTGACTGCTCCGCTGTGCCAGCGAGTCTTTTGGCTCTTTTCTCGTCGACCTTTCTGTTTGTTGACTTCTGTTCAAATCTGGGGCGCACCTTGGACCGGGCGACGGGCGCGATATGAGCGACCCCGACGCATCAGGCGGCGCCGGAACGGCGTCAGGACACCACCCGGCCGCGGGAGCCGGCGGTCAACCCCTGCTGGTCTGGCTCGCGCGCCTCGTCGGATCCCGCGACCCCATCCACGCCGACGACCTCTTCGACGGCGACCTGCTCGCGCGGTCGCTCATCGAGCTCGAGCGGCGCGCGGACGGGACCGGCGTCGGTGCGCCGGGCGACGCCACCGCGGACGAGGTCTTCGACCACGGGTCCCTGGCGCAGGCGCTGGACAGGGCCGGCCTGATGGTGGAGTGCGCCCCCGCGATGGCTGCCATCGAGCGCGGGTTCAACGATTGGAAAGCGCGCGATACGGACGCACCCCATCGCATCCTCTCCTCCATCTACGCGCACTACCTCCGCGACCACGCGCGCACGTACCACGCAGCAGAGGGAGGGGAGGGTGATGACGTGGGACCCGGGGACGGAGCGCATCCGGGTGCCGACTCGGGCCTCCCCGGGGACGAGCCGTCCCCGTCGCTGCTATCCCCGACGAAGCCGCCCCCGCCATCATCATCCGCGAGGTCATCGCGAGCGGCGTCGTCGTCCGTCACTCGGCTCTCGCAGTCCCTCACGGAGATCCACCCGGCGTCCCCGATCAAACCCGTGAGTAAGTTCAGGGCGAGCCCCGCGGAGGTCAAGGCTGCGAACGCCGCACGGGAACGCGCGGAGATGGCCGCGGCGGCGGCGGCGGAGGCTGCGGCGGCGACTGGCGAATTACTAGAAGAGGCGGCTAGCCTTCGCGCGAGCCTCGCGAGCCTCCGCGCGTCCCTCACGCCGTCCGAGAGCGAAGCGATGGTGGCCTCCGGGGAGACCTCGAACGTCGCCAGAGCGTCCATGACCGGTTCCTTCGTTCCCCCCCCGCCGAGCGACGAAGAAGAAGAAGAGGGTGACGACAATACCGATCCGCCCATGGACGCGGCCGAAGCCGGCGTTCTCGACGCGCTCATGGCCGAGGCTCGCGACGACCACCTCGCGGACGTGTCAAATACCTCCGTGTCTGTGCACACGCGTGATGTGAGCATCGACGGAAGTGAAAGCGTCGGGGCGTCGAGGGAGTTGGGACGGATTAATCTTCCGTCGGCTGAATCGTTCGATCGGTCGTTGTCCAATTCACCGGCGTCTACGCCGACGACGTCGCCGCTTCGACAGCAACGCGGGAGCCGGTTCTCCACGTCTTACTCGGGTGAGGGCGACGTGGGGTCATCGTATGATGATGCCACGTGGCAGCCGAGCCCGTCCGCGGCGGAGGCGGCGCAGCGCGACGTCCTCACACAACTCGCGGGTCTACCTCTCGAGGACGACGATACGGATGATTTAAACGAGGACGAAGGTGATGTAACGAGGACGATGGTGTCCAGCTCCGTGTCCAGCTCCGTGAACGCGAGCGACTTTCTGCTCGGTACAAGAGGCGGGGGCTACGACGACGGGTTCGTGGAGGACGTGGCGTGGGAAGGGAGCGACGTCGTGCTCGGATCCGTCCAGCCGTCGCCGAGCAAACAAAAACACGTGGCATCCGACCTCGACCTTCCGTCTCCGCCGGTGAAGACCCCGGGCGGCGTACGGGGCGGGGACGTCGCGGCGAGGATGGTGCTCGACGCGCGGAAGCGTCAGATTGAGCAAGTACGCGCGGAGGAGGCGAGGGCGTTCGGGGAGCGACGACGCGCGGCGGGTAAGGAGGCGTTGATGAGGTTCTTCGCGTCCAAGAAGGAGGCCGCGACTTTATCACCGACGAAACGACCGAGCCCGACGAACACCGGAGTGAGAAGGCCGCTCAAGCTGAAGTCACCTAACGGCCCCATGGGTCCCACGGTGGCTTCACCGGTGTCTGCTGCGTCCATGGAAACC